>Ga0256826_1000131_pt1 | contig 38917 bp, 35 predicted proteins | sample CV79metaG_FD_185975 | JGI IMG/M metagenome (GOLD analysis project Ga0256826, IMG submission 185975) | Hydrothermal vent microbial communities from East Pacific Rise, Pacific Ocean - CV79 | ecosystem: Environmental > Aquatic > Marine > Hydrothermal vents | place: Pacific Ocean: East Pacific Rise...
TTCTCATGGTGCTGAAAATGGTTTAGCGAATGCTGCATTAATTACAACCGTAGAAGGTACAGAAATTTCATTTGGTGGTACAATATTTATGCCTAAAGTATCTAATACAGATGGTGTAATGTTGCGAAATCCTGGTACAGGAGTATTTATTGGTGATGATTCTGGTAGTGCAGATAGTGCAGCTGATATGAGTGTTATCCCTGAAGTTTCTATTGTTAGTAAAGTTAGTAATAATTTATTTGTTGGTATAGGTATGTGGGGAACTGCAGGTATGGGTGTTGATTATAGAGATCCTAATAATGCAAATACTGGTCAAATGAATATGGTTACAAACTTACAGTTAATGCAATTTGGTGTACCAGTTGCTTATAAGATTAATAATTTCAGTGCTTCAATTACACCGGTTCTTCAATATGGTTCTCTTGATATAAACTATGTAATGTCTGGAAATCTACAAGAAGGTATGGGTGCACCTGCTGGACAGCCTGATAAAACTGTTGGTAATGGAGTAGCTCAAGACTTACAATTTGGTTATAACATTGGTTTAGCATATGAAATAGCAGGTGTAACAATTGGTGCTATGTATAAATCACAAATAGATATGGAATATAAAGGTCAACTTTCAGGTGCTATACAAGGTTTTGGTGTAGCTACATATGATAATGATAAATTATCAACACCTGCTGAAATAGGCATTGGTGTTAGTTATGCAATTAAAGGTCATACGATAGCAGTTGATTATAAAAATATTAAGTGGTCAGATGCAAAAGGTTATGAAGATTTTGCCTGGGAAGATCAAAATGTATATGCGATAGGTTATGAGTATGCAGCAAGTGGTTGGGCCGTACGTCTTGGTTATAACTATGCAGATAGTCCAATTAGTGAACAAAAAACTAATTTTGGTGCGACCGGTGATACAAGTACTGCAGGTGCGGCTGATTTATCGGGAAGTTTAGTTAATACTTTTAATCTTCTTGGTTTTCCTGGTATCGTAACATCTCACATGACACTTGGTGGAACTTATGAGCTTAACAAACAAACATCTGTTGACCTAGCTTATGTATATGCTCCAAAAGTTACTGAAACATATACTAACTTTGTTAGTCAAGATATTACAACTGAACATTCACAAACTAGCTTAAGTTTAGCAGTTAATTTCAACTTCTAATATATAATTAGATAATATTTTCTTTCTTTCAAATGTCGCCTTAAGTGGCGGCATCCTGTTTTTTCACATTTCACATACAAAGCTTATATTATAATAATTACAACTCTTTAGTCATATAAATTAGTGACTATTTTGATAGAATACTCTATTTATTATACTTGTGCTTATGTTTGATTTGTAAATAATCTTGAATACGGGTTCTAGTTGATAAAGAGGGATGACTAGCTTTAGTTATTAATTAAAAAAAGGGTTTAAAATGAAAAAAATTGTTCTATTGTTTGTATCAGCTATGATGCTATTTTCTACGAGTCTATTTGCAAAAGAGATAAGTGCTTACTTGATAGGTGCTCATATTGGTGTAGAGGATGTTAAAAATAGATTGACTAGTGCTGGTTTTGAAGTTATTGCAGAGTATGCAAGTGTTGAAGAGGGTACAACAGTAGTTTTTACTAACAATGCACTCAAGGCTGAAGCATCTAAACCAAAGCGTGCAAATGCAGCAGTACTTCGTGTTTTTGTTGATGATAGAGAGAAGATAATTAGTATCACTAATCCTGTCTATTTTGGTCGTGCTTTTATGCAAGATGATTACAATGCTGATGTTTTTGAAGCACAACTAGCTTCTTTAAATGGAGTTTTTAAAGGTCTTACTGGATCAATAGATAAACTAGATGATGATGATATTGCTGGTTTTCACTTTATGATGGGTATGCCTTACTATGAAGATCCAGATGAACTTGCAGAGGCACAGAACAGTGAACTGCTTGGTAAGTTAAGAGCTTATGAGAGTGGCAAAAACATTGTTTTTGAGTTAAAACTTTCTGATAAAAGTACTTTGGTTGGTTATGAGATAAATGCAGAGACTAAAGGGTTTATTAAAGATATTGGACGTGCTAATGCATCAGTCTTACCTTATTGTATAACTGTAGAAGATGGTGTAGCTACTGCATTAGCTGCTAAGTACTATCTTGCTATTTCGTATCCATTGCTTTCTATGGGGGAGTTTATGACAATTTCATCAGTTCCTGGAGAGATTCTTGAGGACTTAGAAAAACCATTTAAGTAACTTGAGAGTTCTGATTAATTACAGATTAGACCCTGAATCAAGTTCAGGGTGATAATGCTTCCAACTTTCCGTCACCCTGAACTTGATTCAGGGTCAAACCTAGAGTTTTCTCTCTATTTTATACCATCACTGCTTCGCGTTTACCCTCTTTTATTTCACCAATTAAATAACCATCAGTTTTAGCTAAAATAGTATCAACACTAGAGTCCTCAACTACAAGTATCATTCCAACACCCATGTTAAATGCTCTGAACATCTCTGCTCTATCGATATGAGGAGCCATAAGCTCAAAAATAGGAAGAACTTTAATTGTATCTTCTTTTACTTCAGCCATAAGATTCTCAGGAAGAACACGAGGTAGGTTTTCTACTATTCCTCCACCTGTAATATGTGCCATAGCTACAATGTCATCTTTACACTCTTTAAACATTTTTACATAAATGTTTGTTGGTTCAAGTAGTGTCTCTATAAGAGGCTTACCGTTGAACTCATCAGAGAATTTCATTTCCATTTTTTCAAAAAGAACTTTTCTTGCAAGTGAAAAACCATTTGAGTGAAGACCTGAACTTGGAAGAGCTATAAGTTTATGTCCAGCTTTTACTAATGAAACGCGGTCCATCTCAGATTTTTCAGCTACACCAACTGCAAAACCAGCTAAATCATAATCATCCTCGGAGTACATACCTGGCATTTCAGCAGTCTCGCCACCGATAAGTGCACACTCTGAACGTTTACAGCCCTCAGCGATTCCTGCTACTACATTAGTTGCGTTTTTAACATCGAGTTTTCCAGTTGCATAGTAATCTAAGAAGAATGAAGGAGTTCCAAAGTTACAAAGAAGGTCATTAACACACATAGCAACAAGGTCGATTCCTACTGTGTTGTGAATACCACTATCGATAGCAAGTTTTAGTTTAGTTCCAACTCCATCAGTCGCTGCAAGCATTACAGGCTCACGAAATCCTTTAGGTAGTTCAAATGCACCTGCGAAAGATCCTATTCCACCCATAACACCCGGTATTTTAGTCGCTTTAACTAGTGGTTTAATATTTTCAACGAAACTGTTACCTGCATCAATATCAACACCGGCATCTTTGTAGCTAATTTGGCTCATGTAGAACTCCATTTATAAAGTATGGAATTATATCTTATGAGAGTTGAGAGAAGTGTTAAGAGAATAGTGATTGTTGTGTAATTTAAAAAGTAGATTCTGAATCAAGTTCAGAATGACAGATGCTAAGTTCAGAATGACAGATGATAAGTTCAGAATGACAGGTGATAAGTTCAGAATGACAGGTGGTAAGTTCAGAATGACAGGTGGTAAGTTTAGAATGACGGAGTAGCTAGTACATCTATCATTCTTAGTTTATGAAGTTATATTTAGCTTAGATATCACACTTTTTAGTGATAATACAGAGTGGGCAGAAGTTTACAAGACCTGCAATTAATGGTATAGCACCAAGAAAGAACCACGGAGCTGCATCCATAGCACCTAATTGGACAACACCTGTTAAGATTAAAATAATACCTGCAATTATACGAAAAACTCTACAAAATGATCTAATTTTATTTACATTCATTTGATTCCTTTTATAAAAATGTTCGCAATTATAGCCACCTTTTTTAAAATCAATCTATCAAAGTATCAAGTAGGGCTTAAATATATGTAACTTTTAAGCTTTTTAATAGTTATAAAGACAAATATGCTAAAATCGCTTTCAAATAATAGACTTCTTGTAAAAGTTAGACCCTAAATCAAGTTTAGGGTGACGGGATTTAAAAATTACCATAATTAAGTTTAGGGTGACGAAATTTTAAAATTACCGTCATTCCAAGCTTGATTTGGAATCTAGTTTTCAATTTAAAGAAGTTAATACTAGGAATTTTGAATATGAGAGAATTTATTTATCCAGAGATGATGGTTCATGTACCAGTATGTACAAGTAAAGTTCCAGAACAAGTGCTTATTATCAGTGATAATGCAGAGCTATTGAGTAATGAAATGTACAAACATAGCGAGATAGTTTCAAGTGTAACTGGTGCTAATCTTGATGCTATACGAAATGCTGATGATAATAGTGCTGATGTAATTATTTGCGAGATGAGTGCAGATGGGACTGCCGTTGCTCATATTAACCGTGTTTTAAAAGATGATGGTCAGTTGTGTATTACTCATGATGCTTTAGATAATATAGAGTCAAACAAGAGTTTGATGCAAGCACTTGGACGTTACTTTAAAATTATTATGCCTTTTAACTTAGGGAATGGTTCGACTGCACTTTTAGCTTCAAAAGAGTATCATCCTACAGCTGATCTGATTTTACAGCGTTCAGATATGATAGATGGTTTGAGTTACTATAATTGTGATATTCATATAGCCGCGTTTGCTATGCCAAACTACATCCGTAAAGAGTATTTAGGTATCATCAGAAATTAATATTTTTTAAGGATAGCAAAATGGCATTTGAATATGCAATTGCCTTAACAGGCGGTATTGCAACAGGAAAAAGTACTGTTGCATCGCTTATGGCACTCAACGGTATGCGTGTAATAGATGCAGATACAATCTCTCATGAGATTTTGGATGCTTCATCCTCTTGGGTTACAGAGACTTTTGGAGATGAGTATGTTACTGCATCAAAGGTAAATCGTACAAAACTTGGAACTCTTGTTTTTGCAAATAGTGAAAAAAAGAGAGTTTTAGAAGAGTTTTTACATCCTAAAATTCGCTCTGAAATAGAAAAACGCAGTATAAAGCAAGATAGTTTCAAATTTCCTTACCTTATAGATATTCCCCTCTTTTTTGAAAACGGTGCTTACAATATAAAAGATAGTGTAGTAGTCTATACTCCCTCAGATGTTCAGTTAGAGCGTTTTATGAAACGTAATAAGTATACTCAAGAGGAGTCACTTAAGCGTATTTCTTCTCAAATGCCAATAGATGAGAAAAAAGTAAAGGCAACTTGGGTAATTGATAACTCTAAAAATTTAAAACATCTTCAGCAAGAGGTTGAAGATTTTGTAGCGATTATAAAGGATAAATATTTATGAGAGTAGCAAAATATAGTGCTAACGGAAATGATTTTGTTATCTTTCATGCTGATAACAAAGTAGATAGAAGTGAGCTAGCAAAAGAGCTGTGCCATCGTCAAAATGGAATTGGTGCAGATGGTTTAATAGTTATTGTTCCTCATGAAAAATATGATTTTGAGTGGCAGTTTTATAACTCTGATGGAAGTCATGCTGATATGTGTGGTAATGGATCAAGAGCTTGTGCTCACTATGCTTTTGTAAATGATTTAGCCCCTAAAGAGATGAGCTTCTTGACAGGTGCAGGTCTTATAAATGCAGTAGTAGATGATTTTATGGTTTTAAGTGAACTCACTCCTCCTGAAGTTTTAGATAAAAATATAGAGTTTAATTCTAAATCTTGGTGGCTTATAAATACAGGTGTTCCTCATCTTGTTAGTTTTACTAACGTTATAGATATGTTTGATATAGAAGAGGCAAGAGAACTTCGCTATAAGTACAATGCTAATGTAAATATCGCTTATGTAGATGGTGATAATTTAAGAGTGAGAACTTATGAACGCGGTGTTGAAGATGAAACCTTAGCTTGTGGAACAGGAATGGCAGCTTGTTTTTATAGAGCCTATGAAGAGGGTTTAGTAGAAAAAAATATAGAGGTTTATCCTACAAGTGGAGAGACTCTTTATCTTGGAATGAATGAGAGAACGATTACATTTAAGGGTGAAGTGAAAAATACTTTTGTGACAGAGTGGGAGATATAAAAGAGGGTGGTTAGCCCTCTTTTAGCTTCTACATCAGCTTGGTTAAGTAGCCTAGTATTAGCAACATAAATAACACTTTTAGCAAAGGAACCTCCTTTACATGTCATTCCCGCCCAGCACTACCCACAATTTACCTAAAAATTAGGCAAAAAAAAAGCCCTACCTTCAAAGAAGATAGGGCTTACAGCGACATGTGAGTAACCAACTCACTAAGTATTACTTATGTATCAATAAAATTATATCTAAAAAAGACAAATCTAACAACTTAGAGTCCAGCCGCCTCAACAATTTTCGCTTGATGATCAGTTATGAGTGGCTCAACAACTTCATCAAGAAGTCCTGCATTCATAATCTCATTTAAGCGGTAGAGTGTAAGGTTGATTCTATGATCACTCATACGATTTTGTGGATAGTTGTAAGTACGAATACGTCCAGATCTATCACCAGTTCCTACTTGGGCAGCACGCTCTGCTGCATTTTCAGACTGTTGTTCTTGCATTTCAAGATCATAAAGTCTTGCTTTAAGAACTTTCATCGCTTTTTCACGGTTTTTATGTTGTGACTTTTGGTCTTGGTTGGTTACTACTAAGCCTGTTGGCAGGTGAGTAATACGAACCGCAGAATCGGTAGTATTTACCGACTGACCACCACAACCAGATGAACGCATAACGTCTATCTTTAAATCTTTATCTTCAATGACTACTTCAACATCATCAACTTCAGGCATAACTGCTACTGTAATTGCGGATGTATGAACACGACCTTGAGATTCTGTTTGTGGAACACGTTGAACGCGGTGTGTTCCACCCTCATATTTCAACCGACTATAAACCTGCTCACCCTTAATAAGGGCAGTTACCTCTTTGTATCCACCTGCATCAGATGGACTTGTTGAGATAATCTCGATTTTCCAATCTCTTAAATCTGCATATCTTGTGTATGCATCAAAAAGATCTCCAACGAAGATTGCAGCCTCATCACCACCAGCACCAGCACGAAGTTCCACGATTATATTTCTATCATCATTTGGATCTTTGGGTAGAAGAAGCATTTTAATCTCCTCTTCTATAAGTGGTTTTTGAGGCTCTAACTCTTTGAGCTCTTCTTTTGCCATATCGCCCATTTCAGCATCACTAAGCATCTCTTTTGTATCGGCAATATCTGCGATCAAAGTTTGGTACTCTTTTGCTTTTTCAACTATTGGTAAAAGATTTGATTGTTCTTTGGAGAGTTCTGTCATTCGTTTGATGTCAGAAGTGATATCAGGTGAACTTAGCAGGTCGCTAAGTTCGTTATAGCGGTTGATAAACGGTTGGAGTTTATCTGCTAACATTACTGTTAGGCCTTATATTGCGTTAACAGCTCTGTGTAAGCGGCTTACTTTTCTAGCAGCAGTCTCTTTTTTAAGAATACCTTTGCTTACAAATTTGTGAATTTGTTGGTTAGCTATTTTTAGTGTAGCAGTTGCTTCTTCTTTGTTGCCTGCATCGATTGCAGTACGAACATCTTTAACGATATTTTTAAGACGAGTTCTGTAAAAACGGTTACGCTCTGTACGAACGATTGTTTGACGAATTCTCTTAATTGATGACTTATGATTTGCCATTGTTAGTCCTTTTGGGAATTTAAGTGCGCAATAATAGCTTAAAGATAATTAAAATTAAGTTAAAGAGTGCTAGAATATGCTTAATTTAAAGCATATATGGATTTTTCTTGCCAAAGGCGAAGCTTCAGTGAGAGGAATTTACAAAGATTTTATATCTTTGTGAAGGAGATTAGAGTGAAATTATTTGGAACAGATGGTGTTCGTGGTGAAGCTGGATCATTTTTAACAGCAGAGATGGCTATGAAAGTTGCGATGGCAGCAGGTATATATTTTAAACAACACCCAACAACAAATAAGATTTTAATAGGTAAAGATACAAGACGAAGTGGTTATATGATAGAAAATGCGATAGTGAGTGGACTTACTGCTATTGGTTATGATGTTATAGAGATTGGACCAATGCCTACACCAGCAATCGCATTTATTACAGAAAATATGCGTTGCGATGCGGGAATTATGATAAGTGCTTCACACAACTCTTATGAAGACAATGGAATTAAATTTTTTGATGGGCATGGAGATAAACTTTCACATGAGGTAGAGGCTGAAATAGAGTCTATATATAGAGATAGTGAAAAACTTCAGGATGCACAACTTACCGCAAAAGGTATTGGAAAAGCAAAAAGAATAGATGATGTTATAGGGCGCTATATTGTGCAACTAAAGAACTCATTTCCAAGAGAGTTTACACTCCAGGGTATGAGAATTGTCTTAGATGCTGCCAATGGAGCAGGTTATAAAGTTGGACCAACTGTTTTAGAAGAGTTAGGTGCTGATGTTGTAGTTTTACATGATACTCCAGATGGTTTTAATATTAATGAAGGGTGTGGTGCACTTCACACAAAAGATTTAAGTGAGAGTGTTGTGAAATATAGAGCTGATTTGGGTATAGCTCTTGATGGTGATGCAGATAGACTTGTTGTCGTAGATGAGAAGGGTGAAGTAGTAGATGGTGATCAACTTCTTGGAGCTCTTGGTGTGTATATGAAAGAGAGAGGTGTTCTTAAAGGTGGAGGTATTGTCTCTACTGTTATGAGTAATCAAGGACTCGATGACTATATGGAAACACATGATTTAAAACTATGGCGTTCAGATGTAGGTGATAAAAATGTACTTGAAGTTATGAAAAAAGAGGGTATTAACTTCGGAGGAGAGCAGAGTGGACATGTTATTGTGAGTGATTTTGCAAAAACAGGTGATGGACTTGTTTCTGCTCTGCAAGTCTTAGCACTTTTAATTGGCAAAAATTTAAAAGCTTCTGAGGCACTTCGTCCCTTTAATCTCTATCCGCAAAAATTAGTAAATATTAATATAAAAAATAAGACACCATTAGACTCTATTGATGGTTTGGCTGATAGACTTAAGGAGTTAGATGCTCTTAATATTCGTCATCTTATTCGCTACTCTGGAACAGAAAATAAACTAAGAGTTCTTTTAGAGTGTAGAGAGGCAAAACTGATGAATGCTGAGATGCAAAAAATAGTTGATTTTTTTCAAAAAGTTTTAAATGCATAGCAAAACCTTTCGACTATCTGCTATTTTACTCTTTACTCTTGTAGGTATTTTTATAATTGATCAAAATATCAAAATGCTTTTTGTAGATGGCTATAGATACTATAGTGATTATATGGACCTTATTTTAGTTTACAATAGAGGGGTTGCCTTCTCCATGTTCGCTTTTTTGGAGGAGTGGCTCAAGTATATTCAGCTATTGCTCGTGAGTGGAGTTTTTGTTTATGTAGTTTATCTTAAACAGATATGTTATGCTTTTCCTTCTGGACTTCTTCTTGGTGGAGCTTTCTCAAATATATATGATAGATTTATTCATGGTGGTGTTGTAGATATGTTCTACTGGCATGCATGGCCTTACCCAATAGCGGGACAATCAGGTTTTGCAGTCTTTAACTTTGCAGATGTGATGATAGATTTAGCTGTAGTATGGATACTCTTTTTAAATTTCAAACCAAAATTTTGCAAGGCTTAACTCTTTTTTTAGTACTTTTTAGATAGTATTACCCAAAATAATAGTTAGATTCTAAATCAAGTTTAGAATGACAATGTAAAAAAGGAAATTGATGGAAATCAAATCAAATAAAATCAACGGTGCTAACGCTGAAATTCAAGCTACAATCTCAATGGATGAGGTTAATGCAAATATTGACAAAATCGCTAAAAACTTAGCTAAAACTGCTAAAATCGATGGTTTTAGAAAGGGTAAAGTACCTGTTTCTGCTGTTAAAAAGCAATATGGTGAGCGTTTAGTTCAAGATGCTGAAGCGGAAGCTATTCGTGATGTACTAGAGCAAGGTCTTAAAGAGATGGAGATTGATAATGCATCTCTAATCGGTGAGCCAAATATTTCTCAGTTTGATAAGTCTGATGATAAAATCGAAGTAACTGTTAAGATTGCTATGCGTCCTGCTATTGAGTTAGGTGATTATGCTGCTATGGCTCCAGAGGTTGAAAAACCAGTTGTATCTGAGAAAGATGTTGAGACAAGAATTAACGAAATCGCTCAAAACCATGCACCACTTGAGGATATCAAAAGAAACCGTAAAATGAAAGCTGGTGATACTGCTGTTATCGACTTTGAAGGTACTGTTGATGGTGTGTTATTTGAGGGTGGAACTGCAGAAAACTTCTCACTTCTTTTAGGTTCTGGTCAATTTATTCCAGGTTTTGAAGATCAACTTATCGGTGTAAAACGTGATGAGTCTGTAATTGTTCAAGTTACTTTCCCTGCTGATTATGGTTCTGAAGAGTTAGCTGGTAAGGCTGCTGAGTTTAAAGTAAAAGTTAACCAAGTTCAAGTTAAAGGTGAAGTTGAGTTAAATGATGAGTTAGCTGGAAAACTTCTTGCTGGTCAAGAAAATGCAACAATGGAAGAACTTACGAAACAAGTAAGACTTCAAATGGAAGCAGAAGCACTTTCAAAACTTTATAATGATGAGTTGAAACCAGCTCTTTTAGAGTCTTTTGTAACGGGTCTTAAATTTGATCTTCCTGAGTTTGTTGTTGAACAAGAGATTGACATGGCTCTTAATAAAAAAGCTGGAACTATGAGTGAAGATGAGATTACAGAACTTAAAGAAAACGCGGATAAACTAACTGAACTTCGTGAAACTTTTCGTGAGGATGCTGAAAAAAGTGTAAGAGCTACTTTTATTATTGATTCATTAGCACTTGCTGAGAATGTGAAAGTTGAAGAGCAAGAAGTTATGCAGACTATCTACTATGAAGCGATGCAGATGGGTCAAGATCCTCAAGCCGCATTTGATCAGTATAAAAAAGCAGGCTATATTCCGGCAATTCAAATGTCTATGGTGGAAGATAAAGTTCTTTCATCTCTTTTAAATGCAAAGATTAAAGAAGCATAAGTCATGAGTTACATTCCTTATGTAGTAGAAAAAACAGGGCGTGGTGAACGTTCTTATGATATCTACTCTCGTCTACTGAAAGACAGAATTGTAATGCTAAGTGGAGAGGTAAATGATCAAGTTGCTTCTACTATAGTTGCACAGTTTCTTTTTCTTGAAGCTGAAGATCCAGAAAAAGATATCTATTTCTATATCAACTCTCCTGGTGGAGTTGTAACTGCTGGAATGGCTATTTTTGATACTATGAACTATATTCGCCCAAATGTTGCCACAATCTGTATAGGTCAAGCAGCATCTATGGGTGCATTTTTGCTTAGTGCTGGAGAAAAAGGTAAGCGTTATGCTCTTCCTCATGCTCGTATTATGATTCATCAACCACTAGGTGGTGCTCAAGGTCAAGCTTCTGATATTGCTATTCAGGCCGAAGAGATTCTTCGTATGAAAAAAGAGTTAAACTCAATTTTGGCTAAAAATACAGGTCAAAATATTAAAACTATCGAGAAAGATACTGATCGTGATAATTTTATGAGTGCATCAGAAGCAGAAAAATATGGTATGATTGATGAAGTACTTATGAAGAACGATAAAGAGTAAAGGATAGCATATGTCAGGAACTTTAAGAAGCAGAAAACGTCGTGATATTGGTGGTGAGAGTGAAGCACCTACATCAAGTTCTGCCGTTCAAGCCCTGAATATGGATGATGCCTCAAGTGATATAGAGATATATGCGAGAGAAGTTCTCTCCTCTCTTATCATGGACAACCTTCCCCCTACACCAAATAATTTCTCGCTCTATTTTGATAGACTTTTAGAAGAGAAGAGTGAAAATCTTCGTAAGCAGATAGTCTCAATGCTTGAGCTTGAAGAGAGCAACGATGATGAGAAAACAATTTTACTTGAACAGAGTCTCAAACAGGGATTTTCTTCAGTTAAAAATATACTAAGTGTTACTGCAAATCTTTATAAAAATATGGCATTAATGACTAAAATTCTTGATAAAAGAAAGAAAGAGTTGGGAGAACATCCAGAGATAAAAGAGGCTATTGGTGTTATGGCTTCTTTAGAGTCTGATGTTTCTAAGCTTAATGGAATTTTGAAAAAACAGAGTTCTCAGATGAAAACTATGTATGATGAGACAGCTAAAATAGTGAAAAGTGTAGAGAATGAGACTATTTTTGATAATCAATTTGGTGTATATAATAGACGCTATTTAATGCAAAAAGTTGAGCAAGAGATAACTCTCATTGAAAAGTTTAAACATAACAGTTCTTTAATTTTTATAGAACTGTCTCGTGATCTTAAAACAAGCATCAACAATGATAAAGCTCTGAAATTAATGACAAGAACTATAGCTAGACTTCTTTTAAAAACATCAAGAAGAAGTGATATTGTCGCTCATTATGGTAATGGTAAATTTTCAATGTTGTTGAAGCATACTGATTTAGAGAATGCAAAAAGAACAAGCGAAAGACTCTGTGATTTAGTCTCAAACTCTAATTTCTTTTTAGCTGACCGTGAAATTCAGCTTAAAATTGCCATAGGAATAACTAATATAGATGCTATACACTCCGTAGAAGAGATAGTGGTAAGTGCTATGGATGGAATAGAAAAATCATACACGAAGAAAAATATAGATTTCGCAGTTTCTCTTAGAGATGGCATTGAGACAACAGTTTAATATAGAAAGATAAAATGAAATTAAAAATTGTAGAATACCCCGATAAAAGACTGAAAGTTAAGTCAAAAAAGATAGAAAAATTTGATGAAAATCTTCACAAACTTTTGGATGCTATGTATCCTATTATGATAGATACAAATGGTATAGGTCTTGCAGCTGTACAGGTTGCACATCCTATTCAAGCTCTGATTCTTAATATTCCAGATGAAGAGGGTGAGCAACCTAAAGAGAATTTACTCGAAATTATAAATCCTGTCATGACTGCAAAAAATGGGGAATCAATCTACCAAGAGGGATGCTTGAGCGTCCCTAGTTTTTATGAAGATATCACAAGATTTGAAACTGTTACTATAAACTATCAAGATAGAGATGGTAATACGAAAACTATTGAGGCAGATGGGCTCTTAAGTATAGCTATTCAGCATGAGATGGATCACTTAATCGGTGTGTTATTCATAGATAAACTTTCATATGCTCGTAGAAAAAAGTTTGAAAAAGAGTATAAAAAAATGTTAAAAGAGAAAAAAGCTTAATATGCGAAAAAATATAAAAAAGAAAATAGATATAACTCCAAAAAATGAAGTAAAACAGATGTTCCGTGATTGGTTTAAAAAGCATAATGAAGCTGGTCAGATAATGACAAAGCAAGATGTTATCAACACGGTTATAAAAAAACTTACAAAATCTCAAGATAAATTTTTAAAAGATGCTATGGATGAGATGGTTTTTGAGGGTCTAATAGAGATTCAAGAAGATGGTGTTACTGTAGTCCTAAAAAGAAAAGTTAGATAAATATTGCATATTGTCATATAATTTAAATATAGTAAAATAAATAGTTACCATAGCATTAACTTAAAAGAGGTTAATGTAATGAAGAGTCTTCACTGTGCAACTTATGAAGGGCTAGATGCTAAACTAGTTCATGTTGAATCAACCCTAACCAAAGGGCTTCCTTCCTTCTCAATAGTCGGTATGGTTTCAACTGCCATTAGTGAGGCCAAAGAGCGAGTAAAGTCTGCACTTCTTAGCAATAATTTTTCTTTTCCTCCCAAACGTATAACACTCAATTTAGCACCTAGTGATTTGAAAAAAGAGGGCTCACATTTTGATTTATGTATCGCTCTATTAATAGCACTAGACTCTCTTGAAGATGATATCAGCCAATGGGCAGTTTTTGGCGAACTCGGTCTTGACGGCATGGTCAAAGAGAATATGCAACTCTATCCGCTTATGCTCTCCTTAGCAAACCAGAGTTTAGTTCAAAAAGTTATAGTCCCTTTTGAGAGCTTAGATAAACTCTCAAAGATTCCTAATATTGAGTTTTATGGCGTTAAAACTCTTCAAGAAGCAATTGACATACTTAAAAATCAAATGGGTGTAGTAGCAAGTCAAGAGAACTCCTCTATAGATTTTCCTCACTATGAGCTGGAGAGTGAAAAGTATTACTATATAAAAGAGTATAGTGATGACTTTAGTGATGTCAAGGGGCAAGAGATAGCTAAACGCGGTGCCCTTATAGCTGCCACAGGTTTTCATAATATTCTTTTTGAAGGGAGTCCTGGCTGTGGAAAGAGTATGATTGCTAAGAGATTAAAATATATTTTGCCTCCAATGCGGAGCGAAGATATTTTAGATGTAGCTAAACTTCAAGCACTTGAAGCAAAAGAGCCAGATTTTAAACCTCGAAGAAATATGAGAAGCCCTCACCATAGCTCAACTCTAGCAAGTGTTTTTGGTGGAGGTTCGCATAAAGCCCAAATAGGTGAAGTTGGTTTAGCACATGGTGGCATTCTCTTCTTTGATGAGTTGCCTCACTTTTCAAAGAATGTTTTAGAGGCTTTAAGAGAGCCGATGGAGGATGGAAAAATAAGAATCTCAAGAGTTAATTCTAAGGTAGAATATCCAGCAGATTTTCTTTTTGTAGGTGCGATGAATCCATGTCCTTGTGGTAATCTTTTAAATCATAATCGTGAGTGTAGATGTAGTGAGTTAGAGATTCAAAGGTATAAAGCTAGGCTTTCAGATCCTTTCTTAGATAGGGTAGATTTAAACATTACAATGGCAAGTGTAAACGCGGATGATAAGGCTAGTTTCTCATCTAAAGATCTACATAAACAAGTCTTAGAGGCACATATATTTTCACACCAAAGAGGACAGAAAAACTTTAATGCTAAGCTTAATGATAAAGAGATAGAGAAGTTTTGTATTTTAGATGAGGATGCAAAAATAACTTTAGATATGGCAATATCGCGTTTTGATTTATCTTTTCGGAGTATTAAAAAAGTGCAAAAAGTGGGCAGGACTATTGCTGATTTGGACTCTTGTGAGTTGATAGAGAAGAGACATATTTTAGAGGCACTCTCATTTAGAAGAAGATAGGCAGATATATGAGTTCCTATGCAGAGCATAGGAACTAGTTGACTGGGTTCTCTCGTTCCTATGCTTTCTCGTTCCTATGCTCCGCATAGGAATGCATACTTCTATTTAGACATTATAATAAGTAGCATTTGGATGATAAACAACAAGTGCTGATGTTGATTGCTCAGGGTGAATCTGAAAAGTCTCACTTAGCTCTATACCAAACTCTTCAGGTTTGAGTAGATCAAAAAGAGGACGGTTAAGTTCTAGGTCTGGACAAGCTGCATAACCAAAACTGTAACGGCTTCCCTGATACTTGTTCATTTGAACATCTGCTAAGGTTGGTTTTTCACTCTCTGCGATGTTAAGATCAAGACGTATCTGTTTGTGAGCTATCTCTGCAAGTGCTTCAGCAAGTTCAACTCCAAGACCATGAAACTGATAGTACTCAGTATAGTTGCCAGCCTCATAAATAACTCTCTCAGCATCACTAAGCTTAGCTCCAGCACTAACACATGTGAGTGCTATAACATCGTGTCTATCTGAGTGGAAGAAGTCGCTTAGAGCACGGTGAGGTTTTTTAGACTGACGAGGAAAATTAAACTCTTTTATGGCGTCTGATTTTACTTCTTCTAATGGTTTTGTGTTTACTTCGGAAATTGAGTGATAACCCTCTTTCTCATCAAAGATTAAGAGTCTGTTATCATCTGAACGGCAAGGCCAATAACCATAGATAATAGTTGGTTCAAAAAGTTTTTTCTCCAAAAACTCAGATTTGAGTCTCTCATAGGCTGGCCAAACAACTTCATCAAGTTGTTTTTCATAAGCCTCTTTCGTCATTCCTTTTGAGCTATAACCCCAACGAGATTTAAAAAGGAGTTTATGGTTTATCCACTCAAAGGCCATCTCTATCTGCTGCTCTGTGAGTTTCATCTCACGTCTTCCCCAAAATGGAGGAGTGGGGATTTTTACATCTCGTGCTGGCATTTTTATCTCAGCAAAAGGAGGAATAATTATCTCTTTTTTCTCTTTAACAACTTTCTCTTCTTTGTCTTTACCATGAAGGTCTGTGTCAAAGTTACCAGCTTCAATACGGCTCATTGCAGTAACACCATCAAAGGCATCTTTACAGTAAAAAATAGGGCCATCATAAAAAGGACGACAGAAGTCATCTACAAAGGTACGAGTAAGTGCAGCACCACCTATAAGAATAGGAATATCAATACCTTGTTCTTTAAGCAGTTTAAAATTCTCTTGCATAACCTGTGTAGATTTTACAAGAAGACCACTAAACCCAAGTGCTGCAATCTGTCCATTTTTCATAGCATCTATAAACTGCTCTAATTCTACTTTGATTCCAAGATTTTGAACTTTAAAACCGTTGTTTGATAGAATAATATCAACAAGGTTTTTACCAACATCATGAACATCACCTTTTACTGTTCCAAGTGCTAAAGTAGTATCAACTGCTTTTTCCACTTTTGGAAGGTATGGATTGAGATAATCAACAGTTTTTTTCATAGTCTCAGCAGATTGCAGAACAAATGGAAGCTGCATCTGTCCGCTTCCAAAGAGCTCACCAACTACTTTCATCGCGTTTATAAGGATTTCATTGACTATAATTTCAGGAGCTATTTTTTGACGAACCTCTTCGACTAGAGGAATCATTCTCTCTTTATCTCCATCCATAAGAAGTTTAGCAATTTTCTCTTCGTCATTCATTGCTAAATATTCTGCATCATCTACTGAGGTATCAATAGCCTCTTTTGTACTAAAGTGCTCAATAAAAGTGAAAAGAGCCTCACCCTTTGGTTTACGGTTAAAGATAAGATCGTTACATATCTCTTGATCTTCTTTACTTATTTTATTAATAGGAATAATATGTTTAACATTGATAATAACTGATGTTAATCCCGCTTCTATACAGTGGTGTAAAAACATAGAGTTTAGGTATGGACGAGCATCCTTGTCTAGTCCAAAAGAGATATTTGAGAGACCTAGCGTAGCACTTACTTCTGGATGTTTTTTACGAAGTGCACGAATCGCCTCTATAGTGTTTATACCAGCATCCCAATACTCTTCATCTCCACTTCCAAGAGTAAAGGTAAGAACATCAAAAATCAGATCCTCTTTTTTGATACCATGACGAGAAGTAGCTAAGTCAATGATGCGGTCTGCAATTTTGAGCTTATCTTCTATGCTCTTTGCCATTCCAACTTCATCAATGGTAAGACAGACTAAAGATGTTCCAAACTTCTTAGCAAGTAGGCATACTTCATCAAACTTTGGTTCACCATCTTCAAGATTTACTGAGTTTAAAATAGGTTTTCCACCAATATGTTTAAGTGCGGTCTCTAGCCCTTTAGTTGAAGTAGAATCAGGCATAAGAGGAAGTGCAATTTTTTGATTATACATTCCCATAACTTCTGTCATATCTTTAGTCTCATCACGACCTGCAAAACCGACATTTACATCGACTACATGAGCACCTGCACGAACTTGTTGTTGTGCAACTGAGAGTGTTCCCTCATAATCTTCTGCTAAAAGAAGTTCACGAAAAGCTTTACTTCCAGTCGCGTTTGAGCGCTCTCCCATAAGAAGAGGGGCTGGTTCTTGCATAAGTGTTGTTGTGTTAAAAAGAGAAGCAATAGAGTTTTCATGTGAACCGCTTGGGCTTTTTGGTGCTTTGTTTTGAGTCGCGTTTACAAGGGAACGAATATGCTGAGGTGTAGTTCCGCAACATCCACCTAAAAATGAGACACCATCGTAAGCTAAAAATTTCTCTTGTTGAGCTGTAAACTCATCTGGTCCCATTGGGTAGTAAGTATAGCCACCACGATTTTGTGGAAGACCCGCGTTTGAGTGAACACTGATAGGTTTATGCCATAACTCACTGAGAGTTTTTACATGTTTTAAAACTTGCTCCGGTCCTGTTCCACAGTTAAAACCAAGACTTAAAATATCAAAAGGTTCTAAAATAGTTGCAATGGTAGAAGCATCCGTTCCAATAAGCATAGTTCCACTCAGTTCAATAGTTACAGAGACCATAATAGGAATCTCAACCTCTTTTTGACGGTTAGCTTCTTGACATGCATGCAGGGCTGCTTTTATTTGAAGGGGGTCTTGGCAGGTCTCAAGCAGGAAAACATCAACACCACCATCTATAAGGGCGATACAAAACTCAGTATAACCCTTATACATCTCATCATAAGTGATGTGACCTAAAGAGGGAAGTTTAGTCCCCGGTCCAACAGAACCAAGAACAAAACGCGGATGTTCAGGAGTGCTAAATTTCTCACACTCTTTTTTTACAAGCTGAGCTCCTGCCTTTGTAAGTTCATAAGAGCGTTCACCTATATCATACTCATCAAGTACCCATGAAAATGAGCCAAAAGTATTTGTAGTAATGAAATCCGCACCGCTTGTTAGATAGGCAGAAAAAATTTCGCTAAGAACTTCAGGGCAGGTAACATTTAGAAGTTCATTACACCCCTCGTTGTTTTCCCATGCTTCTTGCGGTATCTTGTCATCACGTTGCTGTAGCTGTGTTCCCATCGCTCCATCTATGATAAGAGGACGTTTTTTAATTGTATTTAATATATATTGTTTTGTTGTCATATTGTAAAGAACTTCTGTTTAAATTATAGTGTGGTATTTTACCATGAGTGAGCATAAAATTTACTGTTATATAAGTGCTTTTAATACAGCTTAAGGATATTGATGCCATATTTAGTGGACATTATTATTGTACAATGGTAATAAAGAAAATAAGGAATCTCTTATGTTAGATAATTTCTCTATAAAACTTAAAATGATTTTGATGGTTTTTGTGCCTGCACTGCTAATATTTATTCTTCTTGGAATGAGTACTCTTTCAAATTATGATAAGGTTGCTGAACTCTCAAAGATAGAAGAAGCGACAACTCTTGCTACAAAAATCTCTGCAATGGTTCATAACACTCAAAAGGAGCGTGGAGCATCTGCTGGTTTTGTTGGAAGTGGTGGTAAGAAATTTATCGATACTATGCCGAGTATTCGTAAAGATACAGATGCAACACGTGCTGAAATGAAAGCTTTTTATGCGACTATGGATATGTCAAAATATCCAAAAGCGATGCAAGAGCAGATGAATGATGCGATGAACCGTCTCTCCAAACTTGATGCGACAAGAGCGAGTATTAGTTCTCTTTCATATAATGTTCCTCAAACAGTTGGGTACTATACACCACTTAATGGAGCCTTTATAGATACAATTGCTTACATTGCAAAAATGAGTTCAGATGTTCAGATGAATACATCTTTGAATGCTTTTACAAACTACCTCTACTCAAAAGAGAGAGCTGGAGTTGAGAGAGCTGTAATGACTGGAACATTTGCAAAAGACTCTTATCCTCCAGGATTTTATGCTAAATTTGTTAGACTTATGAGCCAGCAAGATACTTATATGAAAAGATTTCTCTTTTTAACTTCTCAACAAAATAGAGACTTTTATAGTGCAACTGTAGTTGGAACTCCAGTAGATGAAGTAAATCGAATGAGAAAAATTGCTTTAGAGAAGATGAATGGGTCATTTGGAGTGGATGCTACCTACTGGTTTAAAACAATTACCGCAAAAATAAATCTTCTTAAGAAAGTTGAAAATCACTTAGCAGAAGCTATTTTAGTAGAGGTGACTAATTTAAAAAGTAGTGCAAGTTCGAGTATGAGTATGAGCATATTTATTAATATTGTAGGAATGATTTTTATTTTAGGTTTTGGAGGTATAGTAGCTAATAGTTTAACCTCTAGAATTTCTAAGTTTAAAGATGAATTAGATGCAGTAGTTAGCTCTAATGATTTTTCTAAGGAGATTACACAGAGTGGTAGTGATGAGGTTGCCTCCATTCAAGCTGCAGCAAACCATACGGTAAATGCTGCAAATGAAGCTATACAAAATGCAACCCATGCACTTAAAGATGTTGAAAAGCATTCACAAGAAGCTCAAGAGCAACTAGAAAAAAATAGACTTACTCTTGCCCTTACGGAGCTTCTAAGTGATGGTGCTATATCTGGTGTGGCTGTTGTTCAAGATGGAATGTCAAACAATATGGAATCACTTCATAAAATAAATGAGAAAAGTGCGCAGACACAAGATGTTATGCAGGAGGTTGAATCTTCAACTGCTGAAATGAGTGAATCTCTCAATACTATTTCAGAGAAAATGCATGAGAGTAGAAGCAACTCTGATCAGTTAAATAGTAGTGTGAATGAGATTACAAATGTAATTTCGCTGATTAAAGATATCTCAGATCAAACTAATCTTCTTGCACTGAATGCGGCTATTGAAGCAGCACGTGCTGGTGAGCATGGTCGTGGTTTTGCTGTTGTTGCTGATGAGGTGAGAAAACTGGCTGAGAGAACACAAAAAGCGACTAGTGAAGTAGAGGTAAATATAAATTTACTCAAACAAAACAGTGCAGCAATGCAAGAGTTCTCAGATCAGATGGATTCTGAAATCTCAACATCGCTAGAAAAACTAGATACTTTCAATGGTAGTCTGCATCAACTTGTGGACGGAGCGACACAGATTCAAAAAGATAATAAAAATATATCAAACAAGATGTTTCTCAATCTTGCAAAACTTGACCATATAGTCTTTAAACTCTCCGGATATGATTCTGTATTTAAAGATGACAAGAGTCATACTTTTGCTTTGCATAGTGAGTGCAGATTTGGTAAATGGAGTGCTACGGAAGGAAAAGAGATTTTTGGAGAAAACCCACTCTTTAGTCAAATTGATTCTCCGCACAGGGCTGTGCATGAAAATGTTAAAAATATTCCAGCACTGATATCTTCAGGGGCAGTTATAAATGCAGATAAAATTATAGAACTCTTTACTGAGGCTGAGAAAAATTCTAAGGATTTATTTGATATCTTGGGGGAAATAAGCCAAGATATTCATTAGTATATATGAAATTGACGGATAAATAGTTATAACTCTTGACTTTATTCGTCAATTACTGCTATAATGACGATTAAATTCAACTTAAAGAGAGGTTTAATCGCTAAATGGTAGTTTCTTACATACGCCCAGATAAACATTTTGATACCGCTCACGACCAGCAGCAGGTGATTAACTCATATGCGAGATCAAAAAATATTGTAATAGATGACGAGTTTATTGACCAGACTTCTCAAAATAGACGTTTAATTGATAGAACTCATGTTACCTCCTATTTTCAAAGTAAACCGAGTGGAACACTTTTAATCTATGATGTATGGGTACTAAGTACCAACATTGAAGATTTAACACAGATGTTCTCTTGCCTACTTAAAAATAAATTCAATGTACATTTTATAAAACAATCCGTTATAATATCTCATCAGAGTAGTGTTATGTTGGTTTTAGGTCTTATAGATCAACTGCGTCAACATATGCAAAATGAATCAAAGAAAGTGATAGGACGACCTAAGGGGAGTAAGTCATCTTCTAAATTTGATCAGCATATTGATGAAATAATAGCTTATATAAGAGAAAAAAAGAGTGTTAGTGAGATGGCACGACTCTTGAATGTAAGTCGAAGTTCTTTAAAAGACTATATAGGTTCACGTGAGTTAAAACAGGTCGCCTTTGGTTCATTGACCCCAGAGATACCTGAAAATGCAGAAGAGCAGATTATCAATACGATAGTCTGCCCATCATAGAGATAAAATAAAAAGGGAGATAATAGAATGAGTGAAAAAACAAAAGGTATAGAGATACCGACACCGTGGAGAGTGAAACGCTATTATGCATATATTCTAGCAACAGTAATAGCACTAGTTCTTCCGTGGATTATAATAGATGGAAATCACTTTTTCCTGCTTAGTTTTGATAAAATGAAACTTCACCTTGCCTTTGTTCAGTTTGATATGCAAGAGCTTTATCTAATGCCATTTCTCCTAATGCTCATGTTCTTAGGGATTTTTGGAATGACTGTTATGGGTGGTCGTGTTTTTTGTGGATGGGTGTGCCCTCAGACTGTTTTTCGTGTAATTTATCGTGATTTAATTGAAACTAAAATTCTTGGACTTCGTGGTCGTATTAAAAATAAGCAAAAAGAGCCTGATATGTCTAAGACGGAAAATAAGGTTAAAAAAGCTATTGCGATATTAATATGGACAGTTCTTGCTCTTATTGCAGGTGCTGACTTTATGTGGTTCTTTGTTCCACCGGAAGATTTCTTTGTATACTTAGCAGATTTTAGTAATCACTGGACTCTTTTTGGTTCTGTTTTAGGTGTTGCCGCATTCTTAGTTTATGATATTGTTTTTCTAAAAGAGAACTTCTGTATCTATGTATGTCCCTACTCTCGTGTTCAGTCAGTTCTCTATGATGAGCATACTGTTATGGCACTTTACGATATGCACCGTGGTGGTAATATTTATGATGGTCACGAGAAGCAGTTTACAAAACAAAAAGATATTCAAGTTCAGGAGCCTCATGCTGAGTGTACTGCTTGTGAGTCTTGTGTAACTGTATGTCCTACTCACATTGATATTCGTCAAGGTCTTCAGTTAGAGTGTATTAACTGTTTAGAGTGTGTAGATGCTTGTACAACTGTTATGGGTAAACTTGGAAAGCCTTCACTTGTTACATGGTCGAGCGATTATGAGATAGTTGATCAAAAAGGTAAAACTAGATATTTCCGCCCTAAAGTTTTGGCTTATGCAGGGTTACTTCTTGGACTTATGGTCATACTTGGTGTAATGGGAAGTACTAAAGAGCATATGTTACTTAATATCAATAAAGAGACAAGACTATACTCTACCAAACTTTTACCAGATGGTAAAGTAAGAGTTGATAATGCTTATGAATTCTTACTTCAAAATACTCAAAATGAGAAGATGAAATTCTACTTTGAAGTTATTCCTCCAAAAGGTATGGAAGGTAAAATATTTATTGCTAAGCCAACAAAAGCATTTACAGCAGTTCCAAATGTGAAAAAGAAAAAAGTTGTTGTTCTTCGAACTACAGAAGTTTTAGCGGATGATGCAAGAAAAGATACTATCATTCCTATCACAATTAGAGCCTATGCTCTTGGACATGAAGAGAAGATTGTAGTATTTAGAAACTCTACATTCATCTTTCCAAAGGCTAGTGAGCTTACAAAAGCAAAGTAATAAGCTTTTAAAATATAATAGGATAAACTCTTAATATTATAATTAAACTCTCTGAACAATTAGTAACTAGATTCTGGGGAAAGCCCAGAATGACGATAGTTCCGTCACCCTAAACTTGTACCCAAAGGGCATACCAATTTAGGGTCTAATCTGTAATTAATCAGAGCTCTCAATTAAGGGGTTTATCTTGTTAAAAAAAATCATACTTTTTTTGCTAGTGGCTTATGCTATTGCAGGTTTTATACTACTTCCTTATATCGTTAGACCACAACTTATACAGATTATAGAACAAGAGACAAACTCAAGAATCTCTATAGACTCCATAAGTTTTAACCCCTTTATTTTTAAACTCAAAATTTCTGACCTAGAACTTAAAACATTAGATAACAAACATCTTGTTTCTTTAGAATACTTACTTCTTGATGTCGAACTCTATTCACTTTTTAATTCAACGATTCATGTAAAAGATATGATTTTAGAGAAGCCAGTTATCTCCTTGGTCTATAATCGTGATAAAACATTGAATATCTTATCCATAATTAAAAAAGGGAATACAACTGCAACTGAGACTAACTCCTCAGTAGAGATACCTAGAATTAAAGTAGATAAAATAAGTATAGTTGAGGGCTCTGTAAGTTATGAAGATTTCACTCAGCCAAGTAAATTTGACTTTAGTTTTAATCATATGGGTTTTACTCTTAAAGATATTGATACTGCTGATTTTAACTCAAGTCGGGCGGATCTAAGATTTTATTCTACACTAGGTGATGGTGGTTTTGTTGACTTAAAGAGCAGAATAGTAGGTTTCAAGCCTTTTATTATAGAGGGCAGTTTAGATTTTGAGGCGAGTAAACTTTATACCGAGTGGCGATATATGAGAGACTCATTAAACCTAGAAGTGGCGGATGGTAAACTCTCTTTATATGGTGAATACTATTTCAATATTGATGATTTAAATGCAACTTCTATACATAATGCAAAAATGAACTTAACTGCTCTTCGGATTAAACCAAAAAATAAGTATAAAGATATTTTAAATCTAGATTCTTTTTATGTAGAGAATATAGATGTTAAACCGATGCAAAAAAGTGTTCATATAAAAAAAGCTGGATTAAACTCTCTCTATATAAAGGCTAAACGCGATGTTAAAGGGAGTATAGACTGGCTAGAGTATATTAAAGTTTCTACTCCTAGTGATGAGAGTACTAGCCAAAAGCCTCAAGTAGAAGAGTTAAAAGAGCCTTCTGCACCTTGGAGTGTTGTGCTTGATAAGCTTGCCTTAGAAAAAATAAAAGTAGATTTTTTTGATAAGGGAATAAAACCACAGGTAGATACAAAACTAAATGAATTTAACCTATATGCTCAACACATCACCTTAGCTGGTGAAGAGCCAATAGAGTATCAGATGAATATGCTTTTAAATGATAAATTCAGATGTAGCTCTAACGGTGATATTATCCACTCAAAGTTGAATATAAACTCTTCACTTAAGTGTAAAGATTTTGATGTAGTACACTATAATCCCTATATAGATAAAGCAGCACGAGATGCCCTTGAAGTCTACAATATAAAGCTTATTCGAGCAACTGCTGGGTTTGATGCAAGGCTCAATATTAAAGATGTAGAAAATGAGATGCTTATTGATCTCTTGGAGGCAAATTTTAAACTTAATCGTTTAGCTATAAATAAAAGAAGTAATGCAAAAAGATTGTTGACTTTGGGAAGCTTCGAAGTGAATGGGGCTGCTCTAAACACAAAAAGCAGAGCTATTAATATTAAAAAAGTATCTTTAAACTCTCTTGCTTTAAAAGTAGCACGATTAAAAAATGGTTCTATAAATATGGATGGACTAGTTGTTCCAAAGAGAGCTAAAAAAGTCAAAAAAATTAAAGGTGTAAAAGAGAAGGAGTATAGGGTTAAGCTAAAACACTTTTCTCTAAATGCGGGAGAGATACGCTTCAGTGATGAGGTCTTGGAGCCAAGAGTAGAGAGCAAGCTTGATAGAATCTATTTTAATGCTTACGGCATTGACTCTAAACGCGGTACATGGTTATCTTATGCTTTGTCTTCAAGAGTAAACTCTAAGGGGTACATCAAATCAAAAGGTTCTCTTAGACACACACCGATCAAGCAAAAAGGTACACTTGAACTGCAAAAAATATCTCTTATAGATCTAAACCCATACATACAAGAGCAGAGCTATGTTGAGTTAAAAGATGGTTTACTCAATATGAAGGCTAAGCTAAAGTACTCACCCTCAAAAGTAAAACCAGATCTAAGAGTTAATGGTACATTTAATATAAATGAACTTTTTGTAAATGATAGTCGAACCCAAGCATCTCTTCTCTCTTTTAATGAACTTGGACTCAGCTCTTTTACTCTAGAAGCACTTCCAAATCGACTCTATGTGGATGAAGCAAATATAGATGGTTTTTATATTGATACTTTGATAAATGAGAAAAAAGAGCTTAACCTAGCAATGCTTGTAAAAGAGGATGAAAATAAGAGTATAGAGAGTAGCGAAGTTAAACTAAGAGACTCAAACAGTACTAAAAATAGCTTTCCTGTAAAAATTGCAAAACTGAGTGTTAACATGGGTAGTGCAAAGTTTGCTGACCTCTCCATACCGATACAGTTTAGAACACATATACATGACCTTAATGGTATTATATATTCAATCTCAAATACCCCAGGGGAGACAACTCTGATCGATATCTTGGGTGAGATAGATAAATATGGGGCAATGAAGTTAAAGGGAAGTCTCAATAGCTCTAATCCGAAAAAATTCACAGATTTAGATCTTAGTTTTTCAAACTTAGCACTGAACTCTTTTAGTGGTTATAGTGCTTCATTTGCAGGACATGAGATAGAGAGTGGAAAACTCTATTTAGATTTAGGTTATGATATCGTAAATTCAGATATTAAAGGATCAAATAATATTGTTATTAAGAAGATGAAATTGGGTCGAGAGATAGAGGATGAAAATGTAACATCCATTCCTCTAGGTTTTATTATAGGGCTTTTAGAAGATAGTGATGGAGTTATTGATATTGATATGCCAGTAGAGGGAAATGTTGATGAGCCTGATTTTAAATATGGTACACTTATCTTTAAAACATTCACTAATTTACTCTGGAAAGCTGTTACTTCTCCTTTCTCCTTTCTAGGCTCCATGATGGGTATTGATGGTGATGCCTTGGAGTATGGAGAGTTTGAAGTGGGTCAAGACAATATTTTACCACCAGAGAGAGAAAAATTAGATCAGATTGCAAAAATGATGATAAAAAGACCAAAAGTTTCTCTTGGTATAGCGGGTAGATACGATGAACATAAGGATAGAGAGGCTCTGAAATTAGAAAAACTTATCACTTTAGTTGTCAAAAAAAGTGGTCTTAAAAATAGAGATGAGCATGAGAGTGCAATGACAGATGATATGCTTGAAGATATATATGAAGAGATGAGAGATGATGATAGACTAGAGAAAGTTGAAGATGCTTTAAAGAAAAAGTATAAGAATGAAGCATTTGAGGTTGCCTATCATAAGGCCCTTATTCACGAGACGATAGCTATTCAAGTTGTGAGTGATGAAGAGCTGATAGCATTAGCAAAAAGCCGTGCAGCGATGATGAGGAATTATCTTCTTATGGAAAAAAATATAGATATTTCTAGAGTAAACCTGCTAGAGGTGAAAAATGTAGATGAAAGTAGTGAAAAGAGTGTGAAAATTAAATTGCAAATAGAAGTAAAATAGCTTTTCGCTATAATTCGAAACTTATTCAAATATAAAGGATTTAGATGTTTGAAATATCTAAATATAAAACATACACAAAAGGGTTGCTTGCAAGTGTTGCAGTAGCTATTGTAGCTAGTCTAATTACCCATTATGTCTCTTTTAGCACAGCAACTGTAGCTATCATTATCGGCATGATAGTAGGAAATATATTTTTTACTACTTTTCACGGGGAAGATTCTGGATTTAAAAGTGGTGTGAAGTGGGCTGAAAAAGATTTACTTATGTTTGCCATCGCTCTTATGGGAATAAATCTTAACTTTACCATGTTGGCAAATTTAGGTGTTAAAACTATTTTAATTATAGTTTTAGGGATGATATTTACAATTTTTATGGGTGTTTTATTAGGAAAGCTTTTTAAACTAAACCCTAAACTCTCTCTTATGATAGGTATTGGGAATGGTGTCTGTGGAAGTTCAGCAATTGCAGCAACATCAGGTATTGCTAAAGTGAAAAGTAATGATATAGGTATCAGTATTGCTCTTGTTAATCTTATGGGAACAATTGGTATATTTTTAGCACCATTTTTGGCACACTCTTTAGGTTTTACAGATATTCAAGCGGGTATTTTTACTGGAAATACTCTCCAGGCTGTTGGACAAGCCGTAGCTGCTGGATTTAGTATCTCAGATGAAGCAGGGCACTATGCAACTGTTGTTAAAATGGGAAGAGTCTTACTCCTTGTGCCTCTGGTTCTTATTCTAATATATATAGCAAAAAAAGAGAGTCTTAAAGATGGTGAAGAGATAGAAGGAAAAACAAAAGTCGGAGTGCCCTCTTTTATACTCTGGTTTGTAGGTTTTTCGGTTGTCGCATCACTTGGATGGTTACCAAAAGAGCTTGAGACATTTATCTCTTCTTTTAGTCACTACATCACACTCATTGCAATGAGTGCAATAGGTTTGATGATACACTTTGGAACCATTGTTAAAACTGCAGGGACAGCATTTAAAGTCTCCTCTATTTTGTTCGCACTTCAGTTAATCTTTAGTGCCTTACTTATTAGTATGTTGTAGGTGATAGGTAAAAGCACTTTAAGTTCACTATGACATAAAAGAGTATATAATTTATTAAAATAGTTTTAAAGGAGTAAATTGCCATGTCTAATCTGCCTAGCACTCTTAACTCCTTCTGGCTATGGCGAGAAGTCTCTTCAAAACTTGGTATCTCAAACCCAGCATATAAATACTGGAAAAATACACCAAATATGAAGCTAAATAATAAATATGTTTTTATTCAAAAAGAGACCTTACCTCACAAGCATGAACACATAGAGTCTATTCTCACTGATTTAAGTGGCTTCTTGCCTATTAAATTTGCTTCAGATCAACTCCATGTAAATGAACATATATTCTCTTATGAAAAGATGAAGCTTTATAGAGAGTTTGATTATAAGTTTGTTGAAGATGTAAAGTTTGTAAATATCAAAAAATTCTTTAGAGAAAATGGTATCAAGGTGGGTAAAAACTCTCTTATTCAACTTGGTCGGATGAAGGACTTAGAGTTTGATGTAAACTCTACATTCTATAATCTTAAAAATGACTACGGAATAGTGGTGTATGACTAGATGAATACATTCTTTATAGAGTTCCGTGATCCTCTTTTTGGGATAATTATCTTTTTTGTTCTTATATTTGTAATTACATTTTTCTCCTACTGGTGGGGTAGATATAAGAGTAAAGAGGACTCCCGTCACTTAGATAAGTTTTTAAGAAGCTTTCGCTCTTTACCTTCCAAAGATGAACTCAAGGTACTTATAAACTCAGGTGAACTATCTGAAAAATCATGGCTTCTTTTAGCTCAGTCATATTTTAAAAATGGAGATTATGAAAAAGCAATAGAGATATATAATGAGCTCCTAAAAGCTGCTACATTATCAAATCCAAGAGATACTATGTTTCTTCTGGGACGAACATATTTTAAGGCAGGTTTTTTAGAACGTGCAAAACAGATCTTTTTACAGATACTAAAAGATAACCCTCGTACACCTCAGGCTCTTCATTATCTACTTTTAGTCTACGAGTATCTTAGAGATTATAAGTCAGCACTAGATGTTCTTGAACCTCTGGATGAGCTAAATCGTGAAACAGCGGGAGATAGTGCATACTTAAAATCTTTAGCTCTTTTAAATGATCCAAATAAAGATAATGAAGATAAGGCAGAGGAGCTCTTAGAGATGTATAGGGCCACACATCAGTTGACTTATCTAGTTTTTGAATTCCTGTTTCGGGTAAATCCAGCACTCGCTTGGGCAAATTTTGATAGCTCAAAAAGTGAAGTACTCAGCGGAGTACTATGGTACCTTGATAAAAAAGATTTGGATTTCGATATAATTTCAAAGAGTGCTTATTTAAGAGAATTATATAGTGCGCGTGGCGACATAAGTGAGGCGAAGAGTAGTTCAGTTTTTGAGTTTGATGTTTTAATAAACTTAAAGGGCAGTTCAAATGCGACACTAAATTTTGAATATATGTGTGACAATTGTAAGCAAATATATCCATTTGTTTTTAATCGTTGTAGCTCTTGTCATGCTATTGATAGTGCAGTAGTAGAGTTTAGCTTAACGAAAGATTACCATAGAGATTTTAGTGAAGAGAATAACTCTTTCCAGTAATAATATGAGGACATCATGATAAAAAATAAAATTCAGTATAGTGTGGAACCAACCTTTAACCAAGGAAATGTCGATGCCAAATCGTAAACAAAAAATAGAAGCTTTAGAGAAAATTCTAGGATATAAATTTAAAGACCAAAAGCTCATTATCGAAGCGCTGACGCATAAAAGTTATAAACAGCCCTACGATAATGAGCGCTTAGAGTTTCTTGGTGATGCAGTGTTGGATCTAATTGTAGGTGAGTATCTTTATAAAAAATTCTCTTCATCAGCAGAGGGAAATCTTTCAAAGATTAGAGCTTCACTAGTAAATGAGGCAGGGTTTGACAAACTGGCTCGTGCTTTAAAGTTAGGGAGTTATATTTTTCTCTCAAACGCGGAAGATAATAATGGCGGGCGTGAGAAATCTTCACTTCTCTCAAATGCTTTTGAAGCAGTTATGGGTGCTATATATCTAGAGTCAGGTTTAGAAGTAGTACAAAAAATTGCTATTAGGCTTATTGAAGATAATCATAAAGATATATCGCTTGATTCACTCTTTCGTGATTTTAAAACAACACTTCAAGAGCTAACACAGGCTAGATTTGGAAGGACTCCAGAGTATAAAGTTGTTGCAAGTCGTGGTCCAGATCATCTAAAAGAGTTTGAAGTAGCCGTGATTATAGAAGATAAAGAGTATGCAAGAGCACTAGGAAAGAGTAAAAAAATAGCACAGCAAGAGGCTGCAAAAGTGGCGATTGATCTATTAAAGGAAGCAAAGTAGTGAATAGTTTCGGACAAAAATTAAAGTTTAGTACTTTTGGAGAATCACATGGAACAGCTCTTGGCTGCCTTCTTGATGGTGTGCCTGCTGGATTAGAGATAGATGAAGAGTATATTCAGAGTGAACTAGATCGTAGAAAACCTGGAAAAAGTGAGTTTGAAACAGCTCGAAAAGAGGCCGATAGAGTAGAAATACTCTCAGGTGTTTTTGAAGGATTAAGTACTGGCACACCGATAGCAATGATTATTTACAATACAAATCAAAAATCACGTGATTATACAAATATAAAAGATGTATTTCGTCCAGGACATGCTGATTTTACTTATTTTCATAAGTATGGAATAAGAGATTATCGTGGTGGTGGGCGTTCATCTGCACGTGAGACCGCAGCTCGTGTGGCAGCTGGAGCTATTGCAAAACTTATGCTCACTAAACTTAATATATCTATAGAGAGTGGAATAAGCGAAGTTCACGGTATAAAGAGTGAAAAATTTGATTATGAAAATGCAAAGTCTAGTATAATTTATGCGCTTGATGATTCTAAAGAAGAAGCTCAAAAAAAGGCTATTTTAGAAGCAAAAAATAACCATGATTCAGTTGGTGGAGTATCGCGTGTTCTCATAAAAGGTGCTCCTATCGGTTTAGGACAACCTCTTTACTATAAATTAGATGCTATACTAGCAGATGCAATGATGGGTATAAACGCGGTCAAGGCTGTAGAGATTGGTGATGGAGTTTTGAGCGCAGAAGTATTAGGCTCTCAAAATAATGATGAAATCAGAGCTACTGGATTTGAGTCAAATCATGCCGGTGGTATTCTTGGTGGTATTAGTAATGGAGAAGATATCGTTATGAATGTCTATTTTAAACCAACTCCATCTATCTTTAAAAATCAGCATACTGTGACAACTGCTAATGAGGAGGTTGACTTCTCTTTAAAGGGGCGTCATGATCCATGTGTTGCGATTAGAGGGACTGTTGTGTGTGAATCTATGGCTGCATTAGTAATTGCAGATATGATGCTTTTAAATATGGGTTCCTGTATGGAAGGTTTTTTAAAATACTATAAGTAAAGGATAAGAGTATGTCAAAAATTTACAATGATAAAATTAGCAATGAGTGGTTTTTCCCTCAAGAGGCTTATATATTAAGTGAAACTGATTCAAAGGGAATCATTCTTTATGTAAATGATGTCTTTTGTGAAATGGCAGGCTATACGCAAGAGGAACTTATCGGTCAACCTCATAATATTGTAAGACATAGGGATATGCCTCGTATCGCTTTTAAAGGTCTTTGGGATGATATTCAAACAAAAGGTTTTTGGACAGGTATAGTGAAAAACCTAAGAAAAGATGGTGGATACTACTGGGTTCATGCAACTGCCCTCAAAAAAGTGAATAGTAATGGAGAAGTAACATATCTATCTATTCGAAGAGTTCCTGACAGAAGTGCAGTTGAAGCATGTATACCCTTGTATGCAGAGTTAAAAAGTAGTGAATAACTTATAAGGTTTATTGACTACTGTTAATGCCCCGTATAATTAACACCCTTTACTTTACCATATATACCAATAAATATATAGAGTTTCTGTTTTGACCTATCTTTAATTTTGCTATTGTTGAAAATAACCATCCAATCATCAGTATTGGATTTATGGATTTTTGAAACAGGTATAGATTTCCAGCTATGTGGAATTTTACCTTTCATTGTCAATCTTCTAACTTCTGCCTTAGCTATTTTAAGAATTGAAGTTTTGTTAAGTTTTTTGTAACTAGAACCACCATTACCATAATGGTAGTAATCGTATCCATTTTTTGCATGTAATACTGTAAAAGTGAACACAAATAAAATTAGAAATACTTTTATCGGTTTTGTCATTATTTGAATGCCTGTATTAAATTTATTATAAAGTAACATTATATACAAAAAGAGTAAGTTATAAAGTAACATTATATATAAAAATAAATATATAGGAAGAGACTTTTTAGTTAATTTAAGAATTTTGTGATTATAATGTGAGATAATTTCAGAATTCAAAGGTTTAAAATGAAAAAAATTATCATTTCTACATTAATTGCAGGTGCTACATTAATGGCTGCTGATACTACTCCAATATATAAGCCAGGTGTATTATTACCAGCTAATGGTGAAGCAATTTATAAACTAACATGTATCCAATGCCATGGTACAGATGGAAAGATGACATCATATCGTGGTTCTTCAAGAATTAAATATTCTCCAATCAATGGAATGGATGCTGCAGTTTTAGCAAAAGAACTAAAAGATTACAGATTTGGAAGTGTTAATAAATATGGTTATGGTGCTTTAATGAAAAGTACACTCGTTGATCTCTCTTATGAAGAGATAGATGCTTTAGCTCAATATATTAGTAGTAACATTAAGTAAAATTAAGTGCATGCAGAACTCTCAGCATGCACTCCCTCTAGCACATAAATAAATATTCCTCATATTCCTCAAGATATAAAATATTTCAAGATATAATTGGGATTATTGGCTAGAGGTAGCAAAATAGAAAGTGGACACTCTCATTTTTAAGATAGTTCACTGAAAAATAAAGGAAAAGAGAAATGAAGAGTGATTTAAAAGAACAACTTCAAGCTGAACTAGATAAATATCTTCAAGGTGAGAATAGCTTTTCATCTTATTATCCTGGTTTGAATGTTCTCTCTTCGGCTCTTTATAAAGTACAATTAAAAGAAGCTATCGAGCTAGTTAAAAAACAAGATGATGCCCATTTAAACAATTTTGAGCTTTATCTTGATACTATTATAGTGAATATGCACACTAAGATAAGAAAGTATAAAAAATCTATTTTCTTTGATGATGAAAATATAAAAGATATTCAAAACCAAGGCTTTACAATACCATTTTATATTGATAATGAAAAAAATCAATATATACTTTTGGGAATAGTAACATCTTAGGAAATTTATATCATCGTGAATAAATGTAACAATTTTATCACATTATAATGTTTTTGTTTTAAATATAATTATTTAAGTCAGGCATTAATAGTTTTACGATATTGTACAATTAATTATAAGTTAAAAGAATAAAAGGATAAGTATGGATTATAAATATCTTAACAATATGTTATCGGAGATGGATAAGGATTTATCTTCAAAAGGTATGAGCAGAAGAGATGCTATGAAACTTGCCGGTATATCTGGTGCAAGCCTTATTATGGGTGCTAGTGATGTTCAGGCAATGGAAACAGATCAAAAAGAGATAAAGAAATCAGGTATAGATGCTAAGATAGTAATCGTTGGTGGTGGACTTGCTGGAATGAGTACAGCTGCAAGATTAACTCTTCATCTTAAAAATCCAGATATTACTGTGATTGAACCAAATGAGTTATCTGTATCTTATCAACCAGGTCAAACACTAATTGGTGGTGGTGTTTGGGATATTGATGATGTTAAATTTAATAGAGATGATTTTGTTCCAGAAGGAACAAAAGTTATTAAAGATAAGGTTATAGATTTTGATCCAAATAATAACCGTGTTACTACGGCAAGTGGTCAAGTTGTAGAGTATGACTATTTAATTGTAGCAACAGGTATGCAACTTGATTTTGAAAGATTTGAAGGCTTAGAGGAAGCTGGTCGTGCCTATTCAGCTGGAGAGAATAAAAGACTTCTTAGTGCATTAGGTGATGATGGTGTATGTTCAATCTACACTGCAGAAGGTGCTGTTAAAACTTGGGAGCAAATGCAAAAAGCTATTGAAAAAGCTAAAAATGCAAAAGATGGTAAAAAAGTACAATTTGTTTTTACACATCCAAGTACACCAATTAAATGTGGTGGTGCTCCAAAGAAAATTATGTACCTAACAAATGCTAGACTAAAAGAAGCAGGTGCTAGAGATAATGCTGAACTTACTTTCTATCCAAATGGTGGAGCAATGTTTGGTGTACCTGAATACCATGATGCTATTCATGAACAGTTCAAACGTGAAGGTTTCAAATGGCACTATAGACATAATCTTGTAGGTGTTGAAAAAGAGAATAAAATAGCTATTTTTGATTCTAAATGGCAAGAAAAAGGTCCTTATGATCCAATTATGAAAGATTTTGAGGTTATCTCTAAGCATGAAAGATTAAGAGTGCCATATGACTTTTTACATATTACTCCACATGCAGTTGCTTCAAGAGAAGTAGCTGAGTCTGATATTGGTTCAGCTAAAGGTTGGGTTCCAGTAAATAAAGAGACTCTTCAGCATGTTAAATTTAACAATGTGTTTTCTCTTGGTGATGTTGCACAAGTACCAATGGGTAACACTGGTGGATCTGTAAGAAAGCAGTATAAAGTTCTTGTAGATAACTTAATAGCACAGATGGAAGGTAAAAAACTACCTGCAAAATATGCTGGTTATACAGTTTGTCCGTTAGTTACTGATATTGGTACAGTAATGTTGGCAGAGTTTGACTGGACTGTTAAGCCTACTCCTTCATTCCCTCTTGATCCAACAGTTGAGAGATGGATTTTTTGGTTAATGAAAATATATGCTCTAAAACCAATGACAATGTACGGAATGCTTGCTACTGGTAGAGCATAGTCGATAAGGGGAGGAAACTTTTCCTACTCTTTCTTTATTTATTCTTTCGCAACAAGAGAGATATTTTGTACTTTTACAACAATATCTCTCTTAAACTTTAAACAATATTTTTTACAATACAGGATTTTAAATGCAAGTAAAACTTGAGTTTGTTATATACGATGAGGCTCTAGATAGATTTGAATTAGATGAAAATATCTATTCTTATGAGTTGGATGATGGGCAAGCCCAAACCTATGATATTTTTAAAGATACAGACTTACATCTCTATAACTGGTTTAAAGAATCTGAGTCTTTACATGAGTGGATTAAAGAAGAGGTCTATCCAGATAGTATAGGAAAAAAAATCGCAATTTGTGATATAAATGATATAAGCTTCAGAAGATACTACTTTTTTAAAGTTACAAGTGCAGATGTGCACTATGATTATTTTAAAAAATTATTCAATATTCATCATGAAGAAGATTGGCAAGATAGAGAAGAAGTTGGGGCTGAAATTTTAGAAGCCTTAAAGGTAAAACGACAAGAGTTTATATTTGAGCTCAAAGAAGAGCTTCCTGAAGATTCAGATAATTCTGAATTAAATCAAGACTCTGGAGAAATGGATGATAAAGAAGTTTAAACATGTACTTAAAAGAGAGATTTTCTACTATCTATTAACACTGTTGATACTAGCTCTCATAATGCACTTTGATCTCTTGAGTAATCCATCTGCAAGATTTGAACTAATGCAAGAAAAAGAAAACTATACTCACCCTTTTTTATATTCATTTATTATTTACAGTGTAATTCTTATCTTTAGAAAAATCATTGATTTTATAATGGGTTTATTTGAAAAAAAATAAATTTGGTTTTATAAATAGTTATAGTTATAAAATCTACCATTATAATTTTTTTCTATAAACGATATAAAAAAATCATATATCAATATAATAGTTTTTAAATACAATGTTTCTGTTAGTAACATTCTATATATAAATATCTTTATACTATACTCTTGATTTTCATTATGGCGTATAGAAATTGTAATAATGGTATAATTATTTTTTGTGCCAACTTTGTGATAAACACATAGAGTTAACAGATTAATATAATGAAAATAATTAGTAAATTACAAAAGGAGAAAATGTGGATAAAGCATTGAAAACAGAAGAAACAACATCTGTTAGTAGAAGAGATTTCTTTAAAAGAACAGCCTCAATGAGCGCTGTTGCCGCTGCTAGTATAATAGCACCAGGTACTCTACTAGCTCAAGATGATCCAAATATTATGCATCACCCTAAATGGGGAACGACTTTGGGAGAAGAGTGTAACTACAATCCTTATGGTGTTCCGTCTAAGTTTGAACATAATGTTGTAAGAAGAACATCAGCATTAATGTCGTCAGCTGGAGATATGCATGCCGCAATTTCTATGACTCCGTTACATGAGCAAAAAGGTATTATTACTCCAAGTGGACTGCACTTTACACGTACTCATAATGGTGTAGCTCATGTAGATCCAAATAAATATAGACTTATGATTCACGGCCTTGTTGAGAAGCCTATTGTTCTTACTTTAGAGCAGCTAAAAAGATATCCAAATGAAAGTAAAATTCTATTTATGGAGTGTCCATCAAACGGTGCTGCTGAATGGAAGGGCCCACAGTTTGGTTCTTTACAATTTGTTAGAGGTATGATGAGTTGTTCTGAGTGGACTGGTGTTCGCCTTAAGACAATTCTTGATGAATTAGGACTAAAACCAGAAGCAAAATGGATGCTTGCTGAAGGTAGTGATGGTTCAGAGATGAGCAGAACACTGCCAATTGAAAAAGTTCTTGATGATGTTATGATTGTTTATGGACAAAATGGTGAGTCACTTCGTGAAGAACAGGGTTATCCAGTTCGTTTAATGGCACCGGGTTGGGAAGCTAACTTATGTGTTAAGTGGCTAAAAAGATTAGAATTTGGTGATAAACCATGGTATGCAAAAGAAGAGACTTCTAAGTATACAGCACTTACTGCAAGCGGTAAAGCGATTCAACACTTTTATGCATTAGAGACAAATTCAATTATTACTTCACCATGTCCTGAGATTCCTTGGACTGACCTTAAAGTAGGCGACTTGGTTGAAATTGAAGGTTTAGCATGGAGTGGTCATGGTACTATTAGAGGTGTTGATATCAGCTTTGATGGCGGTAAAAACTTTGTAGAGGCTTCTCTTAAAGGTTTAGTTCTTCCAAAAGCTTGGACAAAATTCTCTTATATGTACAGATACGAAGGTAAGCCATTATTACTGCAAAGTCGTTCTTATGATGACTCTGATAATGTACAACCTACAGTTAATCAAGAGAAAAAAGTGGTTGGTGTTGAAGGTGTGTATCATAGAAACGCTATTCATACATGGGCTGTTAGTGCTAAAGGGGAGGTGACAAATGTTCAAGTTAGATCATAAATCTATTTTAATTGGAGCATCTGCTATTGCTAGTACAGCACTTTTCTTAACAGGTTGTTTATCTTCACCATCTAGTGCAAATGAAGTTAAAACAGCATCTACTGTTGGGGTATACTCTATTAAAAATAAGACCGCTATCGATGGTGGTGTTACTTACGAAAGAAAGAATGGTACTTATGCAGCATATCGCTACAATGAACAAAGTACTAAGGGTGTTATGTTCGGTAGAACACCAACTGCAAATGAAATAGCAGAATGGGATGTTGATGCACTGCCAGATGGTACTGGTTTACCTGAAGGTGAAGGTTCAGTTGAAGATGGTGATGAACTTTTTGAGGCACAATGTGCATCATGTCACGGTGACTTTGGTGGCGGTGGAAATGGTTATCCACAACTAACAGGTGGTAATCAAGATAAAGATGAAAATGGAATTGTAAAAACTCTTAAGAATCAGAGACTTGCTCCAGGTATGGATGCTCCAAAAAGAACTATTGGAACATATTGGCCAAAAGCAACAACACTATTTACATATATTAGAGATGCAATGCCATATGCAACTCCAAAGAGCTTGAGTGATAATGAAGTGTATGCAATCACTGCATACTTATTAGCACAAAATGGTATAGAAATTGATGGTGAAGAGATGGATGATGAGTATGTTCTTAATAAAGAAAAACTTGTCAAAGTAGTTCTTGCTAACAACAATGGATTCTACCCAAATATTGATGGTCCTAATGGTCCAGCAAATGTAAAAGCATTTTTTGCTGATCGTGCTAAAAATATTGGTGCAGGTACAAGATGTATGACAGACTGTAAAGATCCAGGTATGGATGGTAAGACAGAAGCTACAGTTATGAAAATTGGTTACGAAATGAAAGATGTAGTACCTCCTTATGCAAATGCAAGAGATTTACCTCCAGTGACTGAAGAGAATAAGGTATCTAAAGCTGAAACTTTGTATAATGAGTCATGTAAACTTTGTCATGCGACAGATAAAATGGGTGCACCAGCGATTACTGATGCTGATGCATGGCATGAAGTTACTGCAAAAGGTATGGATGAAGTTCTTCATAATGCTATCAATGGTATAGGCGGAATGCCTCCAAAAGGTGGTAATGAAGACTTAACACCGTCGGAAGTTAAATTAATAGTTGAATTTATGGTAAATTCAAGTAAAAAATCACATTAAATAAAAGGATAACAAATGGATAGAAGAAAATTTTTAGGCGTAGGTCTTGCAGCATTTGCTGCAATGGTTGTACCAGCAACAGAGTTAAAAGCGATAAACTTCAGAGAAACTAAACCAAAAGCTTGGGAAGTTGAAAAAACAGTTGATGGAATCAAAGCATTATACGGTAATGGTGGATTAAAGAAGAGTGATAAACTTTCTTTCAAAGCTCCAAAACTAGCAGAGAATGGTGGATCAATTCCAATTACAATTAAATCGTCTTTAGATTTAGAGTCAATCGCACTTTTCCAAGATGCTAACCCAAGATGTCTTTCTTGTGTATTTTCAGTACCAGCAGGTGCTATTATAGCTTATGATTTCAGAA
>Ga0256826_1000132_pt1 | contig 38759 bp, 33 predicted proteins | sample CV79metaG_FD_185975 | JGI IMG/M metagenome (GOLD analysis project Ga0256826, IMG submission 185975) | Hydrothermal vent microbial communities from East Pacific Rise, Pacific Ocean - CV79 | ecosystem: Environmental > Aquatic > Marine > Hydrothermal vents | place: Pacific Ocean: East Pacific Rise...
TAAATGAAGTAAATCATGTTGATGCAGATATCTACATACAGATTTTAGGGACAAGTCCGTTCATAGAAAAAGAGACTATAGAGAAGGGAATTCGAGCTATACAAAACTCGGAGTATGACTCAGCAGTCTTAATAAGAAAAGAGAAACTATACACATGGAATTTAAAAAGCCCAAACTACGATATAGAAAATATTCCAAATAGCTTTAATCTTGATGATACTATCATAGAGACTATGGGTCTTTATATAGTTAAAAAAGATACTGCATTAAAAACACTAAGACGTATTGGACAAAAGCCATATCTTATAGAAGCAACTCCATTAGAAGCAATAGATGTAAACTATCCTGATGATTTTGAATTAGCCAACTTAATTGCTATTGGTAAAAGAGAAAAAGAGAGAAGTTTACTTGATAGTATAAAATCACATCTTACAAGTTCTATGCTTTCAGATATTTTAGATGATTTAAATATTAACGGTGTGTTAAAAACATTTAAACTCAATATTAAAGACAAAAAGATTTTTGGGAAAGCCAAAACTCTTAAATTAAGAGCAATGAAAAAGGGTGAAGATTATAAAGGCATCTATGATGCTCTTAAATCATATAGTACTATTATTCATAACGATATCATCATAGTTGAGAATGAGTTAAGCCAATATGCTTATTTTGGTGAATTAAATGCAAGTTTGGCTATCCGTTCTGGTGCAGCTGGGGTTATTATCGGTGGAATGACACGTGATACAAATGAAGTTGAGAAACTAGGACTACCTCTATTTTCTAAAGGTTCTACATGTAAAGATGTCCGTAAACGAGCAGTTATGGAGAGTTATAACAAAACCATTATGATAGATGGTATCTCTATATCTCCTAATGATTTGATTTTTGGTGATTGTGATGGGGTCATTATAATCCCTAAAAAAGATGAAGAAAGAGTTCTTAAAATGGCTTTTGAAGTTGTTAAGACAGAGAAAAACATTCTTCTTGATATAGCGAATGGTGTTGATGTTGAAGAGTTAACAAAACAGCATGGCCTATTTTAAAAACATACAAATAAAGAGAAATAAAATATGATTGATATAAATGAATTAGTAACAAAAAACTTTCAAGACAACATTACATATCTTGAAAAAGAGCATCCAAAAGTTTTTGATAAACTAGCAGCACTAGATAGTGCAGTAGCAAATAAACACTATACGGAAAAATATGAGCTTTTATATGAAAATAGTTACTTTGATGTACTTGAAGTTTCAACAAAAAAACTTCTGTATGCTCAAAATAGTAGAGAATTCGCAAAACTAGTTTCACAAAGGGTAGATAACAATCCAAATATAGATACATTTGAATGTTTTGAAAATATATCCATATCGAAAGAAGATAAAGAAACTATATCTAAAGAAGAGGAGTATACAAGTCATCTTAGCAATCTAGTTAATATTCTCTGTCATGTCCAAGAAGAAAATAATAAAGAGAAGAAAGTATTAGCTTATCTTGATAAATTTATATTCTTTGGTACAGGATTAGGTGTTCATATAGATGAAGTACATAAAAAAATCTCTGCAAAATCATATTTAATTGTAGAAGACAATTTAGAACTTTTCAGACTATCACTCTTTGTAATAAACTACAAAAATGTAGCTGATGAAGCTAAACTATACTTTTCAATTTTTGATTCTGAGCATGATTTTTCGAGTATAGCAAAAGAATTTTTAAACAATGAGTACTACTTAAATAGCTATATAAAGTACTTTATTATGCTCAATCATAGTGCAAATAAAAGAGATGAATTTCATAGAGAAGTTATATCTCAACCACATTTAACTTATAAATACCATAGCATCTTAACTCAATCATTAAAACCTCTTGACTCCATAATAGATGGCTATAAATTTATAAATAAAAAGCTTCCTTTATTAAATAAAGATTTAGATTCTGCACCATTTTTACTACTAGCAGCTGGTCCATCCTTACAAGAAAACAGACAATGGCTTCAAGAAAATTATCAAAACTTTATCATAGTTGCTATATCTGCAGTACTTCCACTACTCGAAAAAGAGAATATATCTCCTGACATTATCGTTCACCTTGAGGGTGCTTCTCATGCTTTGAAGCTATTTAATGATATAAAATCATTTGAATTTACAAAAGAATCAATATGTCTATTTTCTTCAAAAACACCGCTAGAGGTATTAGAACTTTTTTCTAAGGAACAGCTGTATTTATTTGAGAATAGTACTAACTATAAAGAGGACTCTTTAAAACTCATGGCACCATGTGTTGGATCTATTTCTCATCAACTTCTTGTACTTTTAAATGTGCAAAATATCTATCTACTCGGTCTAGATCTAGCTGTAAATAGAGATGGAAAAACACATATTGAAGGTCATACTAGAGCTAAAATATTAGACACTGATGCTAAGAACTCTATGAAATATGAAAAAGACCTAATAAATATAAGAGGGAACTATAAAGATACAGTACAAACTACCCTACAGTATAAAGCATCTATTGATGCCATAGGTTTTACATCTAAACTATTTCAAAATAAAAAACAAAATATATACAATTTAAATAGTGGTGCTTATCTCAGTGGTACAACTCCACGACATACTAAAGGTATTGTTCTTAAAGGTTTAGATGAGAACATCAGAACTTCTCTACACCTATTATTACAAAAAGATAGTACAACAGGTTTAAGTAAAAAAGATTTAACTAGTCTAAATGACAAACTCAATGAAGCAAAAAAAGTAAAAGATGTAATTAAAAAACTACAAAACTCTAATAATATTCAATCTCTAAAATTTTTAGAAGAGTTGCAGAGTTTATCTCTGTATATAACAGATAAGAGTAGCTCTTTAGAGTATGAGCTTTACACTGTTTTAGATAATTATCTAAAAAATATTCTGCCTAATATCTTTAACTATTTTAATAGATTAGATAAAAAAGAGAGTAATGATTTAAATATTATATTTTGTACAAGCATAATAGAAATTATAGGTTTTTATATAAGAAGTATTGAGAAATTATTAAAAGAGGGTATAAATAAATAAGTTCCAAAGAGAGACTCTTTGGAACAAATTAAATTCCTAAGAACTATCTTAGATTACCGAAGTAATCTAAGAACATTTTCTAAAGAAACATGCAAGAGCTAAAGCTCTTTACTCATCTACTGAAGTAGACGTAGCACGTTTTGTTGAACAGAATTAGCTTGACTCATTGCATAAGATCCAGACTGTGCTAAAATATTGTGTTTAGCGAAGTTTGCACTTTCTGCAGCAAAGTCAACATCACGAATTTGAGATTCAGCAGATGCAACATTTACCTGAGTTACAGATATATTACGAACAACAGACTCAAGTCTATTTTGGTTTGCACCAATATTTGCTCTTCTTGTATCGTTCGCTGTAATAGCAGTATCCATGTTACTAATAGTTGTCTGTGCTTGTGTAGAAGTACTTACTGTTTGTGCAGCTAAAGCACCAACATCAGCAATACCAACATTTAATTTATCAGCAGCAGTATGACCAACTTGAATATTCATAGTCGCAGCACCACCACTAAGAAGTTTAGTACCATTAAAGTCTGTTGAAGATTTAATCTGGTTAGCTTCACCAACTAGAGCATCAATCTCAGTTTTAATAGCGGCACGAGAATCAGAGTCATTTGTATCATTCGATGCTTGAACACCAAGAACACGAATTCTTTGAAGGATATTTCCATACTCTTCTAAAGCACCATCAGCAGTCTGTAAAAGACCAATACCATCATTTGAATTTCTAATAGCTTGACCAAGACCTTGTGATTGAGATGAAAGTTGATTTGCAATTGCCAGACCAGCAGCATCATCAGCAGCTTTGTTAATTCTTAAACCTGAAGAAAGTGAATTAAGACTTTTATCAAGTCCAACATTATTCATAGTCGCATTTCTGTGTGCATTCATAGCACCGATGTTTGTGTTAATTCTAAATCCCATAATAAATCCTTTTTGGGTCAGAGCCTTTCGCTCTAGTTAATTTGTATCTTGGCTTCCTTGCCTTGATATTAATAATATCGGTCGTGTAAAAAATAACTTTAGCTTTTTTATAAATTCTTTTATATTTACACTTTTAACCTTTTTTTGATACACTTTCGCAATTAAAACAACTATACTACTATATATAGGAAAACTATTTGAAATTAATTATCGTGGAGTCACCGGCTAAAGCTAAGACTATAAAGAACTTTTTAGGGAAGGGTTATGAAGTTATTGCTTCTAAAGGTCACATTCGTGATCTACCTAAATCTCGTTTTGGAATCACTCTTGATGAAGAGAGTGGACACCTTGTTCCTACTTACTCAGTAGCAAAAGAGAATGCAGCTATTGTTAAAGAGATAAAAGCTCTTGCGAAAAAAGCTGACACTATCTATATCGCGACCGATGAGGATCGCGAGGGTGAAGCTATCGGTTGGCATATTGCTCATGCTATTAAAAAAGATCCTGCAGAGTTACCTCGTATAGTTTTTCACGAGATTACTAAAACTGCTATCAAACATGCACTTGAATCTGCTCGTACACTAGATATGGACATGATTAATGCACAACAAGCTCGTCGTATGCTTGACCGTGTTGTGGGGTATAAACTCTCTCCACTTCTAGCATCCAAAATCCAAAAAGGATTATCAGGTGGTCGTGTTCAGTCATCAACTCTTAAACTTGTAGTTGATCGTGAGCGTGAGATTCAAGCCTTTGTTCCTGTTGAATTTTGGAGTATTGATACTGTTTTTAAAACAAATATCGATGCGAATCTTATCGCTCACAAGGGTGACAAGATTACAAAAATGACGATAGAGAACAAAGAACAAGCCCTTGCTATTGAAAAAAGTGTAAATGCTGATAACTTTATCATCACTAAGATAGAGACTAAAGAGCGTAAGTCTTCAACTCCACCACCATTTATGACGTCAACTATTCAGCAGACTGCTTCATCAAAGTTAGGATTTACTCCTAAAAAGACTATGATGGTTGCACAAGCACTTTATGAAGGTGTAAAAACGCCAGATGGAACTTCGGGTGTCATCACTTATATGAGAACTGATTCACTTAACCTTGCTGCAGAGGCAGTTGGTGCAGTTCGTGGAATCATTGAAAGCCGTTTTGGTAAAAAGTACCTTCCTAAAGAACCAAAAGTTTATACTAAAAAATCAAAAGGTGCTCAAGAAGCTCACGAGGCTATCCGCCCTACTATGCTTCAGTTCACTCCAGAGGTTGCACAGAGCTTTCTAAAAGCTGATGAGATTAAACTTTATCGTCTAATTTATGAGCGTTTTATGGCTTGTCAGATGGAAGATGCAAGATTTGAACAACAAAGTATCATCTTTACAGGTGAAGAGAATGAGTACCGTGCAAGTGGTAGAAAACTAATCTTTGATGGTTTTTATGCTGTTACTGGCGCTGAAGATAAAGATAAACTTCTTCCTACTCTTACTAAGGGTGATAAGGCAGAGACACAAAGTGTTAAACCAGAACAACACTTTACAGAACCACCAGCTCGTTACTCAGAAGCATCTTTAATCAAAAAGCTTGAGTCTGAGGGAGTTGGTCGTCCATCTACTTATGCTCCAACAGTAGCAACACTAAGCCAGCGTACTTATGTGAACATAGAGAAAAAACAGATAGTTCCAACAGAGATGGCGTTTACAGTTACTAAGATACTTGAAGAGCACTTTGCAAACATCGTTGACATCTCTTTTACTGCAAATATGGAAGAGAGACTCGATGAAGTTAGTGATGGGAAAGTTGATTGGCAAAAACTTTTAGCTGATTTTTACACTCCTTTTATGCAACAAGTAGCCGATGGAAAAGAGAATATAGTAAGTCTTAAACTTGCTAAACCACTTGGTCGTACATGTCCTAAATGTGGAGAAAGTGAGCTTCTCCTTCGTAGTGGACGTTTTGGAAACTTTATCGCTTGTAGTGGTTTTCCTAAATGTAAGTACACTGAACAGTGTGATGAAGAGGGAAATGCAGTAGAGAAAAAAGAGACTACAGCAGAAGAGAAGTGTGACAAATGTGGTAAAGATATGGTTATCAAAAATGGTCGTAATGGTCAGTTTTTAGCTTGTTCTGATTATCCTGATTGTAAAAACACAAAAAGTATCAATGTAGAAGAGAAAAATTCTGATACACCTTGTCCTGATTGTGGTGGAACAATTTCACTTAAAAACTCTCGTCGTGGACCATTTTGGGGATGTAACAACTACCCTGAGTGTAAGTTCATAAGTAAATTTGAACCTACTACTATTAAGTGTGAAGAGAAAGGCTGTAAAGGTGTTTTAGCTCCTCGTACTTATAGAAACAAAGAAGTTTATGAGTGTGTGAAATGTAAAGCTCGTACTCCTCGTGAAGAAGAGTCAACGGACAAAGAAACAGTAGAAAAAGAAAGCAAATAGTTTATGAAAATCGGCATACTATCGGACACTCATTCTAAAGTAAAGAAGGCTAAAGAGTGCCTTGATTTACTCATAGAAGATGGGGCTGAGTTTATAGTTCATGCTGGTGATGTTTGTGAAGTCCAAACACTTGAACTACTCAAAAACTGTTCTAAACGCTATGTTGTCGTTTATGGGAATAATGATGCGCACTTAGTAGCATTTCATAATGAGTATAACCTCGTTCAAGAACCTCACTACTTCAAACTTGACAACACAAAGTTCAAGTTAATGCACCTTCCTTTTTATATGGCTCCCGATACTGAAATTATTATTTCAGGGCATACACATGAGTTTCATGCTGAGTTAAACAATGGAACTCTCTTTTTAAATCCTGGTGAATCCTGTGCAAGAAATAAGCCTGTCTCAGAGTGTGCAATGCTTGAGTTAAAAGAAAAAAAGTTTTTAGTTACTCACTACACAAAAGCTAAAGACAAAAAGAAATTTAAAACTCAAGAGTTTTCATTTAAGAGAGGAAAAAAGAGTGAATAAAGAGATATTTTTATGCTCAATCTGTAACATTAACAGTGGAACATGCTTAGAAGATTGTAAGTTCTGTTCTCAAAGTGTTCGATATAAAGCAGATATAGACCGATACAAACAAAAAGATATAAAACTCATACAAGAAGAAGCTGTAACTGCCAGAGATAACGGAGCACTTGGTTTCTGCCTTGTAACTGCAGATAAAGGTCTTAATGATAAAACTCTTAAGTTTGTTTGTGATGTAGCCACAGCAGTACTAGAAGTGGCTCCAGAGCTTCGTCTTATCGCTTGTAATGGAACTGCAACAGTAGAACAACTCTTAACACTCAAAGAAGCTGGCATAAAGGCTTATAACCATAACCTAGAGACAAGTGAAGCCTTTTACTCACAAATCTGTACAACACACCCTTGGAGTGAACGTTATGAGACTTGTCAAAATGTCAACAAGGCTGGTATGGTTCTTATCACAGGTGGTATCTTCGGTCTTGGTGAAACACAGGAGGATAGAGTGAGTATGTTAGAGTCATTAGCTTCACTCAACCCTGCTTCTGTGCCTATAAACTTCTATCATCATAACGAAGCATTAGAGTTAGAGCCAAACTCTCTTACAACAGATGAAGCTCTCTCTTTAGTTGCATTAACTCGTAAAACTATTCCAAAGGCTGAACGCATTATGGTCGCTGGTGGTCGTGAACTTATGTTTGGTAAACGCCAAGATGAGATATTTCAAAATGGTGCAAACTCTATTGTCATAGGAAACTACCTCACAACTTCTGGTAGAATCATGAGTAAAGACTTAGAGATGCTCAAGAGTTTAAATCTCCAAGTCGCTTCGAAAGTAAAGTAGGAGAAGAGTAAAATGACTGACAATATTGTACTTATTATTACAATATCTCTCATCATTATGTTCTCCCCATTTTTTGCAAAATTTTTAAAACTTCCTACTACTCCTATTGAAATCATCCTTGGTTCTATCCTTGGGTATGTTGGTTTCTTACACGATGAACACCTCTTTGATCTCGTAGCTGAGTTTGGATTTCTCTACCTTATGTTTATCGCAGGGACAGAGATTAACCTCAAAAATGTTTTAAATACCTCCTCCACTATTATGAAAAAAGTATTTATCTATCTATTCTTTTTATATGGCTTCGCCATACTTTTTTCTATTCAATTTTCACTTGGAAAAATCTTTATGGTTCTATTGCCACTTATCTCAGTCGGCCTCGTGGCTACACTCTCAAAAGAGTACGGAAAGACCCCTTGGCTTAGTATGTCTATGACTGTTGGGGGTATTGGAGAGGTTGTGAGTATCGTTATCCTCACCATCACCTCTGCAACTTTAAGTTCTGGTGTTGGGATTGGTCTCTTTCAAACCATCATGGCACTTATAGCTTTTGTTATTTTTATGTTTGTCATCTTTCGAGCGATGCAGCTTCTTTTTTGGTGGTTTCCTCGTATTGCCACTGCCCTTATGCCACATGAAGACAACAAAGAACAAGATATTCGTCTGAGTATGGGAATATTTTTTCTTCTTGTAGGTGCGATGCTTTATCTACACCTTGAACTGGCGTTTGGAGCATTTTTAGCTGGTATTTTTATTCCATCTTTCTTTGAGCATAAACATGAGCTTCCAGAAAAACTAGCCTCTTTTGGTTTTGGATTTTTAATCCCTATCTTTTTCATTCATATCGGTAGTTCATTTGACCTTGAAGCCCTGTCGATGGGGGGTCTTGTAGAGAGAGCTGTACTTATAACTATCGTTATGGTTATGATGAGACTTATCGCTTCTCTAGTGTTTATAAAAGAGTTAGGAATTACAGATGCTATACTTATGGGACTATCTCACTCCATGCCACTTACACTTCTTATCGCTATGGCTACACTCGCATACACAGCTAACTCCATAGACAAACTTCACTACTATGCATTTATTTTAGCTGCCTTATTTCAGGTTATAAGTGTTATGATAGTCATCAAAATAATTAATATTAAGAAACTTCAAAAGGAGATATGATGTCACGTTCCGTTTTACTTCAACTCGTTCGTGACTCTATCCAAGAGGTTTTTCAAGCCCAAATCACTATTGACAGAGATGCTCTACTCAAAGAACATCCTCTTTTAGATGAAAAAATTTCAATTATTATTAATATTTTTATAGCGGGGGAACTAAAGGGGACTTACTCTTCTCAAAATAGCGAAGCTTCACTTTTGAGTAATATCATAATTAGTGCAAAAAAAGCAGCATTTGAGGATAAAAAAAGTGCAGTTTTAACCACTTCAGAGTATCTTCACTCTGAGTTAGAACTCATACTTAACACTCCAGATGGAATGATAAGTGAAAAAGATCCTTCAATCATTCAAATGCCTTCGGTAACAGCAGTCTAAGAAACCCTATTTACCTTTAATATAACAAGCAATCGCATAACCGTGATTAAGTCCAAGTGCTATTGAACCTCCAGACTCTTGGGTAATATCACCTGCCACAAAAAGACCTTTAATATTTGTCTCATAGTTATCATCATGAACAGGTTTACCATCTGCTTCTTGTATCCCTGAGCTATCTAAAAATGCACTTGGAGTAGTCCCTCCTATAGCATAAATAACTCTATCAAATGTTTGAGGATCAACTTCAGAAAAAAGTACTTTTACTCGTCCTTCATCATCTTCTAAGCCATTTATATTGATTCCAAGAATAGGCTCTACTGCTTTAGAATCTATTACTTCGGCTATATTTGTCTGATTTGTAGGATTTGCCCGACGAAATGTTTCACGTCTATAACATATAGAGACATCATTTTTTTCACTTAAATCAACTGCATACTCTACGGCACTATCTCCACCACCAACTACTAAAATTTTCTCACCTTCAGAACAACCATCAAGTGTATAACCTATCTTCTTTTTAATGCCAATAGGGACTTTATAGCTAGGCTTATTTGGTTTTCCCATACGACCGATTGTTACTACAACATTTTTAGCTTTTATACTTTTCCCAGCCATAAAGATTTCAAATCCATCTGTATTTTTTTCTATACTTTGAACTTCTACATGAGTCTGAAGTTCAACAGAGTGATTATTTAAAATCTCATCAAAAAAGTCTAAAGTACTCTCTTTAGTACCATCCATAAAGTAGATATTTCCATCAAGTTCGACCTTTTGACCTTTCCAGTCAACATCTACTCGCTTCTTATCTTTATAATACTTTCGGATTGTAGAGTTATGGTTAACATCTTTTTCTAGTAAGACTATATCTCGTATACCTTGCATATAACTCTCAACTGCCGTAGCAATCCCAGCAGGACCTGCTCCAACAATAACTAACTCATGAATATGATTCATTTTGACTCCTTAAAGTATAGATAAGCTTTTCATAAAGTCTAGCGTAAATTAGTAATATTAGTATATAATGCCCTCATGTATTATGTAATTATCAAACAAGAGAATAACCCATCATCACATTTTTTTGGCTTTATAGTCCAAAAATATATCGCTGCAAAAAATACTAATAATGTTATATTTGAAATGATGCGCAATGGGAAAAATATCCGTAAATGGATTGACAAAAATGAAATTGTTCTACTTACTGATGATAAGGCTTACTTTGTTGCACTTATGCACCAGTTCAAAGAAGTAGAGGCACAACAACAACAGCTAGTTGATGATGCAAATAAAAACCTTGAAGAGACAATACAAAATTTCACTAAAGTCATTCAAGACGAAGTTAACTCTTTTGAAAAGATACGAAACAATGAAGATGTTCCTTGTCTTCTAAAAGGTCTTTAAGCCTAAGCTAATTTCTCAGGAAAAGTCATCATAAACTTTTGAAGTTTAGGTGCGATAACTACTTGACAATACCCTTGAGAAGAGTTTTGGTTATAATAGTTTTGATGATAAGTCTCAGCAGGATAAACCTCTGGTAGTTCACTAACTTCCGTTACTATCTTATCAGCGAAGTCAGCTTGATTACGCTTAATAGCATCATTAATAATCTCTTTTTCTAAATCATTTGCATAATAAATCACTGAACGATATTGAGTCCCTCTATCTGCACCTTGTTGATTTAAAGTAGTCGGATTGTGTACTACAAAAAATATATCTAATATCTCACTCATAGTAATAATATCACTATCAAATCGTATATCAATTATCTCGGCATAACCACTCACACCAGTACATATCATCTCATAGTTAGGATTTGGTCTATTGCCACCAGCATATCCACTTACAACTGAACTTACCCCTTTTACGTTTTTATAAACAGCTTCTGTACACCAAAAACATCCACCACCGAGAACTACTCTTGCATCTTTCATAATTATTCCTATTATTTTTAAGCAATTATTACACAATGTCCTTGTAAAATATCCTAAATAAATCTTTAGGTTGCAAACTTAAGTATTTACACAAACAAAAGGCTTTAAATAGATGCCAAAAATAGACAGTGAAAAATTTTACACCTCAGCCATTGCAAAGTTTGGAGTAAATGCACAAGGTGTAAATTGGGCTTCTAAGGAAAACCAAGTCATCCGTTTTGATGCTATTTTAAAACTACTCCCTGATGATTTAAGTCAATCTACACTTGTTGATGCAGGATGTGGCTTTGGAGATTTTTATCTCTATTTAGAGAAGAAGAAAAAACTTCCTAAACGCTACATTGGTATAGATAGTGTCCAAGACATGTACTCCATCGCCTCGCAAAACACAGCCCAAGAGATTATAAATGCAGACATATGTCATGACTCTCTTCCCACTGCCGATTATTACATCTGTAGTGGAGCGCTCAATGTCCTCACAACATTTGAAACCCAGCTCTTTATACAAAACTGCTATAAGTCATCCAGAGCAGTATTTATCTTTAATGCCCTTCATGGAGATAAAATAAGTGAGACATATAACTACCTTTCAACCAAGCAGATTCAAGCCATAGCAGAGAGTTTAAAAGTTACAGAAGTTATTTTCCAAGAGGGCTATATGAAAGACGATATAACTGTGAGTTTTGTAAGACAACTTAACTCTTTTTAGCTACAATTCTTTTATGTGTGCAATATTTGGAATACTCGGCGACTATAATGAGAATATAGCAAAATCAGCTTTAGCAAAACTCTCCCATCGTGGACCGGACTACTGTGGCATAGTTCAAAAAGAGAGACTCTTTTTTGCCCATCAGCGTTTGAGTATTCAAGATACTCATAGTCGCTCTCATCAACCTCTTAAACACCAAAATATTTTACTCTCCTTTAATGGTGAGATTTATAACTTTAAAGAGCTCAAACAAGAACTAGCGTTTAACTATGAAACCCAGTCAGATAGTGAAGTCATCATTGCGGCTTATCTCAAATGGGGTATTGATTTTGTACAACATCTACGTGGGATGTTTGCTATAGCACTGTTAGATGGTGATACACTCTATCTTTTTCGTGATAGACTTGGTAAAAAACCTCTCTTCTATCTTGATGGAAACTCTTTTATCTTTGCATCTGAGATTAAAGCACTAGTGCCGTTTTTGAAAAAAATAGAAATGGATGATGATGCACTACTCTCTTATTTATCTTTTTTAACACCCACTCCTCCTTTTACTTTTTTTAAAAATATTCACAAGCTAGGAGCAGGTGAATACCTAACTTATAAAAACCAACAAGTAGAAGTTAAATACTACTATGACATACTCAATACAACTCCAAATATCATAACTCACAAAGATGAAGCTATCTCAAAACTCCAAACAACTTTAGAAGATTCAATGAGCTTACGACTAAACGCCAATGTCCCTATGGCAGCTCTACTCTCAGGCGGCATAGATAGTGCGACTATAAACTACTATGCAAAAAAGCAGGGCTTAGATATTCCAACTTATACACTTGGATATAAAGAGTTTGCAAAGTATGATGAAAGAGTAAATGCAAGAGAGAGTGCTGAGTACTTAGGTGTAACAAATAGACAAGTAGAAATAGACCAAGAACAGTTTATAAATGCTACTGAGTCCGTATTTGAGAGTATGGACGAACCACTCAATGATCCAGCTGCAATTCCTCTGTACTTACTCTTTAAAGAGATTAAAAAAGATGGCTACAAAGTTGTAATGAGTGGAGAGGGAAGTGATGAGCTTTTTTTGGGTTATAGACAGTATTTTGAGTATCTTGACATCCAAGCAGCAGGAAATTTAGCCCATAAAAACTGGCTTAAGAAGTACTTCCGTGCAAACTTCTCTATGAATCGTGAATGGGAGTGGTACAAGCGAATTTTTGATGATACCTTACTCTTTCGTACTTCTGGAGATAAATTCACTGACTTACAAAAAAACTCTCTTATGCGAAGAAATATAAAAGATAATCAGTCACTTAAATACCTTCAACCTTACCGTGATAGGTTTGAGAGTTCTGCACACTCTGATGAGTCTATGTGGTACAGCTATATAGATCTAAACATCTTCCAATCAGAGCATTTCCTTACAAAACTGGACCGTGTTTCTATGGCTCACTCTATTGAGTCTCGAACACCATTCTTAGACCATAAGCTTGTCGAGACTATTTTTTCACTCTCTCCAAAACTACGTTACGAAGACGGTGTTCCAAAGTCCCTTCTTAAAGAGATAATGAAACCAAAACTAAGTGCAGAGATACTTCAAAGAAAGAAGAAAGGTTTTGCAAATCCATACATGGAGTATCTTCTAAACTCTAAAAAAATAGAGCTTATTAAAGAAGTGAATAAGGAGACGGGTATGTTTAGGACAGATAAGCTTGATGAGTATATCCAAACAGCTTCAAGGGGAAGTTTTAAGCAACATATTTGGGGACTTTATGTACTATCTTACTGGATAAAGAAAAATTTACTCTAAGGTCTATAATGATTAAAACAATTAAAAAATACTCTACTACTAATGCTTTAGTCCTTGTTGCTATTGTTCTAGGTGCAATTTTTGGTTCATTTCTACCAGAACTTGCCCTGCAACAAAAAGTCGTAGGTACAATCTTTGTCGACTTACTAAAGATGTTAGTAGTTCCTCTTGTATTTGCAAGTATTTACATCTCTATTTTAGGACTTGGTTCTATTGAACATCTTAAACGCATGGGTATTAAAACTATTGGTCTATATATGCTTACAACAGCACTTGCCGTTTTACTTGCTATCATAGCTATGAATATTTTTAACATTGGTGAACAAGTAACTAATGAAGGCTTAGAGTATGCAAAGGCAGCTACTATTGCTCCTTTCTCTGCTGAAGCTATGATTTTGAGTTTTATTCCAACAAATATTTTTGCTTCACTTTCAAATGGTTCAATGATGCAAATCATTGTTTTTGCTATCTTTTTTGGTGTAGCATCACTTCATTTACCAGCTAAATCACAAGAGCCATTAGTCGCACTGTTCACTTCCGTAAGTGATGCTATGCTTGTTATCGCTGAATGGATCATCAAACTGACACCTATTGGTGTTTTCTCACTTATATCTTATGTTATTGCAGACCAAGGTATAGAAGTTATCTTAGGCTTATACAAATATCTCTTATTAGTAATAGGGGTCTACCTCGTACACGGTCTTATTACATTACCTTTAGTCTTAAGGTTCTTCACTAAAGTTAATCCGTATAAGTACCTCTCAAGCATTCGAGAAGCACCTATTATGGCATTTTCAACTGCTTCATCAGCAGCTACCCTTCCTATCTCTATGAGAGTAGCTGAAGAGATAGGTGGTATTGATAAAAAAACTGCTTCTTTTGTACTCCCTCTTGGTGCTACAGTCTCTATGGATGGAACAGCAGCTTATCTCTCTATCGCTATTCTCTACATTGCAAACCTTGCTGGTGCATCACTTAATTTTGGAGACCAAATACTCCTAGGGGTAACAGTAGTAACACTAAGTGTTGGTGTAGCAGCACTTCCAAGTGCTTCACTAGTAATGATGGTTGTCATCTTAAACCAACTCGGTCTGCCTGTTGAGTATATAGCTCTTATAGTAGCTGTTGATAGAATCTTAGATATGGGTAGAACATCACTCAATATCACTTCTGATTTAATCGTTGCAAAAACAATAGACGAATTTGAAAAAAGACAATAGGCTCTTTACTTACCTAATGCTTCTAGCCATGCTCCTCTGGGGTGGTGGTTGGACTGCATTAAAAATCCTTACATACTCTTTACCAATGGATATCATCATATTCTGGCGTTTCTTTCTTATGAGTCTTGCCTTTTTACCAGTTCTATATTACTTTAAAATGCCCATTAAGCTCAATCACGGTGCACTAAAATATATAGCAGCTAGTTCCATTTTAAATATTTCTTTCATGGTTTTTTCTTTTATGGGTATTCAGTATGGTTTAGCAGGTTCAGGAAGTGTAATAATCACTACATTTAGCCCTGTTATGACATTTATACTCGTCGCTATTATTTTTAAAAAGCACCTTTCACTTCTGCAATACTTTGGTCTTTTTTTAGGACTTCTTGGTGGTGGGATTTTACTTCAGTTAGAAGATATTTCTCTTTTTTTAAATGGCTCTAACATCTACTTTTTACTCTGTGCTCTTATCTGGGCAGGAGTCACTATACTCTCTCAACATTCTCAAAAATATATTCATCCTATTCACTACAGTTTTTTTATCTCACTTGTTGCCACTGTTAGTAGTTTTATCTATGCTTATCACTCTAACCTTCTAGCTGTGTTTGAGCAAGATACAGCATTTTGGATATCTCTGATTTATCTCGCAATTTTAGGTCAAACACTTGCTACTACTATATTTTTTATTGCCAGTGGGAAACTTGGTAGTCAAAAAACAAGCTCCTTCATGTTTTTAGTTCCTCTGTTTGCACTTCTAAGTGCTTGGCTTATTCTAGATGAAGAGATAGAGATCCATATCATTATAGGTGGGCTTATTAGTATGATCGCTGTGTATTTTATCAACAAAAAGTAATTTTGACGACAAAACCCTTTAGTTTTAGCTAGTTTTAACATCAGTTTATGTAATATATTTTATAAAGAATACTAATACAAGGTTTTATTATGAAAAAAGTTCTTATCTTAGGTGGTGGATTTGCAGGTGTTGATACTGCTGTATATCTGAAAAAAATGAACTATGATGTCACCCTTGTTAGTAACCGTGAGTACTTTTACATCTTTCCAACTTCCATCTGGATTCCAACTCGTGAGAGTGAGTTTAAGGATGTATGTGTAGACCTAAAAGAGCTTCAAGAAGCTCATGGTTTTAACCTCATTATCGATACAGTAACTGAGATAAATGCCAAAGAAAATGTAGTAACACTCAAGAGTGGAAAGATTTTAAATGATCATGACTACCTTGTCATAGCAATGGGTGCATCAAAAATGAAACATAAGGGTTTAGACAACACCCTATCAATCTGTGGTGCACCTGAGCAATCACTTAAAATCAGAGATGCTCTTGATGCTCTTGTAAAAAAAGGGAGTGGCAAAATAGCTATGGGCTTTGGGGGTAATCCAAATGATACTTCAGCAGTTCGTGGAGGGCCAGGATTTGAGTTACTTTTTAATGTTCACAATATGCTGAAGAAAAAAGGTATCAGAGATAAGTTTGAACTTACTTTCTTTGCTCCGATGGCAGAACCAGGTAAACGTATGGGACCTCAAGCACTTAGTATGATGGATATGATGTTTAAAAAACTAGACCTCAAACAGCATTTTGGTAAAAAAATCACTTCTTTTGTTAAAGATGGAATTATCTTTGAAGATGATAGTAAACTAGAATCAGACTTCACTATGTTTATCCCCGCGGGTGCTGGACATGAAGTCATTCTCAACTCTGACTTAGCACTTAATGCCGCAGGATTTATAAGAACTAATGACTTTTCAAATGTTTTAAATGAAGATGGAAGTATGACAAATGTTTATGCCATTGGAGATATAGCTTCCCTAGAGGGTTATGACTGGCGTGCTAAACAGGGTCATGTTGCAGAGGTTATGGCTAAAAATGTAGCTCATAACATCAAAGAGAGAGATAATAACTCTTCAAACTTCAAAGGTTACCATGAGCATCTAAATATCCTTTGTGTCATGGATACAGGTAATGGGGCTGCTTTTGTTTACAGAGATGAGAAACGAGCATTTATGTTTCCTATGCCTATCATCGGCCACTGGCTTAAAAAAGGTTGGGGTTCATACTGTAGATACTCAAAACTAGGTAAAATTCCTAGAATTCCAGGAATGTAATTTTAAAAAAAAATTTCAATAATTCTTTTTTTTCACACTAAATTCACATTTTTAACTCTTATAATACAGACAAGAAAGAGGGATACAGGACTAAAAGGTTTAAGCCTCCTTTTCAATGTCTCCATGAAGATGTAGAACTCTTTTGATAACCCCTTTAAAATTCAATAAGGTGTTATGTCTTACCCCCTTAGAGGCATAGCATCTTTTTTATGTGACCCACAAGCTACTCGTTTTCTTTCATTTTTTCGTTTAGCTTGTTTTATTTTTTTTGGCTCTTATAAGTTATCATTCTCTTTACGTCTCATTTTCATATTATGCTTCGCAAGTTCACGCATATCTTCGGTAGTATCACTCTCATCCATAATCTCAACACCTAAAATAGTCTCAACACAATCTTCTAAAGTTATAATTCCGTCTGTTTGATCATAGTTATCCATTACTAAAAACATATGGTCTTTTTTTGCTATGAACATATCTAGTGCTTTACTTACAGGGATATTTTCATTGATAGAATAAATCCTTTTCTTAATAGATTGAAGTGTTACACTATCATCTACAAGAGATTGTTTAAAAATCTTTTTAGTTAGAACTAGACCTGTTACATTTTCTATACTTCCATTGTAAACAGGAATTCGAGAGAATTTGAAAATAGCTTCTTCGCTCGACATAACTTCTTTTATTGTCATTTTTTCATCTATGGCAAAAACAACACTTCGTGGTGTTAAAACCTCACTTACTTTAATGTTGTCAAGGTTTAAAATATTTTCTATAACATCTGACTCTTTCTCATCGATAACACCATCATCTTCACTCTGAAGCATACTCTCTAGAAGTTCTTCTTTCGTGAGTGAGTTCGCATCATCTGCACCTTTTCCTATTTTATTTGTGACTGCCAAAGTAGTTAAAATGATAGGATATGTTATCCAGATAAATATTCTTATGAGTTGTGAAGCTGCTGGAGCTAAAGACTTCCAGTAAAGAGCACCTATAGTTTTAGGGATAATCTCACTTAAAAAAAGAATAGCAAAAGTAAGAACAACTGAGACTATAACTACTGCATCATTTCCCCAAATAGTTGCAGCTTGAGCACCAACGGCAGCTGCACCTAAAGTGTTTGCAATAGTATTGAGGATTAAAATTCCTGCGATTGATTTGTTAATATTCTCTTTTTGAATACGTAGAAGACTTCCTACAGAGGGGCGTTCTCTTTCTAAAACTGCCACATATGACATATTTATCGAAAGTAGAACAGATTCTAAAACGGAGCATACAAATGAAACTCCAACAGATAGAACAAAAAATAGTATGAGTAAATCCAATTTTTACAAATTCCTTAATTTAATTTTATATATTATAATAGTATATAGGTAGCTAAACCTAAAAAGCTAAAAAAGCCTATGATATCAGTTGCTGTAGTTAAAATAACTGTACTTCCAATAGCTGGATCAATGTCCATTCTCTTTAATAAAAGTGGTACTGTTGAGCCCATAAGTCCTGCGATAAAGAGGTTTATAACCATACTTAAACCGATAACTACACCCAACATACCCTTATCAAACCATAAAGCTGCAATAATTCCAATGATTATAGCGAATAAAACACCATTCATCAAAGATATAATCACTTCTTTTTTTATAATTCTCATTGCATCACCCTCAGAAATCTCTCCTAAGGCCAACTGTCTTACAACAACAGTAAGGGACTGAGTCCCTGCATTTCCACCCATAGAGGCAACAATAGGCATTAAAATCGCCAAGGCAACCATACTTTCTAAGGTCTCAGCAAAAAGACCAATAACAAGCGAAGCGGCAATTGCTGTGATGAGATTTAGACCAAGCCACACTGCACGTTTCTTTCCAGCAGGTAGAATCTCTTCATCCTCTTCTGCTTCATCATCAAGTCCGGCAAGGTTATACATCTGCTCTGTTGCATGCTCATTAATGATGTCATAAATATCATCTGAAGTGATACGACCAAGTAAAACACCATAAGCATTTACAACAGCTAAAACTGAGAGGTCATACTCTTCAAAAATATGTACAACTTCTTTGATACTATCAGTATCAGTTGCTTTTATAGGTTCAAAACTCTCATCACTAGCATCTATATTTTCTATAACTGTTTTAGAAAAATCAAATATAAGAAGATCATCTAAACCGACTGCATAACGAAGTTTATTGTCATCATCTGTTATAAAAAGATTTTGAACATTCTCCACTTCATTCTCTTTACGAAGATGAGCAAAACGTTTGATAACATCTTGAACTACCTCATGCTTGTAGGCTGTAAAGAGTTCGAGCTGCATGTGAGAACCAGCCACATCATCTTCATAAGTCTGAAGTTTAGTAATCTCTTTTTGATCATCTTTATGTAGATTTTCAAAAACTTCTGTAGCAATGTTTCCATCGATTTCTTCAAGCTCTTGCATAAACTCTAACTGGTCATCAGACTCTAGTTCAGTTACCGCGTGAGAGAGATCATCTACACTAAGGCTTTCAACTACATCATCAAAGTATCTATCAGGAAGGGCGAGGGTAACATCACCCACAAGGTCACGAGGTACAAGTTTAATGGCATCAGAAAACTCTTCATCACTAAGACCTTTAAGGATTTTAGCAATATCACTGGGATGCATATCACTTATTTCATGTGCACTTAGATAATCTTGTAGCTTATTCATAAGTGCAATTATAACAGAAGAATTCTAATCTACTCTAAGAGTGATTTCTTCTTGTTATCTATTAAGATTAAGAGTGCTGGTAGTGCTACTAAGTCTACTATAACTGCTATTAAAAGGGCTGAAGCGGTTACAACACCAAAGTGATAGTTAGGGTTAAAACTAGAGAATACAAAGACTAAAAACGCCAGACTTAAAACAATAGTTGTAAAGATGATAGCCGAACCTGCATAACTCATCACATACCTCATCGCATCTTCAAGAGAGTCCCCACGCTTACGTGCTTCAATATACTTCACCATAAAGTGAATAGTATCATCAACTGCAACACCTATGATGATAGCTCCAGCTATCGCTACACCCATATCTATGTCAATTCCTACCCACCCCATGACACCAACGACAAGAGCGATAGGCAAGATATTTGGCACGATGAAGATAGGTAACATTCTCCAGTTTCTAAAGATAAGAAGCATCACTATCGATATCATGATAACGGCGATAGTTATAGACTGAAGAAGCGTAGCTGTTACATCATGCTGCATATGTGCGAACATTACCGTTTGACCATTTACCTCAGCACTGTAAGGAGTATTTTTCCACCAGTCAGTAGCCCATGCAATCATTTCTAAGTCTTTAGAAGTATCTACAAGATTGATAGATGCACTTACACGAAGTAGTCTCTCGTTAATATCCATCTTATCATTTATCTCCATTCCCTGAGGAAGAGAGAGTGAGTAAAGTAGTAGATACTGTGCGACTAAGTCTTGCTCATCTGGAATAGTTTTACTTCCAGCCATCACATCATTAAAAGTTTTGATAACATCCATAAGTGAGCTAATGTGTCTTACATCAGGATAAGTTGCATAAAATTCTTTGTAGAACTTCTCAACAGTTCTTAAAAACTCTGGATTTTTAATGCCATCATTCTCTTGTGAATCTACAACTATCTCATAAGACATAGGACCTGTTAATTTCTCTTGCATCTCATTTACAGCTACACGAAAAGGAAAATCCTCTTTAAAGTACTTCACTGTATTTGAATCAACATTTGCCTTAAATATTCCAGCACCAAGAGCTAAAAATATAACTATACTTAGAGATAAGATTATCTTTGCATTATTCATTAAAAAGCCTGTATACCATACAGCTAAAGGGTGATTATTGGCATCTTGAATATTTTTATCAGGCTTGATATTAGGGTTAAGTACCGATAAAAATGCAGGAACAAAAAGCATGGTCATTACAAACGCCAGTACCGCTGCACTTGCAGTTGCTATTCCAAGTGTTTGGATAGGTACAACAGCAGAGATTCCAAGAGAGGCAAAACCGATAGATGTAGTCACAGATGTAAGAAAAATTGCTAATATATTTTTCTTCACACTATAATGAATAGCTTCACTGTTTTGCATTCCCTTTTTTCTAGCCATAGTATATATCCAGATAAGGTGCATAGCATCAGCTATCCCAATAGCCACAACAAAAACAGGTACATTTGCTGTAAAGTTATTGAGTTTAAAGCCAAGCATCACTTGAATAGAAAGCACTATAAGAAAAGTAAAGATAACAACGATAATACTTGCCATCATAGAAGAGAACTTTCTAAAGATAAGGAGAAGTAAAACCATAGCAATAACGATAACAGCAGGTGTAAAAGTACCACCATCATGTTGTGCCACTTCTATAAATGAAGTATTAATTATCGGTCCACCACCTAGAAAAAACTCATACCCTTTTTTCTCTTCGGGTGCTAATATTTCTAACACAGCGTCACGAATACTAAACGCCACTTCAGGGTCATCTCCAGCCTTTGGTGTCATACGTCCGACTATCATAGTTGTTTTTGCATCTTTAGAGATAAGTTTTCCTACTATTAGGTCTTGCTGAAGTGCTATGCTTTTTTTCTCAGCTAACTGCTCAGGGGTATAAGTATCTATCTCTTCTATGAAATCTTCAACAATAACCTCGTCAGGATACTCTTCATCAGAGTGAACATACTGATAGTTAGTGATAGAATCAACTCTTGCTATATGGTGAGTACGCCACAGTTTTTGAGTAATATTTTCTATCGTCTCAAGGGCTTTTGGAGTGAAAATACCATCTTCATCACTAAACATAATTGTCACTGCATCATCATTTCCAAAAACAGCACGGAAGTTATCGTAATCTTTAAGAATTTTTGATTCTTCCCCAAACCAGATTCTATAGCTTCCCTCAAACTCTAAGTTTTTTAGTGAAGATGCCATTATCACTGTTATAAGAGGTATTAAGACAAGAATCGCCCATCTAAATTTTATAACACTATCTACAAATTTTTTCGTACTTATCATTTTTTTTCCTTATTAAAAGTGGTAGGCGATATTTATCGCTAACCTCTCATGTTTCCCTAAAAGTGCATAAGCAGTTAGGTCTGTTTCAGAGGGAATGATTAAGTCATATTCCATTGAAATTTTATAACTATCCCAAGCACGACTCTCAAACTTCAAGTAGTAAGACTGTTCATCGTACTCAAGGTCAAAAATCCCACCCCCGATAAATGAGCTATCATTAGCATTATTAAAACTATACCTCGCCCCTATGAAAAGATCGTTTTGCATAGTTTCAAAAAGTTCTAAGTCACTGTACTTATCCTCTTCGTAAGTATCGTATCTATAATACTCTGCAATTAAACCAAGTGCAGCACTCTCATAAAAGTTCTCTATAGTATGTTCAACACCTAAACCTATGTGTGAATAGTCACCAATATTTTCATCTCCATCTACCTTTGCATATAACGCTTCAAGTTTATAGAGTGTTGCATCAACTACAAGAGTATTGTAAGTCATAATTTTATTTACAATGTATGCTTCTTGTGTAAAAGTTGTAGCTTTAGCAAAATCTGGACCAGGCTTTAGATGATTTGGTGTAGGTGTCGTAAAATAACGCTGAGAGTCATAACCATTTTCGTAAATAAGAGCATAGTCAAGTGCATACTCTGTATCTGTCGAACCACTATATTTTAAATAAATAGATGGTCTATACTTGCTCTTCTCACTATTAAGTGTCCCATCATAAGTTACAAATTTAGGAAAGAAATTATACACATAAGGAAAGTCAGCCATAGGCTGTTCTTGTTCATAGAGTTTTACAATAGCGGATAGCTCTCCACTCTCAGTATAGTGAGAGTACTGAAGGTTGTAAACTCCTAACTTGTCATTAGCATAAAAGTCATTTCTAAAGTCAGTAGGATTAAAACCATCAACGATATTTCGTACCTCTAAAGCACCCCAAAACTCAATAGTTTTTCCAGCCTTGATTGCATCATTTTCAAAATCATACTTCAAGTACAGCTCATCCACACGAGCAAAAGTTCTATCTGTCTGTTTATTTTGAGTCAAGTCATAGTAAGCTTCTTGGGCATACAGTTTAGAAAATATTGTTAAATCATCTTTAGAGTAGTTTATTTCTACAGTCTGTTTAGCAGTGATAGAGTTTTTATTTTTATCCTCTGGCTTTTGGAGATAGGCTTGAACATCTAAGTCTAAATGCCCATTAACTTCTATCTCTGCACTGAGAGTACCAAACGCTAAGAGTGATACAAGGATAGTTCTCATTTTTTGAGATATCTTTTATGAAAATCTTTTGATTTAAGACCCTGATTAATCGACTCATCACTCCATACTAAGATAGTAGTTTTATCATTTTGAATATTTTTCATAGTTATTTTACCTATACGATAAACAGTTTTAAAATTTTTGTAGTCTTCAAATGTTGCTATTTTAAGGAGTTCACTCTTTCTATCGTAGTATTCAATTTTTTGTGCAAGAAATGTTTGTGCATCGATGTAAGAGATAAGTTTTGTATAACCAGAGTACTTAGAAAATGGTACACTTGTAACTACATAAACACCATTAACAGCTTGAGTCTGTTCTTCTGCATAAATATATTTTTTAGTATTAAACGCTGAAAGGTCTTCATATGAGAACTCACTTCCCATAAAAGCACCTGACTTATTTTTACTTGCTATTCTTTTTACACGTTTAAGTGCTGGAAGATAGAGCCACTGATCATCATCTTTATCTACATGCTCATAACTTAAAAACTTCGTTCCTTTTACATCTGCTGGTGTTACAAACTCCATAAGAGATTTGTCTTCGCTCTCACCTTCAAGAACTTTCATCTTCATAGTTCTCTTTTTTTCTTGTCCTGCTGCATTTATCAGAGTCATCTGCATTTTTGAAGTCGAGTCTTTAAACCCACTCATCACATCTTCACTCTTTTGTGCGATTTCTAAATTTGTAAGTGCTACAAGAGATGTAGCCATTAGTAAAGCTGCTGCTAATAATTTCATTTTTATTCCTTGATACTAATTTATGTTGACAATGTTAACATAATATGTGTACCTTGTCAACATTTAAAGATATTTGTGTTATCATTTGAACATGAAAACAGATACCCAGGCAAAATACCACCATGGAAATCTAAAAGAGTCTCTCATAGAAGAGGCACTTAATATGATAGAAAAAGATGGCATATCTAGCATAACACTAAGAGAGTTGACTAAGAAACTAGGCACTTCTCGTTCTGCTGTTTATCGTCACTATAGTTCTAAAGATGAACTTATAAAAGCAGTAATTCAAGCAGGATTTGACAAACTTGATGCTACAGTTCACCCAACTCTTCTTGGTGATGCTAACATCCTTGATAAACTTTACAATATGGGGAAAGCCTATATGTCATTTGCTATGGAAAATCCTAATCTTTATCGGACAATTTTTGGAAATGAGATTCAAAAAGAGAGAGAAGAGAGCTGTGATATAAATGATGAAAATGATGCAGCAGGATTTCATGCACTTGTAGCACTTGTCATAGAAGCACAAGAATCTGGACTGATTCAAAAAGACGATGCTTTTATGCAGTCAACTGTCATCTGGGCGATGATGCATGGACTCTCAAATTTACTTATAGATGGGCATCTACATATCCAAGAAAATATAGACGAACTTTACGAACTGACATTTAAGACACTACTTAGAGGTATTTCTCTTTCAGAGTAAGTTTAGGCTATAAAAAGCTAAATATATAGGCACCTTTAATAGGTGTGAGTTTATATCTATAGTAACCATCAAGCTCTATAACAACTCTGTAGTAACCTTTATGATTGCCAAGTTTAACTCTTTTTACAACACCTTTGGAAGAGACATCTTTTTCATAACTTCTAATGTCAATGTCACGTTTAAAATCACATACTATTCTATGGGGTTTTGTGAGTAAAAAGTTTCTCATGAGCTTATCGTTAGTTCTAATTTTTAGACTTGTTTTGTTTTCATAAAGCTGGATAAATTTAAGCCCAGCTATTTTAGAGTATTTATGAGATTTATTTATTTTTTTAGGCTCGCTACCTACTCCCCCATAATTTTGTGAAACAAAAATTGGAAGATGCCAATCAACACTATTTCCTAACTCTTCACTTATCTCACTTATTGAACCATCCAAGTTCTTATACTTAACAGTTACACTCTCAATAGTCCTAGCAGTAGATGGTAGGGTAAGTGTTGCACGCTTGAGAGGATCTAGTTTTGTTGTTTTGTTTGAAGTTATTGTGATATCAACTTCACCAGATGAAGGAAAAAATGGATTTTCCCGTGATTGAAGAGTACACACTAAAATAGTAATAAGAAAAAAGAGTTTAGTCATAGTAAAAGCCCCAGTTTTTAACTAAAGTATTATAGCAAAGTTTGCAGATATTATTGTGCACTAATCTCTTTAAGCTCGAAATATTCACGCTGGAGTTCTGCATTTTCAAGTTTTAATCTTGATACTTCATCTTGAAGATAAATTTCATAATCTTGTAAGCCAAAAAGTATCTCTAATGAAGAGGTTCCATAGAGTAACACACCTAGATAAACGCCAAGTGCTACTACTAAGGAGAAGAGGAGAAAAAACTTTGTTAGAGAGAGACCAAGGTACTTTTGAGTTACACTCTCAGTAGTATCAATCTCTTCATAAAGTTCTTCTTGATTCATAAATAAGCTTAGTTAAAAAGTTGTGAACCTAAGTACTCACCATATACAACTTCATTTTCTATCTCTAAAAGACGGTTATATTTAGCAGTTCTTTCACCACGTGCAGTTGAACCAGTTTTGATTTGACCACAGTTAAGTGCTACAGCAAAGTCAGCTATAAAAGCATCTTCACTCTCACCAGAACGGTGACTCATTACACAAGTGTAACCATTTCTTTGAGCTAAACGAACTGTTAACATAGTCTCAGAAACTGAACCGATTTGGTTTGGTTTGATAAGAATAGAGTTAGCAATTCCTTCTCTAATACCACGAGAAAGAATGTTAGCATTTGTAACAAAAAGGTCATCACCAACGATTTGAATCTTGTCACCAAGCTTCTCAGTCATAAGTTTGAAACCATCCCAGTCATCTTCGTTAAGACCATCTTCAATAGAAACAATTGGATACTTAGCACAAAGATCAACATAATAGTCAACTAGCTCAGCAGAAGTCACAGTACGGTTTTCAGACTCTAGTCTGTAACCTTTACCATCTTTAGAAAGGATTTCAGAAGCAGCTACATCTAAAGCGATAGCTATCTGCTCTCCAGCTTTGTAACCAGCTTTTTCTATTGCTTGCATAATGATTTGAATAGGCTCTTCATTTGAAGAAAGGTCTGGTGCAAAACCACCTTCGTCACCTAATGCAGTGTTATGTTTTTGTTCTTTTAAAATACCTTTAAGTGTATGGTAAACTTCAGAAGAAGCACGAAGACCTTGGGCAAAATCTTCAAAACCTACAGGAACAATCATGTACTCTTGAAAGTCAACAGAGTTATCAGCATGTGAACCACCATTGATAATGTTTAACATTGGAGTAGGAATAGTCATAGCATTTGCACCACCTAAGTAGCGATAAAGTGGCATTTTAAGTGAAGCAGCAGCAGCGCGAGCAACAGCCATAGAAACACCAAGAACAGAGTTAGCACCTAAGTTTCCATAGTTTTCAGTTCCATCAATCTCTTTCATAATTGCATCAATTACAGCTTGATTAAATGGAGACTGCCCAATAAGAGCATCAGAAATTTCATTGTTAACATGAGAAACAGCTTTTAAAACACCCTTCCCCATGTAACGAGCATCACCATCACGAAGCTCTAATGCTTCACGTTTACCAGTACTAGCACCTGAAGGAACTATTGCACTTTGAACCGTTCCATCACTTAACTCTACTGTAGCTTTTACAGTTGGGTTACCACGAGAGTCCATTACTTCTATTGCGCTTACGTTTTCTATGTACATTCATAACACCTTTATATTTTGCATAATTATATTAGTGCTATTTTATCTAAATTTCGTTAAATATTTGTTTAGCTATACATCCGCATCGGCAACTTCTGCTGCTTCCATTACATTTGCGTCAGAGACACCCATTGCAATTTTGATTTTTTCTTCTATTTCAGCTGCTAGTTCTGGTTCATCTTTGAACTTAGCTTTAACATTTTCACGACCTTGACCTAGTTTTTTATCTTCATAAGCAAACCAAGCACCAGCCTTGTCAATGATATCAAGCTTAACACCATAGTCAACTAACTCACCCTCTTTAGAAATTCCCTCACCAAACATGATGTCAAACTCTGCAAGACGGAAAGGTGGTGCTACTTTGTTTTTGATAACCTTAGCTTTTACACGGTTACCAATCTGTGCTTCACCCTGCTTAAGAGATGCAATACGACGAACATCAATACGAACAGAAGCATAAAACTTAAGAGCATTTCCACCAGTTGTAGTCTCAGGAGAACCATAACCCATCATCCCAATCTTCATACGAAGTTGATTGATGAAAATAATAGTACAGTTCATTTTTGAAAGTACACCTGTTAGCTTACGAAGAGCCTTTGACATCATACGAGCTTGAACACCAACCTGTTGGTCAGTCATCTCACCCTCTAACTCTACCTTTGGAGTTAAAGCTGCAACTGAATCTATAACGATTAAATCAACTGCTCCACTTCTTGCAATAGTTTCAACTATGTCAAGAGCTTGTTCACCATAATCTGGTTGAGATACAAGAAGATTTTCAACATCAACACCAAGGTTTTTAGCATAACCAACATCAAGAGCATGCTCAGCATCTATAAATGCACAAACACCACCATTTTTTTGACACTCAGCCGTTATCTGAAGTGCTAATGTAGTTTTACCAGATGACTCAGGTCCATAAATCTCAACTACTCTTCCTTGAGGTATTCCACCTATTCCAAGTGCTAAGTCAAGTCCTATTGAACCTGTACTAATTGACTTAATAGGTTGAATATCTTTGTCGCCAAGACGCATTAATGCACCTTTTCCAAAAGCTTTATCTATCTGCTTCATCGCTAAGTCTAATGATTTTTGTTTGTTTGCATCCATCTTGGGCTCACTTGTTTTTAATTTTGAAGAATTATATGCTAATTTTCGCAAGTATATAAAAAATATGGCAATTTGTCATACTTTTTGAAAAATTTCTTTTATTTGTGCTTTTATCTGCTTATTTAAAGCCATCTATAAGTATCTTTTTCATCTCATCTGCATTTACAGGTTTAGAGTAGTAATACCCCTGAATATTTTTACACTCATTGTTTACTAGAAAATCTTTCTGTTCTTTTGTTTCTACACCCTCTGCGATGATATCAAGGTTCATACTCTTTGCAAGTGCTATTACTGCTCTAGAAATTGCGATATCCTCTTCATCATGAGGTAAATCTTTTACAAATGATTGGTCGATTTTTAACTTTTTAATTGGTAAGCGTTTGAGATATGAAAGAGAAGAGTAGCCTGTTCCAAAGTCATCAATTGCTAAGGAAATTCCCATATCTCTTATCTGATTGAGTATCTTTATTGCCCTACTAGGATTACTCATTATCTCACTTTCAACCACTTCTAGTTCTAAGTCATTTGCATTAAAGTCACACTCTTTCATAGTTTTTACTAGTACCTCTAAGAAATCTTCTTTATAGAGATGTTTCATGGTAAGGTTCAAAGATAATACACCACTAAAAATAGCCTCTTTCTCCCATAAAGAGACTTGAGACATCGCCATTTTCATTACTTCTCTATCTATATCCACAATAAGACCTGTAGATTCTGCAATAGAAATAAACCTTGAAGGAGAGAGTAGACCTTCACTTGGACTCTCCCATCGCACAAGAGCTTCCATCCCTATGATTTTATCTGTTGAGCCATCTACTTGTACTTGATAAAAGACAACAAACTCTTTGTTTACAAGTGCTTCTCTGATAGAAGCTTCCATATGAACTCTTTGAAATGCCAGTTTAGTCATCTCTGAACAATAAAACTGAAAGTTATTTCTTCCCTCATCTTTTGCCTTGTACATCGCTGCATCCGCATATTTTAAAAGATCTTGAGCATTATCTCCATCATCAGGATAGAGACTTATTCCTATACTGCTTGAAACATAAAGAATATTATCATCGATTTTAATAGGTTCAGATAAAAGGTCAATAATTTTTTGAGCTAAAACAGTTACATCTTCAGCCTCTTTAAGCCCTTCTATTATGATAGTAAATTCATCTCCACCAAGTCGTGCTAAAATATCTTCTTTACGAATAGTACTTGAGAGACGGTTTGTTACCTCTTTGAGTATCTCATCTCCTACAGCATGCCCTAAAGAATCATTTATCTCTTTAAAGTGATCTAAGTCTATAAAGAGTAAACCTACTTTTAAGTTCTGGCGTTTAGACTTGGCTATGGCTTGTTCTAGTCTCTCACTAAAAAGAACCCTGTTTGGCAGTCCTGTTAAGGCATCATGATGTGCTTGATGGTTTAGTATATCTTTTTGTTTTAAAAGAGCCTGCTCCGCTTCTCTTCTCTTTGTAATATCTTGTGAATACCCAACAAGACCTATTGCCTTACCATCTTCATCTTTTAAAAGAGACAATGAGAGATCAGCATATATTACATCTCCTGATTTTTTCACAAGTCTTACAACAGCATGTGCTTCTTCTTTCTCTTTTAAAATCTCAATATTTTTACCAAGACTTTCATAATCTTCTTCTAAATAAAGTTTAGTGATATGCTCACCCAACATCTCTTCACTTGTATAACCAAGTAAAAGTGTTGACCCCTGATTAAAACTTGTCACAAAACCATCAAGGTCAGTTGCTATAACACTATCATGGATTTGTTCTATAATTTGTGCTTGCTGCAGACTTTTTAGCTCTTTTGCTTTGGATTCTGTAATGTTAATATGTGTCCCTATCACACGAACTGGTTTAGAATTTTTATCATATTCAGTTAGTGCTTTTGAGAGTACCCAAATAACACTCTTATCTTTTTTCACAAGACGATATGTCATCTCTTTATACTCTATTTTTTTACTTATATTGTCTTGAATGATTCTCATCACTTCTGCTATATCGTCAGGGTGAACACTCCCTTTCCATGTCTCAAAAACATTCACTAATTCTTCTTGACTATAACCTAACATCTCTTTCCACTGAGGAGATATGTATAGCGAATTATCTCGCATATTCCAATCCCAAATACCACTATTACTACTAGAGAGTGCTAACTCCATTCTCTCTTTGAGTTGTTTGAGCTCTCTGTTGTAGTTTGAGAGTAAACGCTGACGAACCAGTACTAAAAAAATCACCGTCACTACTGCTGCAAGTATCCAGTAGAGAAAACTTAAGTCTATACTTTGTTCAACCTTAGTATCTACCCATTTTAAATTTATATGCTCCCTATCATCGGTAGTAATACTTGCTAAAACCTTGTTTATAATACTCGCTAAGAGTCTGCTATCTTCATGAACTAAATATCTATGTTCAAACTCAAAAGATGTAGTCCCTGCAATTTTCAAATCATTTAAACTGAGTAGTGTTATGTAGTAAAGAGATGTTGCAATATGACCTACAAATGCATCTGCTTTTTCAGACTCGACAAGTAATAGTGCTTCTTCTATACTCTTTGTAGCTATCACTTTCATTTCAGGGAAGTTCTCTTTTACAAAGTTATAGCTCGTATAGTGTTCTGGTACTGCAATAGTTTTGGTTTTTAGTTTGTCTAAAGAGTCAATGTAGTTATACTTTTTACCTGTGACTATCACCATAGGATACTTGGCATAAACATCACTCACTTTACCAAGGGCCAACTCTTGTGGACTTGAACCAACACCAGGGATTAAATCTATCTCTCCCTTTTTAAACATCTCCAAAACATTTACCCAAGAATCAGCTTTTCTAAATTCAAATTTTAAACCTGTTTTTTGTTGGATTAGATTTAAATAATCACCCATTATTCCATTCATTTTGGAATTTTCGATGATAGAAAGTGGCTTCCAATCTACTTCAGAGTAGGTAACTATAGGATGACTTTTTATCCACTCATACTCTTCTTTTGAAAAACTAATCTTTCCTATTTCATCTATATGATGGTGTTTATATATAAGTCTTTTAGGTGTTTGAAACTTATCTAGCTTTTTATTCTTAACTAACTGCTTAAAAGTTTTAGTCACAAACTCTTTATTAACTTCACCAATCTCATAAAGATCTAAAAGCATCAACTCTTTTGTCACTTTTCCTTCATACTTAAGTAGTTCTAGAGATTTATTAGGACGATATTTTTGATGTATTAAGAGGGCTACTTCGTCTATGTGAGAGAGTGCATACTCCCAACCTCTTTTACTCGCCTCTAAAAACTTATGTACCTCTTCTGGGGATTCTTGCACTTTTTCATAAGAGGCAAAGAGGTTAATCGCATTTGTAGAAAATCCATACTCAACAGGATCTATAACATTATAAGCGATATGCTTTTTATTTAATTCAAACACTTCATTAGATGTAAAAGCTGCAATTCCATCAACCTCTTTTGCTATAAAAGCATCAATACTAAAGCTAGGTTTTATTATGTTAGTGTTTTGTTCGTTAATTGAGAAGTAAGATAACAGCATAGATAGAGAACTATTGTAGAAATCATTCTCGCTCATACTTATAGTCTTGCCCTTTATGTCTAAAACTGTTTTTATCTCTGGTTGAGTGATTATGATAAGTGGGCTTCTTTGAAAATATGTAGCTAAAAGAGTCACATCTTGTAGTTTTTGGTGGTCATAAACTACTATGCTGTTATTTATCGCATAGTCTATCTTTCCATCCGCTAACTCTTGCATACTATTTGTGCCTTCATACTCCAAAAGATCTACATCTAGACCTATGTCCTTATAGTACCCTCTCTCTTTTGCAACGATAAACCCTGCAAACTGGAACTGATACTTCCATTGAAGCTGTACAGAAACTCTCTTCAAATCTTGGGCATTAGAGAGACTAAAAAACATTATCGTAATTAAAAAAAATCGTAAAGTCATTTTAAACATTTTTTATTATACAACATAAGTTTAATTTGAGCAAAATTTTAGAGCTTTTTAGATAAAATAATTTTATGAAAAAAACATTAATTGCCCACTCACCAGATGCTGATGATATTTTTATGTACTATGCCATTAAATTTGGCTGGGTAGATATGAAAGATACACTGTTTGATAACATCGCTAAAGACATTCAAACACTTAACGAAGATGCTTTAAATGGCGTTTATGACATAGTTGCTATTAGTTTTGCACTTTATCCTCACATCAAAAGTGAGTATGCACCGCTAAGAACTGCTGTGAGTTTTGGAGAGGGTTATGGACCTAAACTCATAAAACAAAAAGGTGCTAAGTTAAAGCGAAACTTTCGTGTTGCACTAAGTGGAAAGCACACTACAAATGCAATGCTATTTCGCATAGCATATCCTGATGCTCGCATTACTTACATGAACTTTTTAGAGATAGAACAAGCAGTTATTGACGGTACTGTTCATGCTGGTGTTCTAATCCACGAGTCTATTTTAACTTACGATGACTCTTTAGAAGTTGAACGTGAGATGTGGGATATATGGCAAGAGTTAGCAGGAAAAGACTTACCTCTTCCTCTTGGTGGTATGGCAATTCGTCGTTCACTTCCACTTAACAAAGCCATAGATTATGAAAAAACTCTTACAAAAGCTGTTAGTGTTGCAAGAGAGAGTAAAGATAGACTCTCTAAAATGCTTATCGAGAGAGACTTAGTTCGCATTGATGCACCTACTCTAGATAAGTACCTTGAACTCTATGCAAATGATGAGTCAATCACTCTAAGTGAGATCCAATACAAAGCAATAGATAAACTCTTTGAGCTTGGTTATAAACACGGGTTTTATGAAACGCCAGTTAGCATCCAAGACTATATGATTCCTACTGAGTATGAAGAGATTAGGAACGCCTAATGGAAGCTAAACTAGTAGCACTTGGAGTTGAGACTTTTAAAATAGCCCTTATGCTAGCTCTACCTGGACTACTTACAGGTATGTTTTTAGGTCTTGCTGTTTCTATTTTCCAAGCTACTACACAGATAAATGAGATGACACTCTCTTTTATCCCCAAGATTATCGGTGTTGTTATCGTGATCGTTCTTACTATGCCATGGATGTTAAACGAGATGACCGATTTTGCGAAACATGTCTTTAACCTTATGCCATCATTTGTTGAGTAAACACTCCCTTAGATGACAACAAAGCTCATAAACTTCTCAAAATACTCCTCTTTTAAAATCGGAGAGAGTTTTGAAGTTTCACTCCTTGAAGATGACTTTTCAGACATACAAAACTACTATCTCATTGGCTCTTGTAATAATACTCTTGTAGGCACAAACCCACCTCCACTTATGATGCTCTCTAAAAAATATGACTACATAAAAATGGAAGATGGTTTTTTAAAGATAGGTGGTGCTACACCCTCGGGAAAAATAGCTTCTTATTGTAAAAAACACAATATTGCCAACTTTGAGTTTGTCTCGCATCTTCCAGGGAAACTCGGTGGTCTTGTTTTTATGAATGCGGGTCTTAAAGAGTATGAGATATTTAACTCTCTTGTGAGCATAAAGACTACTGCAGGGGTAAAAGCCAAGTGCCAAGTGGCGTTTGGGTATAGAAAAACAGATATTACTGAACCAATTTTGGAAGCTACATTTTTCTTAGAGTATGGCTTTGATGAAACAAAAGTAGCCATGTTTAAAAAGATGCGTTCTAACCAACCAAGTACGCCAAGTGCAGGAAGTTGTTTCAAAAATCCTGAGAATGATTACGCAGGTAGACTCATAGAAGCTGTTGGACTTAAAGGTTTTATGAGAGGTAGTATGTGTTTTAGTGAAGTTCATGCAAACTTTTTAGTAAACAATGGTTGTGGAAAGTTTGAAGATGCGATGTGGCTAATAGCTGAAGCCAAGAAAAGAGTAAAAAAAGAGTTTGACATCTCGCTTGAATGCGAGATTGTCATACTACACAAAGACTAGAAACGAAGCATTAAACCTGCATAAACGCCAGAATAATTTAAATCAATTTGAGTATCACCATCATCAACTTTAATCTGTTGAACTCTATAACCTACTTCAATTGCAGGCTGAACAACAGGAATAAAGTCTAAAGTATAATCAACTTTTGCTCTTATGTCATAAACTGTATTTGTACCATCTGTAATAGCTTTAACATCTGACTCTAAACCTATATTTGTTGCTGGAATTTCAACTCTTCCTCTTACATATATAAGAGGGATAACTGTTATATCTGAAGAGCTATAGCTAGTTGTTGGAGCTAAAGGTATTCCTGTCCCAATATTTTTGATCTCTGTATCAGATTGAACTATTTTTAAGTCTAACCCTAGATCAAGAGTAACCCAAGCAGTATTATCTAAAATATTGTAATATGGAATGATATCGTATTGCTTAGTGTCTAAAGTTGTTGGCATATTTGATGTTGATTGAAAACCATTTACTTTACCATTTGTTAATCCAGCATCACTTAAAGAAACATATTCAAGACGTACATTTGGTAAAATTGGGATAGGATGTTTTACAAGTACCCAAGCATAAATTTCAGAAGAAGAGTCTTCTGCAGTTGTATATGTACCATCAAGACTAAGTGAACCACTACCATCTGTTCGTGTAGCATAACCTGTTGGTGATTGACTCCATGTACCAGCACCCATCTCAACTCTTGCGAAATCTGCACTCGCAGTTGTAGCGATAACAGCAGCAGTTACTAAACTAGTTAATATTTTTTTCATTTTTTGCTCCATTTTAATAATGGGTAATTATATCAGAGTTAGTTGTTTGGTTTCTTAAGAGGTTTGAAAAGTAGAGTTATATAGAACAAAGAAGGTGTTATACCTCAGGAGAGGTATAACAAGTTAAAAAGGTAAAGACCTAGCTAACTGCAGCGATTGCAGCATCGTAGTCAGGTTCTTCAGTGATTTCTGGAACGATTTGTTTGTAAGTAACAATTCCCTCAGCATTAACAGCGAAGATTGCTCTACAAGTAACACCAGCTAAAACTGATCCACCAAGTAAAACACCATAAGCATTTGCGAAATCTTTGTTACGGAAGTCAGAAGTAACAGTTAAATCGTTAATCCCTTCAGCTTGACAAAAACGTCCAGCAGCAAATGGAAGGTCAAGAGAAACGATAGTTGCAGTTACGTCATTAAGACCTGCAGCTTTAGCGTTAAAGTTACGAGTTTCAGTTGCACATACACCTGTATCTAAAGAAGGAACAACGATAATAAGTTGTTTTTTCCCTGAAGCTCCACCAACTGTTACGTCACCTAAACCGTCTGAGTTTACAACAGTAATTGCTGGTGCTTTGTCTCCAACATTTACTTCATTTCCTAATAATTCTACGTCTGTACCTTTAAATTTTGTAGTTGCCATTTTGGCTCCTTGTGTTTTTAATTTTTAACGCCTTACGCGTTTTGTTGAGAGGATTGTAGTTTAAATCGGATAATATAACTCTTATTTAAAAGAGAAGAGTTCATGCCTAAGTTTTACTTAAGAAACAACTTTATTTCTTCCAATCTCCTTTGCTTGATAGAGAAGTATGTCTACTCTATGAAGTAGTGCATCTTTGTTCTCGTCATCTTTACGCTGTACCACTCCAAAACTTGAAGTGATATTTATACCCTCAAAATCATGCTCTTCTATAGAGCTTCTAATCTTCTCAGCTATCTTAACTGCATTGTCAAGAGTTGTAGTTTTTAAAAATACAATAAACTCTTCTCCACCCCAACGAGCAAAGATATCATTTCCTCGTAGTTTACTTGAAACAAGTCTTGAAAGTTCTTGTAAAACAAAATCACCTTTAGCATGTCCATAAGTATCATTAACCTTCTTGAAGTGATCTATGTCAAAAAATATCATACTGATCTCTTTGTTAAAATAAATTGCATTACCTATCTCGTTATCAAGTAGTTCATCTAGTCCATGTCTATTGTAAAGTGATGTTAACTTGTCATGTGTTGCTATCGATTTTATGTCTAAGAATTTCTTTTTTTCATAAGATATAAGTACAAAAGCAATAATACTAATTACAAAAGAGAGAAATGATAATGCGAGGAACAGCATCTTAGATTTGTACCACAAAATATCTTTTATCTGTACATATTTATAACTAATTACATAAGCGACTCTCTCCTTCGCTATATTAAAGATAGGAATAAAGGTTACCAATATTTTTTTGTCTTCACTTAGTTTAGTATCTTCATAATAGAGTGAGAACAATTCAGAGTTGTGTAGTTTAGCCATAGCCTCTTTTGAGATAGCACAATTTATCGCATATAATTCTTCAAGAGGAATCTGCATATCGTCTTCTAGTGTACCCTTATCATAGTTAAACCCTTTAAAAGAGTTCTCTTTATAGTTTAATTTTTCTTCATTAAAAACTTTATCTTTTACAACCTGACTATCTATCATAAAAAGTAGAGAACTCTTTCCAACTTCTAACATATTTTTTTTCAAGGCAGAAAAAGAGTAAGAGACTTCAACTGTACCAACGAACTCTTTATCTTTAAAAATAGGATATACATTACGAAAACCATTAAAGATTCGTCCCTCTTCAAAACAACTTATAAACTTTTTTTTCTCATTTACATACTCTAGCGAAGCACGAATCCCTACTAAAGAATCTCCAAATTTCAAAGGTTTATGAAAACGTAAAAAGCTCACAGCATTTGGAAGATGAAAATGAAGTTGTCGTACATCGTACTTCTTCATATAATTGTAAGATGGGGAAAGGAGTAGGTAAAGTTCTTCACGTAAGAGTGTAAGTTTTTGAGACTCTTTCGTATGTGAAGCTTTATACATTATTTCTTTAATCATATTAGTATCAACACTTGTATCAAAAAAAACTCTAGCTAATTGACTTAAGTTGTTCCTTGAGATGTCAAGTTCAACTTTAAAAGTACGGGCAGAACTTTCAAGTTCTCTCTTAGTATCGCCTTGATAGATATACTTTACCGCAAAATATACCAAAAACTCTAATACAATGAAAAGAGCAATAATAAAGAAGAATGTACTATATTTTTTTAAAAAAAGTTTTAATGTCATACATTATTTTACAACTCTTTGCATTAAACGTCTCTAAAATGTACTTCTAGGAGCAATATCTAACTCTTCTAGAGTACTAAACATCTCTTTTTCATACATCTCGACAGCTACTCTACCTATCATTGCAGCATTATCTGAGCAGTATTTGAGTTCGCTGAGTATCAGTTGGGCATTATGAGGCTTCAATAGCTCTTCGATTTGTCCACGAAGATAAATATTTGCAGATGCTCCACCTACTATAGCAAAAGTTGTAGGGCGAACTGTTTTAAAATATTTTTTGAGTTTCATCGTCAAATGCTTTGTGGCTATGTGCTCAAACGAAGCTGCTATATCTTTGAACTCTGGCGTTTCATTTTTTTCTTCTTCAAGAACTGCAAGTCTTACTGCATTTTTAAGTCCTGAGTAGCTAAAGGCAATGAGAGGAGACTGATGAAGAGGTACTGTAAAGTTATGTTTGAGTCTATCTCCACCTTTTGCTAGTTCTTGGATGACTGGACCACCTGGATAACCAAGCCCCATCATCTTAGCTACCTTGTCAAAACTCTCTCCAAAACTATCATCCATACTCTTTGCAACTGTCTCTATCTCTGTAAGACTTTTTACCTGCATCACCTGAGTATGACCACCTGAAACAAGTAAACAAGTAAGAGGAAACTGAGTCTCTTTTTCTATAAAAAGGGAATAAATATGACCGATGAGATGATTTACCCCTATGAGAGGGATATCAAGCGCAACTGCTACAGCCTTAGCCATAGTCACACCCTCGACAAGAGTAACAGCTAAACCAGGTGTAGAAGTAACAGCAACTGCTTTTAAGTCCTTGAAGTAAGGCTCACACTCTGCTAGTATCTGAGGTAGTGCTTCAGCATGAAGACGGGCTGCAAGTTCGGGGACAACACCACCATAAACACTATGCTCCATCTCTTGGCTTATCTTCTTATGAAAAAGAAGTTTTTTTGTTTTTATCTCGGTAATAGATATGGCACTATCATCACATGAACTCTCTATGGCTAAAATCATTTTATATTTTCCTTTTATGCACAGTAGTACATCTTATATAAATCTTCTTGTGAGATACTATTTGCTGACATAAACGCCAGTTGAAGCTTATATATCTTACTAAGTATTTCACTTTTATCATCCCCTGAATGTATCTCACGATGACAAGAGGGACAAAGCGAGAGAATATTATCTACATCGTCAAGATCAAAACTATAGTTCTTCTGCTGAAACATCGGTACAACATGATGCCCTTCAACATAGTTCACACCCTTTGAGATAAATGTCTTATGCTCTTTATCTATCTGACAAGTAAAACCATCTCTCATCTTAGCATCTTGGATGAGCCTTGCATCACGTTTGTAGCGTTCATGAGCAGTTTGACCATCAAGTTGACAAAGCAGTGTCTCATCGTTGAAGAAAAGAGACTCGTAAGAGAGGTTTTTATATAACTCTTCTACATTAGCATAAATATCATCAGCGATAAAATAGTTACCATCTTTCTTTTGAAGTATCTCGATGTTTA
>Ga0256826_1000133_pt1 | contig 38624 bp, 40 predicted proteins | sample CV79metaG_FD_185975 | JGI IMG/M metagenome (GOLD analysis project Ga0256826, IMG submission 185975) | Hydrothermal vent microbial communities from East Pacific Rise, Pacific Ocean - CV79 | ecosystem: Environmental > Aquatic > Marine > Hydrothermal vents | place: Pacific Ocean: East Pacific Rise...
AAAGTTTGGCATCTACATACTTACCAACAACTCCACCATTTGCTTTGATATGGTTAGCACTTTGAATGAGCATACCACCACTTCCACAAGTAGGGTCATATATACTATTTCCTGCTTCTGGCTTGATTAGGTTTACGACCAATTTGACAACCTCTTTTGGAGTGTAAAACTCCCCACCTTTTTTTCCACCATCATCAGCAAACTCACGGATTAAGTATTCGTAAGCACTTCCAAGAATATCTGGATTATCTAAGTGTTCATTAGCAAGAGAAAATTTGTTAAAGTGTTGTAGTAGTCGTGCTAAAAGTTCATCAGGAAGTTTTTCAGTATCTCCAAAATGAACAGCAGTCATAACACCTTCAAGTTGTGAGTTGTTTTCTTCTATAAGTGAAAAAGCCTTATCAAGTGCTTGACCTATGTTTTCAGTCTTTTTTGCTAGCTCAGACCAATAGGCATCAAAGGGAATAAAAAATTGGTGGTAGTCCTCATCTTCAAGGGCTTCTTTTAAACTTACACCATCATCAGCAACAGCAATATTTGCTTCTTCAAGAAACTGGTCATTGGCTCTTTTTAAGAAGAGTAGTCCAAAGATATAGTTCTTAAAATCAGAACTATCAATATGACCCCTCATTAAATCAGCACTATCCCATAGCCATCTCTCTAAACTATCAAGTGTAAGTTTATTCATATATGTAAATCCTAATAAATTATAATTTATCTATTATACAATAATTTTAGATTTGATATATTTTTTAATGAAGTCTAAATACTATATTTATATCATCTAAAAGCTTAGTTCTATCAAACTTTTTTACAGGTGCTGATAGATTGGCTATAGATGAGTTTGTATCTAAAAAGTTTTGTATGTAGTAAGTGTTTTTATAACCTTTTTTAATTAAAAATTTAATCATATCATTTATGTCATTTTCATCTAAAAGATCGCTGTGTATGGTTGTTCTTACTTCAAAATTTATATTTTCTTTTATGAGTATATCTAATATTTGAGTAAATTCTTTGTATTTATTTGAGTGTGTTATTTGAGTAAATTTTCTCTCATGAGATTTATAATCAAGTGCGATATAATCAAGTAAATTTAACTCAAGTAGTTTTTGTATTTGTTTTGGATATGTTCCATTTGTATCTAGTTTTATTTTAAAACCTAGTTGTTTAATCTTTTGACAAAATTCAACTAGCTCATGAGATGTTGCTTCTCCGCCAGAAAGTACTACACCATCTAGTAAATTTTGTCTATTTTTTAAAAAATCTAAGATATCGTTATAGCTATATTTTCCATTTTTTGCAAATACAATATCGCTGTTATAACAATAATCACACCGCATATTACACCCACTAAACCAGACTATGCAAGCTAAATGGTTTGGATAGTCTAGGTGGGTAAATGTAGTTAAATCATAGATTACTTTTTTATTTAGCACAACTTAACACTCTTTAAATTGTTTTCTTTGTTTATGCTCACCAGTTTTACCAACATTGAAACTCTCAACAGGTCTATGATAACCCATAACTCTAGTGTAAACTATACATTTTTGTCTTTTATCTGCATGCAGATATAGTGCTTCTTCTTTGCTCATAAGTTTTATCTCCTTTCTTTAAGATGCAATATTTTCTTCAATTAAAATTTCTTCATCACACTTTGGACAAAACTCATGCTCACCTGCAATATAGCCATGTTTAGGGCATACTGAAAAAAGTGGAGTAATAGTAATATATGGTAGTCTAAAGTTTGAAATAACATTTTTAACGAGTTTTCTACAAGCCTCAGTAGAGCTAAGTTGCTCTTGCATATAAAGATGTAGTACTGTTCCACCAGTGTATTTGCACTGTAAATCATCTTGAAGTTCTAGTGCTTCAAATGGGTCTGATGTTAAATCAACAGGGATTTGAGATGAGTTAGTATAGTAAATATTTTCATCTTGCCCAGCTTGAAGAATTTCATCACCGTATCTTTTTTTATCTTCTTTAGCAAATCTGTATGTAGTCCCCTCAGCAGGAGTTGCCTCAAGGTTGTAAAGGTTTCCACTCTCTTCTTGAAACTCAACCATTTTATCTCTCATGAAGTCTAAAATATCTATGGCAAACTTCATCCCATCTTCTGAGCTAATATCAAAACTATCATCACTAAAGTTTCTTATCATCTCATTTATTCCATTTACTCCAATAGTTGAAAAATGATTGTTAAAGTTTGGTAAATATCTCATGGTATATGGAAACAGACCACGCTCATACATATCTTGGATAAAGAGTCTTTTTTTCTCTAAAGTATTTTTTGCATGGTTCATGAGCTGTTGTATTCTTAACATGAGAGCTTCTTTATCACCCTTATATAAAAAACCAAGTCTTGCCATATTTAGTGTTACAACACCAATGCTTCCTGTCATCTCTGCACTTCCAAATAACCCACCGCCACGCTTTAAAAGCTCACGTAAATCAAGCTGTAATCTACAACACATACTTCTTACATGACCAGGTTTATAAGCCTCTTCATTTTCAACTAATTCACCATTTTCATCTCGTTTATACTGGCTTCCTATGAAGTTTTGAAAGTATGATGAGCCTATTTTTGCTGTATTTTCAAAAAGTATGTCCGTATTTTCTCCATACCAGTCAAAATCTTCAGTTATGTTTACAGTTGGAATTGGAAAGGTAAAAGGTTGACCAGTTTTGTCACCTTCAGTCATAACTTCATAATAAGCCTTGTTTATAGCATTCATTTCACTTTGGAAATTTTTGTATGTCATCTCTTCAAGTGAAGAACATCCACGCTCTTTTGCTATCTCTTCAAGTTCTAAATCAAGTAGATTTTTAAAAAGATGGCTTTGTTTTGATGTTGGAATCTGATCTTTTAAATCATCTGGAACAGTCCAGTCAATAGTTACATTTGTAAATGGAGATTGACCCCAACGAGCAGGGACATTAAGATTGTAGATAAAACTACGAATCGCTTTTTTTATATCTTTGTATGGAAGTTTATCTTTAAAAACATAAGGTGCTAAATATGTGTCAAATGATGAAAATGCTTGAGCCCCAGCCCACTCACTTTGAAGTATGCCTAAAAAGTTTGCCATCTGTCCTAAAGCTTCACGAAAATGTTGTGGAGCATCGCTTTCAACACGTCCACGAACACCATTAAAACCCTCATCAAGTAAAACTCTCAAACTCCAACCAGCACAGTAACCAGTCAAACAATCTAAATCATGTATGTGATAATCACCATTTCTATGAGCATAACCTTCTTCTTTAGAGTAGATTTTATCTAGCCAGTAGTTAGCTATAACTTTTCCTGCTGTGTTGTTTACAAGCCCAGCGTTTGAATAACCTGTGTTGGAATTAGCTTTAATCCTCCAATCACTCCCACTAATATACTCTTCAATAGTTTGAGTTGAGTTTATGTAAGTAGTATCTTCATCTAAAAAATTATCTCTTTGAAGTTTGTGCATATGACGATAAAGTAAAAAAGATTTCATTACATCAAAATATCTAGCACGATATAATTCTTCTTCGATTATATCTTGAATATCCTCAACAGCAATAACCCTTTTTTGTTTTAATCTTTTTAAAACATTGAAAAATATAGAGTTATCATAAGTAGTGTTTTGTGACTCAAAAGCTTTTTTTATTGCATCTTCAATCTTGTAAGATTTAAACTCTTTATGGCTTCCATCTCTCTTTAAAATATTCTCAACCATCACTAACTCCTTCAAATATATGACGAAAGTTTATAAGAGTAATGGTTAAAAACTAATAACAAAATTAGTCACAGCTTGGTCACATAAAAGTCACATTTATGTCATTTGATAGTTTTTAAGGTTTTGTTTTTGATGCTTTGTAAATAAAAGAAAAAACTTCTGCAACTGCTTTGTAAAGGGCTTCTGGAACTTCTTTGTCAATCTCTACTTTTGAGAGAAGTTCAATCAAATCTTCATCTTTTCTAATAGGTAAGTTATGAAGTTCAGCAATTTTTATGATGTTTTCTGCTGATGTACCTTCACCTTTGGCTACAACTCTAGGTGCAGATTCTTTGTCTTTGTCATATCTTAGAGCTGCTGCTTTTGTTTTCATCCAATTACCTCAAATCCAGCATCTAAATCTTGAGAAATTTCATCATACACACTTATGGTTGCTTGTTTTTTTGTTTTTTCATGAAGCCTTATCTCTCTTGGTGTTATACTAACATCTATGAGTGCTTTTCTAAGTTCTGGGATGGCTTCTTTCATGATCTCTTTAAATTCATCATTATCTGAATGTATGTTGATATTTAGCTGATTTTTATCGTACAAAGTTAGTCTAAGATTTAACTCACCATAATCTTTTAGTTTTAAGTCAATATCACAGTAAAATTTATCATCTTTTGAGTGCTTCATGCTTATCTCACCATCTTGCATTTGCTCCCAAGAATATGGAACATATAATGATGAAGAGTTAGAAAGATGTGATACTAACTGATAGTAATCTATCTGAAGTGTTAATTTATCAATATGTTTTAAAACTTCTGCTTGTGTTGGTGTTTGAAGCTTGCTAACTTCATCACTAACCTTATGTAAAACAGCCTTTAAATCGTTGTTTAAAATCTCTTTAATATTTTGTTCATTTGATAGTTTTGCTGGTGCATTTAGAAGTGATAAATCTTTTAAAACTTCTTTTACATTACTTGAGTAAATAGGGTCAGCTTTAGCTATGTGAGTTTTTAAATCTTGAACAATATTTTTTATTTCTATGGGTGTTTTTTTATCCATACTAACTTCAGTTTCTTGTATGTTTTGCAGTGGTTTAAATATTTTAGACAATAAATCTACAACGGTTTTAAGCTCTTTTGGAGCAATTTCTTGTGTACTCATCACTATTTGTTTTAATGACTCTTGAACTTGTGGTAATTTTATCTCTTTTTTTTGAGTTATGTTTGTTTGTAAATTGATTTGCAATTTTTCAAGTTTAGGAAGCACCTCTTTTAAAGTTTGTAAAGGTAAATCTTTTGTTGTTTGTGTATTGATGTTTTGCTTAATATCTTGAATATTTTTACTAACTTCTTGAATTGCTTTTGGTAAATCTTTTACTAAGTTATTTGGCAAATCTTTTGTTGTTTTAGGTGTTATTTTTTTTAAAATAGAGTCTAAATTTATAGTAGTTTTAGCTGATTGTTTTGTATAGCTTGTTTTTAATGTATCTATCACTTCTTTTAAAGAATCATGTAGTTTTTCAGCTTTAAAGTTTGTTTTTTCTAAGTTCTTTGGTTCTAATAAATGCTCTAATTTTGCTAGTTTTTGAGTAAAATCTTTAGTAGTTATAGGATCAGCACTTTTTAACTCTTTAGATACACTTTTTACTAATTCTTGAGTACTTTTTACTAAAGTCTCTTGTACTTTTGGACTCTCTTTTGTTTGAGGAGTATTTGGGATTGATTTTAATATCTCATGTAGTTTCATTTTTATAGTTTTAACACTTGGTAAAGTACTTTTTTGTAATGATGAGTCTAACTTTTCCAATAGATTTTTTAGTTTTGTTTGTGGTTCTTTTATATTTTTTAATTTGGATTCTAAAAATACACCAGAATTTTCTAAAGTTGTTTTAACATTATTCGTTTTCACATCTTGCATTTTAGGTATAAATTTTTCTAATAATTTTTCAACATGAGACAGTTGTTTGTCATTTTTAACACTAACAATAAGCTCTTTTAAATTTTGTGAAGCACTGCCTAAATCTTTTAAAGTTGGGTTGTCTTTTACTAGTTTTAGTAGTGCTTTATCTGCTGAAGAATTTTGTGAACTCTCTTTTAAAAGTGAACTCATAATGGATTTTAAATCTTTGCCACTACTAATGCTCTCAAACTCTTTAGTAGATATATCTGTAAGTACTTTTCTTAGAGCTTTGTTTGTATTTGGTAGTATGATATTGAGTTTTTTGTCCAAATGAATATTTATCATAATTTAGTATAACATAAAAGTTTGGAATGTTAAATGCTAAATATCTTGTGAATCAAGGATGATTTAAAATCACATGTTAAGGATAACTATCTTGAAGGATTAGTTATGCGTATAGAAAATTATGCACTAAATCTTGATGCAAAAGCATCAAAAAGTACTAGCGTTACTACAAGTTTTACAGATACTCTAAATACACAAAACACATCTGGAGTAGATGAACTAAAATCAGTTGAAGATGAATTAGCTTTTGTTAAAAAACTTCAGTATGATTTGCTAAACCAACTCATGAGTTTGTTAAATAGACCTCAAAAATCTTCATGTAAAGAGATGAAATTTCAAGATGTTGATTTTTCTCAAAAAAAAGAGGAAGATTTTTTGTCATTAAAAGAGATGAACTTTACTACTCGTACATTATCTTTTAAAGAAGAGTACTCATATAAAGAAAGCTTAGAAGTTTCTATGAAAGGTTGTGTTCAAAGTGGCTCACAACAAATAGAGCTAGATATGAATCTTTGTTTTTCTTCTGAATTTACTCAAACATATAGCATTGACAAAACAATGTTTTATGATCCATTAGTTATAAATTATAATGGTGAATTACCAGAACTTGACTCAAAAACATTTGATTTTGATATAGATATGAATGGTGAGAGTGATCAAATATCTATGCTTAAAAAAGGGAGTGGATTTTTAGCACTAGATAAAGATGAAAATGGGAAAATAGACGATGGTTATGAGCTTTTTGGAACTCAAAATGGAAATGGTTTTTTAGATTTAAAACGTTATGATAAAGATGAAAATGGTTGGATAGATGAAAATGATGAAATCTTTGATAAGCTTCGTATTTGGAGTAAAAATGAGGATGAAGATACTTTAGTAGCACTTGGTGAAGTTGGTGTTGGAGCATTATACTTAGGTTTTGCTAAGGGTGATTTTGATTTGAAAAATGAAAATGAGACTCTTGGACGTATAAAATCAAATGGGCTTTACTTAAATGAAGATGGAACAAGTGGCTTACTCACACAAATAGACTTTGCAAAACAAAATCAAAAAGAGGTAAATAACACTTCACCACTTTGTGATATATTACAGCATGGTTAATTTAAAATTTAGTCAAAAAAACTGATATAATACATCCAAAGGATATAAATGAAAAAAATAATCTTAAGTTTAGTACTTATTGCTAGTTCACTGTTCTCTTTAGATGGGGATACAGTGTATGAAAAATATTGTGCATCATGTCATAAAATGCAAAAACCAAAAGCTGGTTTATTAGCTCCACCGATGCCTAGTGTTTCTAAGCGTTTGCAAAGAGATATAGATTCAAAAGAAGAGTTTGTTGCATTTGTAAAAGATTATATTCAAAACCCTTTAGAAGAAAAAGGTCATTGTAGTAAAAAGGCATTTGTAAACCTTGGTACAATGCCTCCTATAGGAAAATCTTTAACTAAACAAGAGATTGATACTATTTCTTTATGGTTATTTGAAAACTTTAAACATCCAGAGGAAATAAAAAGTTGTGATACAGACGACTAAGATATTAGAGAGTATATAACTCTCTTTTCTTAGCGAAAATTCACACGATTAATTTTGGGCTTATAGTGTGGGTCTTCACCCTCAATAGTCCAAAGTTTTTTACATAGATAGCTAACAGCATTGTGAAAATTATCTTCTACATAAGACCAAAAATCTAAATCTTCAAACTCTTTTTTAAGTAAATTTTTCTCATATTCAAAATCTTGTTCTTTTTGTAGTTTAGCAAGTCCTACATTTTGTTTTGTTTCTAAGTTTGCTAAAACCCATAACGACAAAAACTCTTCAGAGTAGTTATTTAAAATATTTTTAGCATACTCTTCAAATTCGTCATACTCACTATCTTCAAAAAGTTTTATAACAAGGCTTATAACTGTGTTTAGATGAACAAATGGAACCATTGAAAAAAGCTGTCTTCCAATAGAATTACCATCAGAATGTTCAGCTCCTAAAAAGATTCTTGCACCACCATCAGTATCGCCAAAGTTGTTGGTTTTTAAGCCAATTAGACCTATGTCTGTGTGTCTGTGTCTTCCACAACCTTTTGCACAACCTGAAAAACCAACTTGAATTTGGTGTTCATTTATTTTATCTAGTGGAAGGTATGATGTTTCATCTTTTATGCTCCAAACAGCGTAAGGACAAAGGTTTCCAGCACAAGCCATAATAGTTTGACTAATAGCAGGTGATACTAAAGTAGTAGTTTTTTCTTTTAAACCAAGTATGTAAATGTTTTGGTCAATTCCAAATCTTATTTCAGCATTGTTATCACTAGCAAATAAAGCAATTTTTTTAATCTCATCAGCTTTTAGGCGAGAAAAATCAGTTTGGTAACAGTAAGCAAAACTTCCATCTTTAAGTTCATGATACTCATCAAATTTTGCTTTTTGTATAACTGCATCACCAGCAGATACAAACTCTGATTTGTACTCTTGTTGGATGTGTGCTTTTAGGGCATCCATCCCATGAGCTTCAATCATGTGAAAAACTCTTGTTTTTGCACGGCTAAAGCGAGAACCATGTAAGAAAAATGCCTCTACAAAGGCTTTGAAAAAGTTAAATACTTCCTCTTTTAGTAAAAATATATCTGCATTTTTAGCTACCTCTGTATTTTTACCACCCATATAAACATTAAAACCAAGTACTCCATCTTTTGATGCTAAGGCAAAGTAGATATCATTTGCATAAAATGAAGTTACATCAGCAGAATTCCCTGAAATACCAATAGATACACGACGAGGAAGCATACCAACATAACGAGGATTTTTGATGATGTACTCATTCATCTCTTTTACAATACTTCCAACTTCAATGTGGGAATATGCTCCAACACCATCATAAACATCACTTACAATATTTCGGATATTATCACCAAAACTTTGCCAAGTAGATACGCCAAGATTGTTTATGCGTTTATGAATTTCATAAATGTCTTCTACATCTATATCATGAAGTTGTAACCCAGCCCTAGCAGTTAAAATAATAGTTAAATCATACTCATCAACTATATCTGCAATAGCTTGAAATTCACTAGCACTAAGTCTTCCAGCTGGTATGCGGATACGGATTGTAAATTCATCCTCTAAAAAGTTAGTATTAAAAATTCCAAAATCTTGAAGATAGTATCTATCTCCTTCATTTAAACTCTCAAAGTCAATACTATCCCAGTCTTTGTAATAATCAATAGGTTTTAGTTGAGCTTTGTAACGCTCTCTTTTATTTAGTTTTTGTTCCATAGATATATTTTAGCGAATTATTATTGTAAGTAAGATAATTTATATTAAAGATTCAAATTAATTAAACTTTTATGATATATGTAATAGTATCTACACTTCACTCTATAAAAAGGGAACATAAATGCACTTAAGCTTAGATGAACAAGTATTAAGGCTATCTGTTAATAAATTATTTAATAGTATTAAAATGGGTGTTATAAGTCATAGTATAGTTGTGGCTATAGTTATTTTAATCCTATTACCATATATAGAATATGATGTTATTATGTATGGTGTTATCATACATTTAGTAATTGTTATATTGCGTGTACATTTACTTATAAAATATAATAAAGAAAATCAAGAATCATTAAAAATTAGTAGTATTAAAAATTATTTAAGAGTATATAGAATATATATTGCCTTAAGTGCAATGCTTTTTGCTTCTATATTGTTTTTTTTAGATACTACACCTATCGAGTACAAATTTTTAATTATTACTATTCTCATAGGAATATCATCAAGTTCTATATATACACTGGGAGAGATACACAGTGTTTACTTATCATATATGCTTAGTATCGTTAGTATAGTAATTATTTGGGCATTATTACAAAATGAATCTGTACACAATGCATCTATCCTTTTATTTACAATATTAGGAATGTATTTTTCTCTCACATCATATAGATATTCTCAAACATATAAAAATATGTTAATACGAGATATTAAAGCAAAAGAATATATTAAAGAACAAGAGATAGCTCAAACAAAGATATTAACTCAAAAAGATAAGCTTGATCATATTGCCCATCATGATAGCTTAACAGATCTTCCAAATCGTGTACTTTTAAACAATAGATTAGAGCAGGCAATACAAAATGCCACAAGACATAAAACTTTTTTATCTGTATATTTTATTGACTTAGATAATTTTAAAGTTATCAATGATTCATTAGGTCATGCTATAGGGGATAAAGTTTTACAAGATGTGACAGTAAGACTAAAAAATATTTTACGTATTAATGATACTCTTGCACGTTGGGGTGGAGATGAATTTATAGTACTTGTTGAAGATATAAAAGAGATTGAGCATTCATCAGTTTTAGCAAAAAAGATTTTAAATGCACTTCAAGAGTCATTTTTGGTAGATGATAAAGAGCTATATGTTACTAGTAGTATAGGGATTAGTTTATATCCAAGAGATTCTAAAAATATTGAAAATCTGATTAAGTATGCTGATAGTGCAATGTATAAAGCTAAAGATGAAGGTAAAAATAATTTTAAATTTTATTCTAATGATATGACGAAAAATGCTTTTGAGAGAGTTGTCATGGAGGCAAGTATTAGAAATGCTATTAATAAAGAAGAATTTGTGGTGTATTATCACCCTCAAATAGATGCTAAAAATCATAAGCTAATAGGTGTAGAAGCTTTGGTAAGATGGAAACATCCAGAAGCTGGTCTAATAGCTCCATTTAAGTTCATTCCTTTAGCAGAAGAAACAGGTTTAATTACTCAAATAGATACACTTGTGATGGATATAGCAATGGAGCAATTTTCAAAATGGTACAAAGATGGGCATAACCCTGGTGTACTTTCAATAAACCTTGCAGTAAAAAATTTAGAAGAAAAAAATTATATTGATAAACTTCAAAATTGTATTGATAAGTATTCACTTGATACAAGCTATCTAGTTTTAGAGCTTACAGAGAGCGATATAATGAAAAAGCCAAAGAGTTCTATAGAGAAATTAAATAAGATAAATTCTTTAGGTATCAATATCGCTATTGATGATTTTGGTACTGGTTATTCATCTTTATCTTATTTAACAAAACTGCCTATAAAAGAGCTTAAAATAGATAAATCATTTATAGATGACATAGAAAATGATGAAGATGAAGATGGAAATGGTAAAACAATTATTAAAGCCATCATTGCTATGGCAAATACACTTAATCTTACTTTGATGGCAGAGGGTGTAGAAGAAGAAATACAAAAAGATTTTCTTGTTGAAAATGGATGTAATAATATTCAAGGTTATTACTATGCAAAACCAATGTCAGCAGATGAGATGTTAGAGTTCATGAAGGGGATGAATAGTGATTAAAAAAATAGAAAAAGTTTTAGATATTTGGCATAAACATTTTGCAAATGAAAAACACCAATATTTAGAGTTTGAAAAATCAGATATAGAGTACTTTGTAGGGTGTTTGCTTTACAATCATTTTAAATTTTCTAAAGCTCTTGATACTATGAAAACTATGGATTTATCTTATGATTTTATAGCTGAGTGTGGAAATGAGTATGATGAGGTAATGGATATTATAAATAGCATAAACTCTCATGACGATTTTGAAGCATTAGCATTTTTACAAAGTTTTATAGCAGAGTCAAAGATGAAATATTCAGTTGATGAGTCTTACCTTTTAGATAGACTAAAATATCATGTAGATGCGATGGCAGTAAGATATAATAGCAATATAAATATTCAAAGTGTTAAGTTTGAAGCGCCAAAACCAAAATCTCCAAATCCATTGGATAGAATATGAAAAAGTATCTTATAACTTCAAGAGAGTTTTACACAGATACCCCAGCAGTTTTTCGTGCTATCTTACATGAGCAGATGCAAGAACATCTCCCAAATTATGTACTTTATAGAGATAAATCAAACCCAGATTATGATGTTCAAGCAGAGTATGCTGTTCAGGTATGTTCTCAATTTGAAAATGTAAAAGTATTCATCCATCAAAAACCAGAATTGGCAAAAGAGCTAAATGCAACAGGTGTACATCTAAACTCAAAACAGTTCGATAAGATACAGATGGCAAAAGAGTTGGGTTTAGAAGTGATTATAAGTACTCACTCTCATGAAGAGGTTTTAAAAGCTCATGAGCTAGGCGCTGATGCAGTTACCTACAGTCCAATTTTTACAACTAAAGGGAAGGGTGAGCCAAAAGGGGTACAAGATTTAAAAGAGTTACTTTCTAAATGTAGTATTAAAATTTTTGCCCTTGGTGGCATTGTTGATGAAGAAAGTGTAAAAAAACTTAGCGATACTTCAGTTTATGGTTTTGCTTCTATTAGATACTTTTACTAGAGAAGTTTTCCTGCTAGAAAACCACTAGAAAATGCCCATTGTAAGTTGTAGCCACCACAAGGTCCATCTATGTTTATAACTTCACCACAAAAGTAAAGACCCTCTACAATCTTACTTTGCATTGTTTTTGGATTTATCTCTTTTAAGTTTATCCCACCACGAGTAATCATAGCCATTTTAAAACCATCATGACCAGTTATGTTTAGTGGTGTCCAAGCTAGTAAGTTTAAAAGTTTTGCTTTTTTAGCACCATCTATCTTTGCAAATGTAAGTTCTAAATCTATTTTAGCCATTTTTATAAGTTCTAAAGATAACTCTTTTGGGAGTAGGGTACTTATGAGTTCTAAAATTGTAGCTTTTGGATTTTTTAATATTTCATTTTTTATGTGTTTAGTTATTTGCTCCTCATTTTTACCCTTTGTTAAGTTCATAAGTATTGGTAGTTCATCATACTTTTGAAGTAGTGGAGTTACCTCTCTTGCAAAGTCAAGCACTACAGGACCCCTTATACCATTTTTAGTAAATATTAAATCTCCAAGTGCTTTTAGTTTAGAATATTTTTTTATATCTACTTTCATCTGAACTTTTGCAATGGTATCTGCACGACAGTTCTTAACCCAATCTTCTTTTACTTTTAGTGGCATCATAGCTGGATGAAGTTTTGTGACTTTATGACCCAACTCTTTTGCTATCTCATAACCATCACCTTCAGCACCAAGTACGGGATAGCCCAAACCACCACTAGCAACAACTACATGAGTAGTTTTAAAAGAATGAGTTTGTGTTTTAACTGTTGTGATTTTAGAGTCTTTTTGTATGATTTGTACTACTTTTTGTGAGTTTAAAATCTCTATATTTAACTTAAGCATCTCATCTTGGAGAGCTTTTATAATACTTGAAGAGTTATGAGAAGTTGGGAAAATTCTAAAACCATCTGGTGCATGAGTTGTGACACCAATATTTTTAAAAAACTCTTTTAAATCTTCATGATTAAAAGCCTTTAGCGCATCTTGCATGAAGCGACCATCTCGTCCAAACTTTTGCATAAAATCTTCATCTGATAGAGTATTACTAAGATTACACCGCCCACCACCAGTAGCTTTTAGTTTTGCTGCAATTTGTGGTAATTTTTCTAAAAGTAGTACTTTTTTAGCATCTTTTGCAGCCACAATTGCAGCCATAATCCCAGAAGCACCAGCACCAATTACTATTAAATCATAATTCATGAAGATATTTTAGTATAATTATGATTAAGGTTGGATATGCAAACACTTCAAGGCACCAGAGAAAAATGTTACAAATGTTACAGACCAAAATCTTCATGTATGTGTCCATATATAGAAAGTTTTAGTACAAATACTCAGTTTATAATTTTAATGCATCCAAAAGAGTTTAAAAAGACAAAAAATAATACTGGTCGTTTTACTCATCTTGCTTTGAAAAACTCGAAACTTTTTATAGGTGATGATTTTACAAACCATAAAGAGATAAACAACATCATAGCTACTACAAATAGTTTTGTACTGTATCCATCAAAAAATGCCATAAACCTTTCAACAGATTCTTTATCTGTGCAGGATAATATAAGTATATTTCTCATAGATTCTACTTGGTCATGCTCTGTTTCTTTACTTAAAAAATCACCAAACATTAGCTCCTTATCTCATGTAAGTTTTGCTAGTACTAAACTCTCAGAGTACAAAATAAAAGAGCAACCCAAAGAGTACTGTTTATCTACAATAGAATCAACACTTTGCGTGTTAGAACTTTTAAATGAGCATAATGTTGAAAATATAAAACAAAATAGTTTAGATAATTTTTTAAATCCCTTTCATGAGATGGTAAATTATCAACTAAAATGTCTGCAAAATCCAAAAATAGATGCTGTAAGATTTAAAAAGTATAATTAAATTTAATTTATGTTAGTTTGAGATATAATTCTAAATCTTAATCTTATTATAAGGAAATCAAATGAAACTAAATAAATTACTAGCTGGAACTATCTCGGCTTTTGCATTATCATCATCACTTTTTGCTGGTGTTCATGGAACTCACTGGGGTTATACTGGTCATGCTTCTCCTGCACATTGGAGTGAATTAAGTCCTAAGTTTTTTATGTGTGAAGCTGGTTCAAACCAATCTCCAATAGATTTAGTATCTTCAGCTACTATAACTACTTCAAAAGGTTTAGACCCTATTAAATTCAATTATGTTACAAGTGCATCTGCAGTTGAAAATAATGGTCATACAATAGAAGTTCATGTTAAAGATGGTTCATCTATCAATATAGATGGTATGACTTTTGAATTAAAACAATTTCATTTTCATACTCCAAGTGAAAATACAATTGAAGGTAAGCATTTTCCACTTGAAGCACATTTTGTTCATGCATCAAAAGATGGTCACTTACTTGTAATTGCAGTAATGTTTGAAGAGGGTGCTGAAAATAAAGACCTTAAAAAAATCTGGTCAAAGATGCCAACTCATGCTGGTAAAGAAGCTGGTTGTGGACTTTCTGCGAATATGATTAAAGATATCTTACCAAAAGATAAATCATACTATAGATTTGATGGTTCTTTGACTACTCCTCCATGTTCAGAGGGTGTTAGATGGTTTGTGATGCAAAATTATTCACATATTTCTAAAGCTCAAGTTAAACAGTTTGCTGCTTTAGTACATGGTCATGATAATAGACCAACTCAACCTTTAAATGCTAGAAAAATTCTGAAGTAATTATTACTTCAGAATTAACTCTTTACTCCAAGTTACTAAAAGCTCTTGAATTTCCTCTTTGGGAGCGTGCATAAACTCAATCATAAATGACTCTTTAAGTTCTGCGACTCCAATTGATCTTGGACGAACTGCTAGTATTTTTGTATTTGGGATTGCTGCTCCAAAACAAAATATTATATTTTTAGCTTCTAGTATTTCTGAATTTATATCGCCACCTATAGACTTTGTATGCCCATAATGGTTAAACGTAGATATAAACGTTGCTACAGGGTGTTTAATAATTTTATCTTTGAAATAATCTAAAATCTCATCTACATTAGCCATATTTGTTTTATTTTTAGGTATTTCAAGAGAGTGAAGTGGATATTTATCCATAAAAGTTGTTTTTGTCATATTTTTCCAATTATTATAAGATTAAATGTAATTATATCTTATAATAATTATAAATAAATAAAATTATTTATTGAACATAACCGAGCCAAGCCTAACCATGTTAGACCCACACTCAATAGCCATTTCAAAATCACCACTCATTCCCATAGAGCAAATTGTCGCACCATCTAGTTTTTTATAAATCTCATGTGTTATTTCAAAACTATTTTTTACAATTTTTTTATCTTCAGAGTTAGCACCAATGCTCATGAGACCTTTAAGATTTATATTTGGACACTCTAGTTGAATTTTTTCATAGTTTTGTTGTGCTATTTCTGGCATAAAGCCATGTTTAGTGTCTTCTTTTGCTGAGTTTATTTGCATAAGACAATCAAGGCTCATATTTTTTGCTTCTAATTTTTTTTGTAGCTCATGAGCTAATTCAATAGAATCAAGTGCATGAAATAAAGTTGGATTTATATCTAGTAGGTTATTTATTTTATTTTTTTGTAAATTCCCAACAAAATGCCATTCTAAAGGTAGTTCCTCTAGCTCGTTAGCTTTTATTTTTAAATCTTGAACTTTATTTTCTCCATAAGCTCTTTGACCAATTTCATAAAGTTTTTTAATCTCATCAGACTTTGAGTACTTACTTATGGCAACAATTTTAACTATATGATGACCACTTACTTTAATACGAGCAGTCTCAACTCTTCTAATTACGCTATCTATATGTAACTTATAATCTATTTCTGTCATTTATTTGCTATCTCTTTCAATAATCTTTATGTTAAGTATAATTTAATGATATAATTATATCAAAAAAAGGCACTCAATTTAACTTATCATTAGATTCTACAGATTTGAGCGTAAGTTGCATTAGATTTGTAATATATAATAATGGTAATGATTTAAGGTTTAGAATATGCATAATAAAAATTTAAAATTTAAAATGTTGTTAACCTCTATGCTTTCGTCATTAATTCTTAATGCAGAAAATTTGGATATATTAAATATAGACAATTTACTTCTTGACATAGAAAATAAAACAGACCTTTCAGCAAAAACAAAACTTGAAAATGGTGGTATATCTTACATATATACAAGAGAAGATCTTCAAAAGATGCAAGCTCATAATTTAAAAGATATTTTAAAATCAACATATCCATTTGGATATAGTGAAAATAACTTTGGTATTAGTGATCCTTTTGCCATGCAAACATCAACACCATTTATGAGTAGTAAAATAAAGATATATATTGACAATCAAGAGATGAGTACTGGTGTATATGGTAGTGGTCTTGTTATCTATGGAAAAATGGATATTGATTTTGTTGATCACATAGAAGTATATGCAGGAAATCCAACTTTTGAGTTTTCGACTGAACCAGCTTTTACTATTATAAAACTTTATTCTCGTGTAGCACAAAAAGATGAAGGTAGTAAAGTAAATATTGGTATTGGTAGTTACGGAACTAAAGAAATAAGTGGATACACTACATCAACATTAAATAATGGTTGGTCATATTTTGCTTATGCAAGTGCGATTGATAAAAAAAGAAAAAAATACACTAGTTATGGTTCTTCACTCTCTAAAGATAAAAAAAATGCTCATATCTTTGGAACACTATCTAAAGATAACCATCACCTAATAATAGATGCGATTGACTCAAATGAAGATAGCTTTATGGCTGTTAGTGTATTTGCAACACCAAATAAAAGTACATTAAAAAATAATTATCTTCACATAGGTTACGATACAAAATTTGAAAATCTTACATTTTTACTAACTTTTGACAAAATGGATACTAAAACTGCGTTTGAAGATATGAATACTATGTCTATTAAGTATGTAAATAGTACTTATAATAAAAATATACCATATTCTTTTAACACAGATGTAAAGTCTGAAGTATATACAGCAGGATTAAACTACGATATTAAAACAGAGTCAAATAAACTAGTTTTGGGGATGAAGTACAGAGCTAAACATTTTAGATTTGATACTATTCACATGAATGGTGTAGAATTTATTAGAAGTGGTCACTCAAGACAAAAAACATCAACAGTATTTGCAGAAAATCAGTACTCTTTTTCTGAAAATAAGATTTTTACTTCAGGAATTTCTTACTCACAAGTTAGAAATAACTACTCAAATCAAGATGATGATTTACTAGGTTATAGATTTGGATTTACTTATACGAATGATTCTCTAGTCTCTAAAACAACAGCTTCACATATTGAAACTTCACTAGACCCATATATGGTAAATAGTTCTTATTTAAATAATCCTTTTTCTGTAGTACCAATAGAAGAACAAGATGTTTTTATGCAAAATTTCAAGTATAAAAAACAATCAAGCGAGTATGAATTTATAGCTAGTTACATGAGAATAAAAAATAAACTTTTACCAAATCCACTTACAGGGCTTTTATCTGCTTACAACAAAGACTTGAAAATAGTTGGTGGAATCCTTAGATATACTAGAGAATATAGAACTTATGATAAGCTTGAAGTAACTTTAGGTATGAATAGAATGAGAAATCTACCAATGATGAATACAATGTTTCAATACTCATCCATAGTTAGAAACTTTAATACTATTGGTAAATTTGATATCTTTAATGAAGTTTTGTATTATAGAGATAATAAAGATAAGAGAAATTATTTTGATTATACGGCAGGAATAATCTATCACTTTACAAATGACTTAAGTTTTTCAATAAAAGGTATAAATATCTTCAATAAAGCAAGACCATCTAACTACATGAGAGTTAATCCAATGACTTTTAAAATGGATAACCCTCTTAAAATATCTCCTATAGATAAACAGTTTATCTTAAGAATGGAGTACACATTCTAATGAAAAAAATACTCTTCATATATCTTTTTTTACATACTTTGCTAAATGCAGATAGTAATTATGAGTTAAAATTATATGAAACAGTAATACCTTCAATTATTACAAAGCAACTAATTAAAGTTTACTTGGATAAAGATGCAAAAATATTATTAAAAGATAGTTCAAAATTTAAAATATTAAATAATTGTGATGAATCTGTAGATATATTAATAGGTAAAAACTTTGATGATTTATCTAACGAATGTAAAAATAAGCCAATTTTTTCAACAAGTTATAAAAGTTTTAAACATACAAAAAATAGTTTTGGTGCATTTTACTGGAGAAAAGGTCGCCCACAAATAAAGTTTAAAGGTGAAACAATAGATAAATTTAAGTTACACCTACCTAATAGTTTAGAAAGATATAGACAATGAGAAATAAAATAAAGAATTTAAAGTTCATATACGTATTTTATATAGTTGCCATTTTAGTATTGATTGGTATTTTAAGTATCTATAGTATTTTTGGAAAAACTAAAGGTTACATAGACGATACTACAAAAAATATGTATATAAATTATGTTTATGATATAAGTAAAAATATATCAGATCAAATAGTAGAATCAACATCTGGCGATATATACACCACTTTGAGAAATGATAAAAAAATAGTAGAAGAATTAGAAAAAAGTTTACAACTTTTTGTTTCAAGTAAATATAGATATATATATGTAGTTGATAAATCTAGTGAAAATGCTAATGAATTTAGATTTTTACTAGATGCATCTAAAGATGTTGATGAAAAGAGTGAATTTGAAGAGTTATATGAGCCATTAAATATTAAAAAATTCAATCAAGCTTATGAAAATAAAAAAGAGATATATTTTACTCAAGAAGATGCTCAAGATGTTTGGATGACCTTTATAAAACCAATAGTAGTAGATGGTAAAACTCAAGCATTACTTATCATAGATTTTTCTATGCAAGGGCATCTACTCATAAATAACTCTTTGCTTGAACTTGATAGAGTTTTAAAGATTAGTATATTCCTTGGTCTTTTTATATTCTTTATTATTATATTTTTTGCATATATTGACAATAAACGCTCAAAAGAATTAATAGGCTTTAATGAAAAACTAGAATCAAATGTTAAAAATGAAGTTGAAAAAAATCGTCAAAAAGATCAGCAACTTATTCAGCAATCTCGTTTGGCTCAAATGGGTGAGATGATATCTATGATAGCTCATCAATGGAGACAACCATTAGCTGCCATAAGTAGTGCAAGTGCCGCAATTAAACTAAAATCAATGTTAAATAAACTTGATAAAGATAAAGCAATGGAATTAGCTACAAATATATCAAATTACTCTCAACATTTAAGTGAAACTATAGATGATTTTAGAGACTTTTTTAAAGTAAATAAAGATAAAAATGATGTAACTTATAATGAACTTATAGAAAGTGTACTAGGAATCATAGAAGTTTCTATGGAAAATAAAAATATAATTCTTATCAAAAATCTTGAGTCTAAAGAAATATTTCATAGTTATCCAAATGAATTAAAACAAGTAATATTAAATCTTATGAAAAATGCAGAAGATATATTACTAGAAAAAAAGATACAAAACCCAATTATAACCATACATACACAAGATAATAAGTTAAGTATATGTGATAATGCTGGTGGAGTTCCTGAAGATATAATGGAAAAAATATTTGATCCTTACTTCTCTACAAAATTAGAAAAAAATGGTTCAGGACTAGGTTTATATATGTCTAAAACTATTATTCAAGAGCATTGTGATGGTGATATAACTGTAAAAAATAACGAAGATGGTGCAATCTTTACAATAGCACTAAATTCTCAAAAGGAAAAGTAATGGATATTGAGCAAATAGAAACACTCACTGAAAATGCAAAAGATATAAAATTACTTTATGTAGAAGATGATAAAGATGCAAGAGAATCAACGCTTGAAGCTTTGGAGATGCTATTTCAAAATATAACTGTTGGAGTAGATGGTGAAGATGGTCTTAATGCTTTTAAAAATGATGATTTTGACATCATAATCACAGATATAAATATGCCAAAAATGAATGGTATAGATATGATTTTTAAAATTAGAGAGATAGATAAAGATATTACTATTATTGTACTTTCAGCTCATGATGATAAAAAATACTTTGAGCAAACCATAAAAGCTGGAATAGATGGATATTTACTAAAACCTATTGATATTGAGCAATTTATTGACTTGATGATAAAATCTGTAAATAATATAAATAAAGCTAAAGAACTTGATGATTATAAGAAAAACTTAGAAAAAAAAGTTGAAATTCAGACACAAAAAATAAAAGAAAATCTATATAGAGATTCTTTAACTGGATTATGTAATTTTTTAAAATTAGAAGAAGATATAGAAAGTGAAAAATTTAATACACTTATAATTTTTGATATTACACAACTATCTCTTATTGTAAAGCAATATGGACGAGTATTTGCAGGAAAACTGTTAGTTGATGTAGCTAAAACTTTAGAGAAAAATATAGATAAAAGTATGCAAATTTATAAACTTGAAGCTGATAAATTTGCTGTTTTATGTGTAGATAGTGATAGCATATATATAAAACAATTTTGTGAACAGGTATTGGCTTATTTTGATATGACACCTATTAATATAGACGGTATCGAATTAAATATTACTTTTAGTATTGGTATATCTCAAGTTCATGAGGATGTTGACTCTTCCATTGATGCTGAATATGCACTATCTAATGCAAAGAAAATAGGGCATAGATACTATTTCTTTTATGATATAAAAGACCATGTAATTGTCGAAGAAAAAGAGATTATAAAATGGTTGGATATAACTAAAAAGCTTATTCAAAACGATGGAATTTTCCCATATTATCAGGCTATACAAAATATAAAAACTGGTAATATTGATAAGTATGAAGTTTTAGCACGTGCTGAAGTTGATGGAGAAATAATTGCACCATTTTATTTTTTAGATGCAGCTGAAAAACTTGGACTTACAAGCTCTGTAACAAGAATAATAATTCAAAAAAGTTTTCAGTTTTTCTCAAAAAATGATTATGAATTTTCTATAAATATTGCTCAAAGAGATTTACTTGAGGGTTATTTGAGTGGATTCTTTAAACAAAAGCTAGAGCTTTATAACATAAAAGCATCAAGAGTTACAATAGAAATACTTGAAAATATTACTATTTCTGTAGATAATGAACAAATTCAACATGAACTAGAAACTCTTAAAGAGATGGGTTTTTGTATTGCTATTGATGATTTTGGTGTTGAAAATTCTAACTTTGGTAGATTAGTAGATATTAATCTTGATGTTATAAAAATAGATGGATTTTTCATAAGAAATATTACTAGAAGTGATAAGGATAGACATATTGTAGAATCTATCGCTTATTTAGCTAGAACGCTTGGCTTAAAAGTTGTAGCTGAGTATGTTGAAAATGAAGCTATTTTAAAAGTTATTTCTCAAATTGGTATAGATTATGCACAAGGTTATCATATTGGAAGACCACAAAGTACACTCTTAAATTAAACGTATTAACCAATTAAACGGTTAATATCGTTATAAACTCCAAGTCCCATTAATGAAAATAATATAACCCAACCAGCAATTGTAAGTTTTATCATAATAGCTTCGCTAACTTCTCTTTTAAATACAAGTTCGTAAAGATTAAACATAATATGCCCACCATCAAGTGCTGGGATAGGTAGTAGATTAAGTACTCCTAAGTTTACAGAGATTAGTGCTGCAAAAGCAAAGACACTCATCCAACCATATTTAGTAGCATCTGCAGTAGTTTTAACGATGGTTATAACTCCACCTAACTCTTTTGCTGGTACTTCACCAAGTATGAGTTTTTTTAAGCCTGTAAAGATCATAGTTGAAGCAAAAATAGTTTGTTCATTCGCATAAGAAAAAATCTCAGTTGGACTTAAAGATAGCTCATGAGAAACTCCAGCACTTCCAATTCCTATCATTTTTTTATCTATAGTTTCATTGAATATATTTTTAGTTTGTGTGATTTTTGGAGTTAAAATTTTATGTTCTAAAAACCCAGCACGCTCTATTTCTAAATCTAAAGAACCATTGGAATTTTCTATAATCTTAGCCATATCTTTCCAAGTCTTTATCTCAATAGTGTTTATTGAGCGAATAGTATCATTTGTTTTTAGTCCAGCTATAAATGCTGGAGAATCAGGAATAATTTTACCAATAACAGGAGATAAAATCTGTGGTCCACCAAGAGCAATAATAAAGTAAAGTAAGTATGCTAAAATGAAGTTAGCAGCAGGACCAGCTAAAAGTATCATGATTTTTTGAATGGGTGTTTTTACATTGTAGCTATCTTCATCAAGGCTTTTTTGAGTTGGATCTGAATCGTTTTGCCCTTTCATTTTTACATATCCACCAAGAGGGATAAGTGAGATAGACCATTGTGTACCCCATTTGTGAAATGAGGTAATTTTTTTACCAAAACCAATACTAAATACTTCTACAAAAACACCAACTTTTTTTGCAACAGCATAGTGACCTAGCTCATGAAAGAAGATTAAAGCAGAAAGTACTAAAAGTGCAACTACTAAGCCCATTAGTTACTCACATCTCTTAAAATGGCATTTTTAAAACCATAAAGATATTCAAATCCAGAATAAACAGTAAGCAAGACAGAAAACCATAAAAGTTCAGCTCCACCATCCCAGTGCATTAGTAAAAATCCAATAGCAAACATTTGAGATACTGTTTTAATTTTACCAGCCCATGAAGCTTTAATCTCTAGTTTTTCACTTACAGCAACTGTACGCATACCAGTTATAAATAATTCACGAATAATGATGATGTAAATAGCCCAAGTTGATGCCTCACCAATAACCATAAGACCTAAAAAAGCAGCAATTGTAAGCATCTTATCTGCAAGTGGGTCTATGATAGCACCAAGCATGGTTCTTTGATCCCATTCTCTTGCTATAAAACCATCAAAAAAATCAGTAACGCTAGATATTACAAATAATAATGAAGCAAAATAATAGTTCCATGTAACATGAAAACCAGCATCTGTAAAATAATCAGGATTTAGTATAATCCAAAACATCAAAGGTGCAGAAAGTATGCGAAGTGATGCTAAGGTATTTGGTAAGTTAAACAAAAAAAGTTCCCTTTAAAATAATTAAGTGATTTTAGCCGAATTTTACTTACTTATGGTTTATTTTTGTATTTAATATAATAAATTAGTGCATATATCAATATGTCTATTTAGTACAGTAATAATATTTTTATTTTACTACTTCAAAGAATTTACATACATCTATTTCAAGAATTTTAGCTATTTTTACAATATGTTTAATATTAAAATGATGATTATTTTTTCTTATCTCAGCACGACCAAGATACGCACCACCAGATAGTCCAATTTCTAAAGCTAATTGAATTTGAGTAAAACCTTTTTCTTCTCTATATTTTTTGATATTAGAAGATACTATATCTAATATATTGTTACTATAATCCTCTAAATCATCAAAAGTATTCAATTTGTATCCTAACGATATATATGTTTAAGACTTGAATAATATAATTTACTGTAAAATTCATCAACGATATATAAATCGTTTGCTTTCTACTTCAATTAAGTGATTGGAGTTAAAAATATATTAACAATGACTTTAACTACTATTTGGGAGAGTAATGCATAAGCTTTTACAAAAACAACTAAAAAGATTGGATTATATAGATGGGAAATTTCCAAAAAAGAATCTAGAAAAATTTATAAAACTTGTAAATGTAATATATAAAGAAAGTGATGAAGAAAAAAAGTTTTTAAAATATACATTAGAGAGTTCATCTCAAGAAATGAAAGAACTTTATGATGAGTTAAAGCAAAAATCACAAACAGAATTAGCAAAAAGTGAGCAGAAATATAAGGATTTAGCTACTCGAGATACTCTTACTGGAATATTAAATAGATTTGCCTTTGAAGAAGAACTTAAAAGAATTATATCTAACTCTAAAAGAACAAATACAAAATTTGCTTTGTTATTTTTAGATTTAGATTATTTTAAGGATGTAAATGATACTTATGGACATGATATTGGAGATAAGTTATTGCAAGAAGTAAGCTGTCGAGTTTTATCAAATATAAGGGTTGAAGATGTATTTGCTCGTATTGGTGGTGATGAATTTATTCTTATTTTAACAAATATTAAAAATGATACACTTGAGCAATTAGTAGAAAAAGCTATTACTCTTTTTAGAAAACCGTGGATTATAGAAAATATTAAGTTAAATGTAACAACAAGTATTGGTGTTACTATATTTCCAGATCATGCAGATAGTGAGATAAAATTAATGAAAAAAGCTGATATTGCAATGTATAAATCTAAAGAAGCAGGAAGAAATAAAGTTATGTATTTTGATTAGTTATTTTACTATCAATAAACTTTTTAAAGCTCTTAAGGAACTTATATAGAGTTTATAATTGATAGTTTTATTATTGATTTTTTATTTATGCTAATGTATCAAACATATTTACACGACCAAACTTTTGTGCAAGCATTTGAGCTGTTGCACCTCTAGCATTGGCTATGGTTTTATCTGCACCAAAATCAACTAAAATGCTTACAAGTTCTGGCATATCATCCATAATTGCTTCCATAAGTGGAGTCCAACCAACACCATCAACCTTGTTGATATCTGCACCATTATCTAGTAAAAAGTTTACCATTTCACGTCTATTTCTTCTGATAGCTACATGAAGAAGTGTCCAACCATATTTATTTTGTATATTAATGTCATCTAATTTTTGTACCTCTTCTTTAAAAGTATCAAAATTATTGTCATATACTATTTTTTCAAAATTTTCAAAAATATCCATTTTTATTCCTTAATTTTTATATACGCGTAAAATAACAAATAATATAGTTTATAATCTTGATATAAATCAAGATTATAATAATTATTAATATATTAAATTTTTATTAAAATATTGTACTAGTTTAGAATCAGTAAGAGGCTTAAAAGCTAAATCGGATAAAATTACTCCGATTTAAAAATACTAGAGCGTAACGCGTTCTTACCAAAGGAAAACAAAATGAAAAGAATCATTTTATTAATCGCATTAACATTAGGTGCTTTACAAGCAAACAACACAGTACATTACGATACTCTAAACTCAAGTGATAATTCTGGAATTACTAAACCTAATTATCCAAATCCTAATGGAGATATTTATACAGGTAAATAGTTTAAAAACTAAGTATCGGAATCTTCTCCGATACTTTATACTTTATACTTTTCTTTTTACTGAAAAGAAGTCCCACCATCTATAACAATAGCCTGACCTGTTAACCAAGACGATGCATCTGAGCAAAGAAATGCACAAGCACCAGTTAAATCAGTAACATCACCCATACGAGATAGTGGAGAACGGTTTACAACTTCAGCTTTTACTTCTTCATAATTTGGAAATGCTTTTAGAGCATCTGTATCTATTGGACCACCACTTACAGCATTTACACGAATATTTTTCTCACCAAGTTCAGCAGCAGCATATTTAACCATAGTTTCAACAGCAGCTTTATTTGTTCCATGACCTGAATAGTTTGGAGTATAAACAAGATTACCAGTAGAACTCATACTAATAATAGAACCACCACCAACTTTTTCCATTCTTTTTGCAGCTTCTTGCGCTCCAACTACAAATGCTTCAACAGTAGCAGTGTAGATGTTACCAAGACCTTTTGGTTTTAGTCTCATGAACGGTGCAAATCCGCCAACAACTGCACGACCAGAAATGATAGCATTTGATATGAAAAAGTCTAATCTATCAAAATCTTCATCAAACTCTTTGTAAACATCTTTATATGTTAGAGGTTCCATAATGTTTAATTTATAAGCACGAGATTTTACACCATAGTTAGTTTCTAAATCAGCAACTATTTCATTTGCAGTATCCGCAGATGAAGCGTAAGTAAAAGCTACATCACAACCTTTGGATGCAAATTCGTAAACTATAGCTTTACCAATTCCACGAGTACCACCAGATATAAAAAGTGTCTTGCCTGTCATAGTTTTTTCCATTTTTTATAGCCCTTTTATATCAAAGTTTTTCATAACTTCTTCAATTTTTTTCATATTTTCTAAACTTGGTTTAGTTAGTGGAAGTCTATACTCTAAAGTTTCTATAAGACCTGCAATATACATAGCAGCTTTTATAGGTACTGGATTTGATTCACAAAACATTACACTATTTAATGGGTAAAGTTTATCATTGATAGCTTTTGCCCCTGCAAAATCATCAGCTAAAGCAAGTCTAACTAATTCTGATTTTAAATCAGGCATAAGGTTTGAAGTTACAGAAGTGATTCCTGCTCCACCATTTGCTAAAATAGGAAAATCAATAGCATCATCACCTGAAAAAACTTTAAGTTCAGGACAACGAGATAAAAGCTCAACTGTGCGTTCTAGGCTTCCAGTAGCTTCTTTAACTCCATAAATATTTTTAACATCATTAAAAAGTCTAATAGTTGTATCAGCCGAGATATCAACACCAGTACGACCTGGAACATTATAGAGCATAAAAGGAAGATCAGGAACAGACTCCGCTATAATCTTGTAGTGTTGGTAAAGCCCTTCTTGAGATGGCTTGTTGTAGTAAGGAGATACTGAAAATATAGCATCAACACCACAATCTTGTGCGCGTTTTGCAGTATTTATAGCTTCTGCTGTAGAGTTAGAACCAGCACCAGCTAAAACTTTAGTATTAGTTCCTTTACAAACTTCTACTGCAATTTCCATACAACGGATATCTTCATCACTTGTAAGAGTAGCACTCTCACCAGTAGTTCCAACAGGACAAACTGCATCCATACCATTGTTGATTTGTCTTTTGATTAGAGCAGCATAAGACTGCTCATCTAGTTTTCCATTTTTAAATGGAGTTATAAGTGCGGTTGAAGAACCTGTTACGATATTCATCTATTTTAGCCTTTAGCAAAAATTTATCTATAAAAATAATGCAAAATTATAGCTAAAAAGATTTAAAACTATTTTATTATATTTTTTAACTCATCAACAGAGTTAATAGATTCAATTTTTGTTATAACTTTGTTATTTAAAGATACAACTATGATTTTTTCAGTATCTATGTTTTTTCTATATGGTGCTGCTATTTTTTTATCATCTAAAAGTAAAACAGTATGTTTAAAATCTTTTAAACCAGGTAATATAAACATACTTCTAATAATTGATGGTGCAGCTGATACATCTGCAACAAACTGAGTATTGTTATCTGCTAGGTATGTAGGGTCTTTAGTTACAAAGTAATCATTACAAGTATGTGCCATATCTTTTGAAAAAGCAAAAATTACTCTTTTTGTATCAGCATCTATCTCATGAGATTTTTCAAACTGATCTTTAAGAGTCAAAGAGCTTAAACTTTGCTCTATTACAAGTGCTGGTTTTATGTTTTTTGTATCTACATTATCCGAACTACAGCCAAAAAATACTATTGCCGTGATAAGTCCTAAAATTATTTTTTTCATTATATCTCCAATTTTTTTAGAATCATACATAAGTTTTTATTAATAGCTTTTAAAGTGAGATAAGTAGATTTTTATTAATACTTTCTTTTAAAAAAATGACCACGAATAAGTTTTCCATAAATACTTTCAAATAAAATACTTATAAATATAAAAGATATAAATACATAGATAGCTCTAGGATTATTTGTGTAAGTATGAATGAGTAAAGTAAATAAAGCACTTATGCTTATGAGTGTGGAACTTGCAGTTATTAGTTTACTTGCATTTATAATGTTTGATAGTTTAAATGCTGAAAAATTTACAAATGCAAAGATAAGTAAAAAACCAGCAGAACCAATGATGGCAATCTCATCAAGATTTATAGTATTTGCAATAACTAAACTAAACAAAACTGTGATTATTATTCCATCTGTTGGAATATCTCTTTTTTTAGTACTTAGTTTTTTTGGTAATACTCCCTCTTTTGCTAGAAAAAAGCTTAGTCTTGAGTTTCCATAAATAGTAGCATTTATAGCCGAAAAAGTTGATAAAAGTGCAGCTATAGAAACAATGATAAAACCTATATTACCAAGTGCAGGTTTTGCAGCAACTGCAAGAGCATAGTCTTTTGCTTTCATGAGTTCTTCTTCTGAAACTGTACCAACTGTGACTAAGGAAATAAGTACATAAAGTGAAATAACAAATATAACAGAGCCATAAAATGCACGTGGTAAGTTCTTTAATGGTTCTTTAATGTCTTCTGCAGCATTTGCAATAAGTTCAAACCCTTCATACGCTACAAATATAATCATTCCCGCTACAACTATGGAAAGTTTGTCTCCCCATTGAGCAGGTTCGATTCTTGAGATATCTATGTAAGAAAAACCAGAAATAATAATGAGGATTAAAAGAGATAATTTTATGATAACTATAAAAGTTTCAGATTTACTAACAAAAGAAGCAGATATGAGGTTAATTATCATTGGTAGTAGTATTGCAAAGCTTGTAAGTATATGTTTAAGCATATCTGTGTTTGTAGTAAAAAAAGTTTGAGCGTAAGAGGAAAAAGCTGAAGCATAAAGAGCAATAGTTACAAGGTAAGAAAGCCAAATTATAAGATTTATACTACTTGATAGTAGGTTATGACCAAAGGCATTATCTATAAAAACAACACTCCCACCAAGATTTTGATAAGTTGTGGAAAGTTTAGCATAAGAGTAAGATGTAAGAAGTGCTACAAATCCAGCAAATAAGAATGCTATTGCAGTTGCACCGTGAGCTAGTGAAACTGCTTCACCTAAAACAGCAAAAATTCCACCGCCAACCATACCGCCAATTCCAATGGAAATAGCGCCAAGTAGTCCTATGCTTCTAATTTTCACTTTTTAAGTATGAGTGTCGTTGATTTGTTAAAATCAAAATACTTATTTGCAACCTCTTGTATCTTTTTAGCTGTTACTTTTTCAACATCACTTTCATAAGTTAAAAGAGGTGTTAAATCTCCACGAACTAAGTAACTTCCAAAAAGATTTGCTACAGAAGTTGAACTCTCTAAAGAATAGATAAAATCAGCTTTAGTGTTGATTTTAACTTTGTCAATTTCTGCTTTTGTTACAGGTTTTTTCTTCATGAGTTCTATTTGTTCAATTAGTTCAGCCTCAACATCTTGGGCTTTTACATTTGGGTTACATGAAGCTAGAAAGATGAAAAGACCTGGATCAATGTTTTCCATATTGTAAGCATAAACAGAGTTTACCATACGCTTTTCATCTACAAGTTTTTTGTAAAGTCTTGAGCTTTTTCCAGAAAATAAAATCTCACTTATTACACTTAAAGTAACTTGGTCTTTATCTTTAAAATCAGGGATATGAAAAGTTATAGCTATCATTTCAACTTCGCTATCTCTTTTAATCATGATACGTTTTGCACCATCTTGCTCTGGCTCTACTGCTAAAACTTTAGGAACTTCTTTTACTGCATTTTTAATATTGCCAAACTCTTTTTTAGCTTTTTTAAATACCTCTTTAGCATCAACATCACCAGTAACCATTAAAATAGCATTGTTTGGTTGATAATAAGTTTTGTGAAAATCTCTTATGTCTTCAATGCTCCAAGTTTGAATATCATTCATGAAGCCTATTGGTGTCCAATGGTAAGGATGATAAACATAAGCATTGTTAAACATTGCAAAGTAAAGATAACCAAGTGGTGAATTTTCAGTACGCCATCTACGCTCTTCTGCTACAACATTACGTTCAGGTTGAAACTCTTTATCTTTTAGATTTAGATTTTGCATCAACTCAGCGTAAAGGCTTAGTGATTTAGCAAGATTATCTGTACTTGATTTTATGTAGTAGTGAGTATAATCAAAAGATGTTGAAGCGTTATTTACCCCACCAATCCCTTTTACTTCTTTGTCAAACTGACCAGCCGGAAGATTTTTTGTAGATTTAAAGTTCATGTGTTCAAGCATATGAGCTATTCCAGTTTTACCCATAACTTCATTTCTACTTCCAACTTTGTAAAAGATATCTGTGCTTATTACATTTGTAGAGTTTTTAAGTGGGATTACAACTATTTGTAGTCCATTTTTTAGAGTTTTAGTTTCATATTTTGGTAATGATGAGGACATATTTTGTATCTCTTTCTTTTTAGTTTTTGTAGTAGTTTTGACTTTTGGTGAGGTTGCATTTTCATAGTTTATAAAATTTGTAGATGCTAAAAGTATAGATGATGTTAAAATTATGCTTGATAATATTTTCATTTATGCTCTATCCGCACCAATAGCTTCAGTAATGTTTTTGTATCCATCAGCTGTTATGAGTTCTGTTAGTTTTTTATTTATATTCATAATCATATCTGGACCATGAAAAACTAAACCACTTAAAATTTGCACCAATGAAGCTCCAGCTTTTATGCGTTTGTATGCTTCTTCTGCTGAGTCAATCCCACCAACAGAGATTAAAATTGTTTTTCCATAAAGCTCTTTTGCAATAGCTTCAAAAATCATAAAACTTTTCTCTTTTAAAACAGCACCACTTAATCCACCAATATCTTTAGGGTTTGGTACAAGTGAATAATCAATAGTAGTGTTAGTTGCTATGATACCATCAGCACCTTTTTCAACTGCCATTTTTGTAAGTGCTACAGCATCTTCTGGTGTCATATCTGGTGCAATTTTTAGTAAAATTGGTTTATCTGTAATAGCCTTAGCTTCTTTAAAAAGTCTAGTTATAAATGCTTCATTTTGTAAATCTCTTAAACCTGGAGTATTTGGTGATGAAATATTGATGATAAGGTAATCTCCAAGCTCATGAAGTGCTTTTATAAGCGTTGTGTAGTCGTTGATTGCTTCACTCTCAGATGTTAGTTTATTTTTACCAATATTTACACCAATAGGTGTAGTAAAAGGGAAGCGTTGCTTTAGTCTTCTTTGAATTTTTAAAAGCCCATCATTGTTAAAGCCCATAGCATTTTGAATACTCTCTTGCTCAATATGACGAAACATACGAGGTTTAGGATTTCCAGCTTGTGGCTTTGGTGTAATAGTACCAATTTCTGTAAAACCAAATCCTAAAATTTGCATACCACGAATCATTGTTGCATTTTTATCAAATCCAGCACCAAGTCCTATAGGGTTTTGAAATGTACGATTGAAAAGTTCTTGTTTTAAAATATCATTTGTAATAAAGTGAGATTCTAAAAAGCCATTAAATGCAACAGGACAAACATTTGGAGTTCTTAATGCACACTCAGCAATATGGTGAGCTGTTTCTGGTTGAAGTTTAAATAGCCAAGGTTTTATGCTTTGATAATTTATCATAAGTAATTTATGCTCTCTTACTTGAATTTTAGTGATTATACTAAAAAAAAGGTTATGAATTGCTAATGTTTAAGTTTTAAAACTATAGAATTTGGCAATAAAAAAATATTTGGAGAGATTATGAGCAAGGTTTTAGTACCACTCGCAAGTGGATTTGAAGAGATAGAAGCAGTTAGTATTATAGATATTTTAAGAAGAGCAGATATAGAAGTTTTAGTAGCTTCTTTAGGTGAAGAATGTACTGTAAAAGGTGCTAATGGTATCTCTATTGTGAGTGATTTAAATATAAACGATATAAACTCAGATGAACTAGATATGATAGTGCTTCCTGGTGGGGTAGAGGGTACTTACAATTTGGCAGAAGATAAAAATGTAATAAAAATTCTTCAAGATATGGATAAAGATGGTAAAAATATTGGGGCAATTTGTGCAGCACCATTTGCACTAAATAAAGCGGGAGTACTAAAACAAAACTATACTTGTTATCCATCATTTGAAGAGCATATCCGCATAGATGGTTATATGGCAGATAAAATAGTTGTGGAAGATGAAAATATAATGACATCTCGTGGACCAGCTACAGCTATGTGCTTTGCATTGCAAATTGTTAAAAAGTTAAAAGGTGAAGATACTTACCTCATGTTAAAAGGTGGTTTATTAGCCGACTTTTGTGCTTAGTCTTTTTTAGACTTAAGTATGAAGTAAAATATACCTGCAATCACTACAAAAATAGCAATACGAATACTTAGTGTTGTTATGTCTTGTGTATCGTTCATGAAATTCCTTATATATTGAAATTATAGCAAAAAGAGTTATGAATTAGAAATAATTAGAACTATGTTGTAGTTTTAAAGAAATGGAACTATTTATGCTTATGATTATCTAGGTGAAAGCCTAGATATAGGGAGTTAGATGAAAGATACAGATTATTTTGGACTTTATGAAAAAAAAGAAAAAAATTATAGACATAATGGAAATGAAAGTTTTGTTTTAAATTTAGTTGATGGTGTAAAAAAGAATAGAAAAATAAGAAGAAGAGTTAAGAAAGCTTCTGTTGAAAAAGTTGAAATTACTCCAGAACAAAAGCTTAGACAGGTTGAAATTGAAGATATAAAATCAAAATTATTTTTACTTAGAACTACTGGTAGTACTCAAGGGATAAAAATAGAAAGATTAGATGAGCATAGACGAGAAGAACTCATTTATTGTAAACAAGTTCTTGAGTCTGAGGGGTTATTTAGAAACTTCTGCTGAAGTTTTAAGCTGTAGTTCATGTAAAACTAAGTTTGCATCACCATCTATGATACCACGACGCATATCTGCCATATAAATAGATGTTGCTTTAAACTTATCTTTTACATACTCAACAGCTGAGTTGTTATCGAGAATATCTCCACAAGTAAACATATCAATTGCTGCGTAACCATGTTCTGGCCAAGTGTGGATAGAAAAGTGTGATTCTTCAATAATTATCATTCCCGATACACCTTGTGGGCTAAACTGATGAAAAGTTGATGAAATAACAGTAGCTTTTGCAATTTTTGCAGCTTCAAGCAAGACTTCATGAACTAAAGTTTCACTATCAATTAGCTTACTATCACAACCGTAAAGTTCTAGTATGACATGCTTACCAAGTGATTTGTCCATATTGCATTGATGAAGCATTAAATATCTCCCATAAATTTAGGAAGAACAAAAGAAGCATCATGTATATCTTTTGTATAGTATTTTAACTCATCTAAAGTTTGCTCATCTAAGCCTGACTTTTGAGATAAACTATCACCTTTTTTACAAAGTGAAAAACCAATACTCCCACCAGGGTAAGTAGGAATCATAGTGTAGTAATACTGGGCAGAATTAAACATCTCTCTTTGAGTAGTAATCTTTTCTTTTATAAAGTCATGATGATAGTACATTGACTCCATTTGGCAAGACATAATCCCGTCCTTTGTCATAGAGTTATAAACATTTTGGTAAAACTCTCTTTCATAAAGAACTACTGCTGGACCAATAGGGTCTGAAGAATCTATGAGAACTACATCAAAATAATCTTTTTTCTCTTTTACATATTTTGCTGCATCTTCATGAATAACATTTGCACGAGAGTCTTTAAATGCTTCACGAAATTCAGCAAAGTACTCTTTTGAGATAGTAGTAACTTCAGGGTCAATATCACAAAGAACAACTTCTTGAACTGAGTCATACTTAATAACCTCTTTTAAAACACCACCATCACCACCACCAATGATAAGTACTCTTTTAGCATTACTTATCTGCATTGGAACATGAGTAATCATCTCATGGTAAGCGTGGTTATCAAACTGAGTAAGTTGGATAATACCATCAAGTGTAAGCATACGACCATAAGGGACTGTGTCAAGAACTGCTATGTCTTGAAAATCTGTTTTTGCAGAGTATAACTCTTTTTTTATATCTATTTGAACTGTGCGACCTGAACCTACTTCAAAATCTTCTGTAAATTTTAACATCTTTTACTTCCTAAACAATACATTAATATCAAAGTCATCGCCTTTGAAAAATTTTGTAGCAAACTCTGCCGCTTTAAATGGGTCATATACTTTACATGAGAATATATCAAGATAAACATTACGACTTGCATTTGCAAAATGTCCCGATACTAAAGAAGTTTCTATGAGTTGAGTCATTGAAAACCCCTCAACATGTTCATCTTCACCAAAGTGAACAACAACTGGATCACCAAATCTTTTCATACCGATTAAATCACATAACTCTACTGCGAACTTTTCTACATATTTTTTATCTGTAATAAGGTCTAAATCACAGTTTCTAATATCTAAACTTGAGAGTATCCCCCAAGCAGGTAGTGAGTTATAAACTGATTTTACATCTTCAAAATTTTTTATATTTATGTTCATTTAAGTCCTTAAAATATTTAATTATTAAATTTTTTTGCAATTATACTAAATCATTTCTTTTTCTTACTTATAAAAGTTCTTTATTAGTTTTTAATTTGCTATAATTATCCAAAATTATTATATTTGAAAGATTTATATATGAAAAAAATTATATTGTTTATGTTTTTAGTTGCTTCACTTTTTGCCGCTCAACCAAAGTTTTTGATGCCAGAAGAAGCTTTTAAACCAAGTGTTAAAATAAATAAAAACTTACAAATTGAGGCTAAAATAGAGATAGCAGATGAGATTTATTTGTATGTTGATGCTATAAAATTAGATTTAAAAAATGCAGATGGTATTAGTATAGATAAAAAAAATCTTCCTAAAAGTGTAAATCATCATGGTGATATGGTTTATTTACAATCACCTACATTTTTAATTGATTTGAAAAAAAATGCACAAGTAAAAGGTATTGAAACTATTGAATTTTCTTTATCTTATCAAGGATGTTCTGAACAAGGTCTGTGTTATGAGCCATATACTGAGGTTTTTAAGCTAGATATAGATACACAAAAATTAAAATTAGCAAATAAAGTTGAAGAAACTAAAGCATTAGAGTCTTTAAAAATTAAACAAGAAGAAAAACCAAAAATTTCAGAAGATGAGATGTCAGAAACTGACTCTATTGCAAATACAATTAAATCTGGTAATATCCTAATTATCCTTTTAACATTTTTTGGTTTTGGAATACTTTTATCTTTAACTCCTTGTGTTTTTCCTATGATTCCTATTATCTCAGGTGTAATTATCTCTCAGGGGGAGGGCTTAACTACTAAAAAGGCTTTTGTATTATCTCTAGTTTATGTACTCGCTATGGCAGTTGCATATACAATAGCTGGAGTTTTAGCTGGTCTTTTTGGAGCAAATCTTCAAGCAGCACTTCAAACACCGTGGGTTATTTACTCATTTGCTGGTGTTTTTGTAGTACTTGCTATGAGTATGTTTGGTTTTTATGAGCTAAAACTACCTGATTCTTTAGTGGCAAAAGTATCTTCAAACTCAAATCGTAGTGGTTTTGTAGGTGTTGCGATTATGGGATTTTTATCAGCACTTATAGTTGGTCCTTGTGTAGCTGCACCACTTGCTGGAGCATTGGTTTATATTGGTCAAACTGGTGATGCTATTCTTGGTGGGATGGCACTTTTTTCTATGAGTATTGGTATGGGACTTCCTCTTATTGCTATTGGTGTTAGTGCTGGTAAATTTATGCCAAAACCAGGTGCTTGGATGACGATGGTTTCTGCTATCTTTGGTGTTATGATGCTTGGTGTTGCTATTTGGATGCTGGAGCGTGTTGTTGATGAGTACTTGATTATGCTTCTTTTTGCAATGCTTGGTCTTGGTTTTTCTATCTATCTTGGTGCTTTTGAAAAAGAAGCTCATATCTTTAGAAGAAGTGTAGCTATGATAATGTTTATTTACTCTACATCTTTATTTATAGGTACTATGGGTGGCTCAACTAGTATGACTAAACCTCTATCTTTTTTACAATCATCATCTGCAGTAGTAGTGCAGAGTGAAACTTCTGAATTGGAGTTTTTAAAGGTAGTAAATTTAGAAGAATTAGATAAAGCTTTAGCTAAAAATAAGGGTAAAAAAATTATGCTTGATTTTGCAGCAGATTGGTGTACTTCATGTAAAGAACTAGATGAAATTACATTTAAAGATAATGCAGTAAAAGCAAAGTTAAATGATTATGTACTAATTAGAGCTGATGTTACACAAAATACAGATGCACAAAAAGCTATGAGTAAAAAATATGGAGTTTTTGGTCCACCAGTACTTATCTTTTTTGACTCTGAATTAAATGTAAAAAAATCAAAAACTATAGTTGGATTTATAGAACCAAAAGATTTTTTAGAGCATTTAAGTAAATAAACTAATTTAGATTAATTCTCTAACATATTAGCTACAACTTTTGAGCTACCATGTTTTAGATATCCTCTTAGTGCTTTTGCATTTTTTGAAAACTTATCTCTATCATATTTATAAAAACACTCTACTAAATTTTCACTTGTCACATCATTTTGAATAAACTCTGGATGAAGTGCTTCATCATTGAACTGAGTAATCATAATATTACTTAATCCTAAGTAGTCCAATTTTACCATCCTACTTGCAATAAAATAATCCAGTGGTTTTGCAATATATGCTAGTACGAAAGGTATCCCAATAAGTGCAGCTTCTAAAGTAGCAGTACCAGAACAGATGAAGGCAAAATCTGAATCTAAAAGTGTTTTGTGTGCATCATGAACTATCTCAAACCCATCTAAATCACCATAAAGTTCTAGTATGTTTTGTTGTGAGAAGTGTTTTGGGATTATTATGCTAGCTTTAATGTCTAGTTCTTTACGAACTTGTGTAAAAATAGGCATAAGCTTTTTAATCTCACCTTTTCTGCTACCAGGCATAAACGTAATTTTTTCTACATTTTTAGATAATTGTGTTTTATGCTCTTTAATAATATCTAAAAGAGGGTGACCAACATAAGTGATGGGTGCATTTTTAGAATAGTAATCTTTTTCAAAAGGTAAAATTGAAGCTAAATGATCTATAGTCTTTTCTAAAACAGGTATGCGTTTTGGTTTCCAAGCCCAAGCTTGAGGTAAAATGTAGTAAATTATCTCTATATTTGGATATTTTTTTTTGATTTTTTTTGCTAATGGAAGATTGAAACCTGAAGAGTCAATAAGCAAAACCTTATCTACATCTTTACAAAGTTCTAGCATCTCATCTGCTAGTTTGAAGAAAAAGCGAAGTTTTTTTAGTGCATCAACAAATCCCATAATTGCTAAAGCTCTTAAATCTACAATAGAATTTCCAAGCTCACTATCAAAAATACCGACAAATTCAGTATTATCACTCAACTCTTTTTTAAGAGATTTTAAGTGTATATTTGCAGAATGTTCCAAGGCACTAACCAATATTTTCAAGTAAATCTCCTACTAAGTGATAATACAATATAATTTTATCATTATATCTAAGGTGGTCTGAAACAATGGTTATAAAAAATACAATTATATGTGATGTAAATACTCAAAGAGAGGCTGATGTCCGTATTGAAGATGGAATTATTACCGAGATAGGAAAAAATCTTAATTGTAATGAGCTTATAGATGCAAAAGGTGCATACTTTATGCCACTTTTAGTTGACTTAAATATCAGGCTTCAAGATTCAACACTAAACTCAAATAATATTAAAAAAGTATCTCATGAAGCACTAAAAGGTGGAGTGGGGGAGTTAGTTTTAAATGCTGATAGCCAACCAGCTATTGATAGTGAGATTATCTTAGAATTTGCACAAAATGGACTACATAATTTAGATGGTGCAAAAGTGGAACTTATGATAAATACTCTAAAAGAGGATAATACACTTAGCAATATTGCAATTTTGCTAAAAAGTGGAGCAATAGCACCATACATGAGTACTATTGCTAAAAATGATGTAGCTATTAAGATAGCTGAGTATTGTCAAATGTATGATGTTACACTTTTTTGTAAAGCTGAAGATAACTCACTTATTCATAGTGGTGTTATACTTGATGGAGATATGAGTTCTAAGCTTGGTTTAGCTGGTATTGCTGATTTGAGTGAGGTTTTACATGTATCTAGAATGATAGAAATAGCAAGACATTTTAAGATTAAAATACTTTTTAAATCCATAGCATCTCCACGCTCAATATACTTAATAAATCAAGCAAAAAAAGATGGTGTAGATGTTAAGTGTGAAGTTTCAATACATCATCTTATAAATTCAGATGAATCATGTGAAAACTTTAATACTACTGCAAAACTAAACCCACCATTAGCATCCAAATCAGATATGTTACTACTTCAAAAAGCACTTAAAAACAATCAAATAGACTGTCTTAGTACTCTTCATCAACCAAATTCACCTGTAAATAAAGAAGTGGCTTTTTATGATGCAGCTTATGGATGTGAATCTTTACTTGAGGCTATGCCACTGTACTATACAAAGCTTGTAAAATCTGGTTTGATAAGTATGAGTGAACTTATAACTCTAAGTGCTAAAAATCCAGCACAAAGTATAAAAAAAGAGTATGGTGAGATACTTGT
>Ga0256826_1000134_pt1 | contig 38613 bp, 40 predicted proteins | sample CV79metaG_FD_185975 | JGI IMG/M metagenome (GOLD analysis project Ga0256826, IMG submission 185975) | Hydrothermal vent microbial communities from East Pacific Rise, Pacific Ocean - CV79 | ecosystem: Environmental > Aquatic > Marine > Hydrothermal vents | place: Pacific Ocean: East Pacific Rise...
CTTATAACAGCTGGCATAGTAATTACAAGTAGAGGTATCTAAAAATTGGCATACGAAAGAAAAAGTAAATTGTATATTAACAATAGCAATTTTTCTAAAAAGCTAGAGTTTTTTACTTTTTTACTACTATTTTTACTTTTTTATTTTCTTAATTATCAGCAAGTTTTTACAGATCATTATGAAAGTGACACAATAGAACATATAGAAATTTTAAAACAATACTTTTCTGGTGAAAGGTTTATTCCCCATCCTTTATGGCATTACGGAACCTATATAACTTCCTTTATTCTTAATATATCTATACAATTAGCTGCTGTAATATTTTCAACTACCCTTATGACAATATGGTCTTTATTAATATATTACTTTATCAAACAAAAGATAGTCCTTAATCAAACAAAAACTATAAACTCATTTCTCTATTTGTCTTTTATGCTTTGCACAATTTTTATAGGACCACTTGTGATTCCTGGCGAATATATCATTTACCTTGGAAAAGGAGTTCCTACTGTATGGCATAATATAACACTTTGGATGCTTAAACCCTTTGCTTTTTTGACTATTTACTTTCTGACTTCAGCGTTAAACAATAACAGCACGAAATATTATATCTACACATTTATCTTTGCAATAATATCTCTCTTTGCAAAGCCAAGCTTTATCATCATATTTTTACCATCTCTGTTTATCATTCTAATAACCAATAAGTATTATAATAAAAAAAATTTACTCTTTTTTATTATATTATCTTTAACAAGTATATTAATTTTACTTTATCAGTTAGTAAATACTTTTAGCAACTCTGAAATTATTTTTGACTTTTTAGGTGTATGGTCACGTCATTCTTCCAATATACCACTATCTATATTTCTTGCCTTAGCTTTTCCTATAATATTCACTTTTTTAAACAAAATAGTATTAGAAGAACCTATTTTTCAACTACTTTGGTTACAGATATTCTTTGGTATAGTTTTGTACGCATGCTTTGCTCAAGAAGGAGAACAATACACCCATGCAAATTTTTCTTGGAGCTATTTAATCGCGATGAATCTTTTATATCTTTTTACTATAGTCAGATTTATTCAAAATTATTATATAATACCTCTTTATAAAAGAAATATATTAACACTACTCTTAGTTATACAAGTCGCTATAGGATGTTACTATTTTTTTAGAGTTTTACAAGGCCAAAACCCATTATATATTTCAATTTTATTTTTAAGGTAACAAATGATTGTATTTAATAGACCTCCCTATCTTGGAACTGAAGATGTATATGTTTTACAAGCATTAAAACAATCAAAAATTTCAGGAGATGGAAAGTTCAGTTTGAAATGCCAAGCATGGTTTCAGTCTAAAACTAATGCTAAAATTGCACTTTTAACTACCTCTTGTACACATGCCCTTGAAATGGCTGCTTTATTAATAGGACTAAAAGAAGGGGATGAAGTCATTATGCCTTCTTATACATTTGTATCTACAGCAAACGCTTTTGCATTACGTGGGGCAAAGATTGTTTTTGTAGACATTCGTCCTGATACAATGAATATCGATGAAACTAAAATTGAATGTGCCATTACACAAAATACTAAGGCAATTATCCCTGTACATTACGCTGGTGTATCTTGTGAAATGGATACCATTATGGATATTGCAAATAAACACAACTTAGTTGTTATTGAGGATGCAGCTCAGGGTATGATGAGTACATATAAAGGAAAAGCATTAGGAACAATTGGACACATTGGAACATATAGTTTTCATGAAACAAAAAACTACACTAGTGGTGGCGAAGGTGGGGTGATTTTTGTAAATGACAAAAAATATTTAGCTCATGCCGAAATTATTCGAGAAAAAGGAACAAATCGAAATCAATTTTTTCGAGGTCAAGTCGATAAATATACATGGGTAGAGTTAGGTAGTTCATATCTTCCATGCGAACTGCAAGCTGCTTATTTGTATGCACAACTTATAGATGCTGATAAGATTAACAACAATCGACTAGCCTCTTGGAATTATTACCATAGTAGTCTAGAAAAACTCGCTAAAAATCAGTATGTCACACTTCCATATATTCCTAAAGAGTGCCAACATAATGCGCATATGTTTTATTTAAAAACAAAAAGCTTAAAAGAGAGGACATCTTTACTAAACCACCTTAAACGTTCTAATATTTTATCTGTCTTTCATTATGTTCCATTACACAGTTCAGATGCTGGAAAGTTATTTGGAACATTTCATGGAACAGATAACTTCACCACAAAAGAAAGTGAATCTATTATACGTCTCCCTTTATATTATGGACTTTTACGAACCGATCAAGATATTATTACTAAGGCTATTAATGAATTTTACAGTTAACAAATTGGGAAATGTAAACCTACTAAATAACACTAAAATATTATATGTTATTTCATTATTTATTATACTTTTTTACCTGTCTCCATTTTTTTTATATTCGGAAGATTTATATATTCAAATCTATGACAACTTAGACTCTAACCATATATGGCTTAAGATTTTAGCTGAAAGTGGTATGATTTTTTCAGATTCAATAGAAATAATCCCAAATATGATGAGTGGTCTACCTCGTCTGTCATATGGAACAGAGTACAATGCTTTACTTTGGCTTTATGTATTATTTGAACCGTTTACAGCATATAGTATTAATGAAGTTATTTTACATATTTTTGCATTTTTCAGTATGCTAATTCTTCTTAAAAGATATTTTATTAAAGAAACAACTCTTAATAGAAATTTAATTATATTCACGTCTTCTTTGCTATTTTCACTTGTACCATTTTGGCCATCAGGTGGTCTCGGAATTCCATCAATACCACTTGTAAGCTATAGTTTTCTAAATATATTTTATAATAAAGACACTAAAAAAGATTGGATTATCTTATTTTTAATCCCATTTTATTCCATTTTTATTTTGTCGTATTTTTTTTACTTACTACTACTTATCTTATTTATCATTTATTTAAGTATTAAACACAAGAAAGTTTATTGGAATTTTTTATCTGCTATTTTATTTATGACAACTATTTTTTTATTAATTGACTATCGTCTTATCTCTGCCATGTTTGTAGATAATCATTTCATATCACATAGAACAGAGTTTTTAGTCCATAAAAATATACTTATAGACAGTTATAAGCTTTTTATTTTAGATTTTTTTAATGGTAATAACAATCAAATTTCTGCACAGTTCCCTTTTGTCATTGCCGTTTCCTTATCTGCATATTTACTCTCTTTTAATAAAAGAAAATATACCTATAAAGAAAGTATAACAATTATTCTATTGTTCTCTTTATTGAGTTACTTCTCAGTTTGGCATATCTTACTAGTTAATTTGTATACATTACCAATTATTTTCTTTATATTACTTGTAACTCTAAAATATTCATATGAAAAAAAGATAGCTTACATTCTTTTAACTATCTTGATTTTATCCGCCTGGTCAGGTTTTTGGTTTTCAGAAGAATTAAAAAGTCTTTTTCCTAATACTCTATTAATAGAAAAAATTAACTTTTCAAGGTTTACTTTTTTACAACCATTTTTCTGGTATTTATTACTAGTAGCAGCCTTTATCGTAATATCTAACAGAATAAAATTTTCTTCTCTTATTATACCAATAATTGCAATTTTTATTTTATCGCAAGAATTCAAAGATAAATATTTTATTCAAGTAGATGAAGATAAATATGAAGCTACCTATAGAGCTTACTACGCAAAAAAGTTATTTACAATAATTGATAAATATATTGATAAAGATAAGAGCACTTATAGAGTAGGTAGTATTGGTCTTGAACCAGCCGTTAGCTTATATAATGGTTTTTATACTATTGATGGATACAGCGCTAATTATCCCTTGGAGTATAAACACACCTTTAATAAGATATTACAGTCTAACTTATATACTAACAAATCTTTAAAACCATTATTTACTGAGTGGGGAAGTAAATGTTATCTTTTTGGTCCCGATGCAAGTCTAACATATTCTTTTGATGCAGGAGATTATAATAGAAATACTCAAATACCTTATTTTGTATTTGATATCGAAACTTTACGAGAGCTTCAAACAAAATATATTTTTTCCGCCTATGAGATTATATATCCAGACCCAAAAGAGATTAAACTTTTAAGACTGTTTACACAAGAGGAAAGTTATTGGGATATTTATCTTTATCAAATTCAATATCCAACTGAAACAGATTAAATTGAAATCTGCCTTCCTTTAAAACGAGTACTTCCATCCAGTCTTGTACATAAGTTCCCTGTTACAACTATATCATTAGCTAAAATGATAAAGCTAGCACCTGAATTCGTGGCAGCTACACATGCAGGAGAAGTAGTTACAGATAATGTGGTTTCACTTGCTGTGTACTCAGCAGCTACGTCCGTCACACAGGCACTTATATTTGTACATTCAGTAGCTATTTTAGCATCATCTCTCGTTGCCGCTAATTTTGGAATAGCTACGGCAGCCAAAATTCCTAAGATTACAATAACAAAAATAAGTTCAATCATCGTAAAAGCATCCCTTTTCATCATTCACTCCATTTATAAAATAATAATTCCACATAAGCAATAATATATTACAAAAAAATTATTTTTAATATTTTATAATATACAACTAAACAAGCATACCAAAAGTAATATAAACGAAAGATTAATTTTAAGTAAGAGTTCAGAAAGAGCCAGTGATAGACAACTCCTTTCAATTAGGAAGGAGTTGGAGTAGTAAAAGTTGTCCTAGATAGAAACTCTTGAACCACCAAATGTTGTCGTTGCATTTAACGATGCACACATAGCTGGAGCTAATGTAATTGTAGCTGCATCACCAGCAGCATTAAGAGCAACTGCAGCAGGAGCCATATCACCACACGCTACAGAGTTAGCTACTGTTGCTGTACCTTGAGCTGTATATTCTGCCGCCAAGTCTGTAACACAAGTAGCCGCATTACTACATGCTTTTGCATCTTTTGCATCATCACGAGTAGCTGCTAGTTTTGGAATAGCAACTGCTGCTAATATACCTAGAATAACGATTACGAAAATTAATTCGATCATAGTAAAACCTTTTTTCATGTTTCACTCCTTGTTTTAAAATATAGATTACTCTAGTAACCTTAAAAGCATTGTAAATCATTTTTACTTATATCTTACTTAATACAAAAATATGATTATTATCTCGTGGTGTAGGTTAATAGAAGGTGTTTTTTGTTGTTTTATATTTTCTTTAACGTCTCTTTGAGCTTTTGTTTGGCTTCGTAGAGTTCGTAGTTCTTTTTAATGTAAACATGTAAAAGAGTTTTAATGTCATTGTTCCCGTGGATATTGAACTCTTTGTCGAGTTCATTGTCCATATAACCGGCGAAACCGTCTTCTAAGTCTATGTCAAAACGACTTCCATTAACGGTCAGGGTGACTTTTTTACTCATCCTAGTGCTAACTCAATCTTTTTAACAATATCTTCAATTTCAATGTCTTTCATGGCATTGTCTTCTTCAAGCTTTGTAATCTCTGTGTCTTTAGCTTCACTTTGCGCCTTAAAACTCACCACTTCATTTCTAAGTGTTGCATTTTCTTGTTTCATTACATCATAACGATTTACCATCGTGTCAATTTTTTCATTAAGTTGTTCAATTATATTCATCATTAGTGCTACTCTTTTATATTAATTGCTATAATTCTAACACTATTTGGTATAAAAGGCAATATAAATGGCGTTATTCTCTCTTAAGTCAGCATATGAACCTGCAGGAGACCAACCTGAGGCGATAAAAGTACTGACAAACAGCATTAAAGCTAAGAATCGTTACAACACGTTAGAGGGTGTAACGGGAAGTGGTAAGACCTTTACTATGGCACAAGTCATTGCTGAGATGCAAATACCAACTTTAATTATGACGCATAACAAAACCTTAGCCGCACAACTTTACTCAGAGTTTAGAGGTTTCTTTCCTGAAAATCATGTTGAGTATTTTATCTCTTATTATGATTACTACCAACCTGAGGCTTACATACCTAGGCAAGATCTTTTTATTGAGAAGGACTCGTCTATTAATGAAGAGTTAGAGCGTCTTCGCCTTTCGGCTACGGCTAATTTACTTTCTTATGATGATGTTATCTGTGTAGCTTCCGTTTCTGCTAACTACGGGTTAGGTGATCCCGAAGAGTATGTCAAGATGGTTCAAGCTATTGCCATTGATGATGAAGTTAACCAAAAGAAGCTTCTTTTACGTCTTGTTGAGATGGGCTATTCTCGTAACGACAATTTTTTTGACCGTGGAAACATTCGTGTTCAAGGGGATGTTATTGATATTTTTCCAGCTTATCATGAAGATGAGGCTATTCGTATTGAGTTTTTTGGGGATGTTGTAGATTCCATTTATAGTATAGATGTTTTAAAAAACAATAAGATTGAAAACTTTAATAAGGTAACGATATATGCTACTTCACAATTTGCAGTGGGGAATGAAAAACTATCACGGGCTATTAAACGTATAGAAAAAGAGTTAGACCAAAGACTTAACTACTATTCAACCGAAGATAAACTCATAGAGTACCAACGGATTAAACAAAGAACAGAATTTGACTTAGAAATGCTCGAGGCTACAGGAATGTGTAAGGGTGTTGAAAACTACTCTCGTCACCTGACCGACAAAAAAGAGGGAGAAGCCCCTTTTACATTACTGGACTACTTTGCGCAACGACATAAAGAGTATCTTGTAATTGTTGATGAGTCCCATGTTTCACTTCCTCAGTTTCGTGGAATGTATGCGGGGGACAGAAGTAGGAAAGAAGTTTTAGTAGATTACGGTTTTCGCTTACCTTCCGCCTTGGACAATAGACCTTTTATGTATGATGAGTTCATCAACAAAGCTCCATATTACCTTTTTGTTTCCGCAACACCAAATGAAGTAGAACTCGAACTTTCTTCTGCCGTTGCTAAACAAATTATCCGTCCTACTGGTCTACTTGACCCTATCATTGAGGTAAGAACTTCGGACAATCAAGTTGAAGACCTGCATGATGAAATTAAAAAGAATGTTCTAAAAAATGAGAGAGTTTTAGTCACAACCCTAACCAAAAAAATGTCAGAAGCCTTAACTAAGTACCTTGCAGACTTAGGCATAAAAGTACAATATATGCACTCCGATATTGACACTATTGAGCGAAACCAAATTATTCGTGGTCTTCGTCAAGGAGAATTTGATGTTTTGATTGGAATTAATCTTTTAAGAGAAGGGCTTGACTTACCTGAAGTAAGTTTAGTCACTATTTTAGATGCAGACAAAGAAGGTTTTTTACGTTCAGAAACAGCACTTATTCAAACAATGGGGCGTGCTGCTAGAAATGCAGGTGGTCGGGTAATTTTATATGCTAATAAAATCACAAAGTCCATGAAAAAAGCGATGGACACCACCATTGCTCGACGAGAACTACAAGACGCTTACAATAAAAAACATGGAATTACACCCAAAACTGTTATGAGAGCACTTGATGTTGACTTAAAGGTTGAAGATGCAGGGGAGTTGTACAACAAGAGTAAAAAAGCAGAAAAAATGCCGGCACGTGAACGTAAAAAACTTCTTGATGTGCTTAAGGCAAAGATGAAACAAGCAGCTAAACTACTTGAGTTTGAAGAGGCAGCACGGCTTCGTGATGAGATAGATAAAATTAAAAAGCTTTAGGCTGTAATACAATTAACATAATTTTTAGCTATAATAGAACAAATTAAAACATTATAACTATGTAATATATGGAAAACTTATGCTAAACCTCAAAGACCCAAAATACTACCTCAACCGTGAGCTTTCTTGGCTTCAATTTAATACAAGAGTACTTCATCAAGCACAAGACGAATCTTTACCTCTTTTAGAAAGACTCAAGTTCTTAGCTATTTATGGAACGAATCTTGATGAATTTTACATGATTCGTGTTGCTGGTCTGAAAAAACTTTTTACTGCTGGGGTAATTGTTTCTGGGGCAGATAGATATACTCCTTTGCAACAACTTCGTGAGATTCGCAAGTACCTTCATCAAGAAAAGCAAGTGGTTGAATACACTCTTATTAATATTTTTAAAGAGTTAGAAAAAGAAAATCTTTTTATTAAGGAATACCAAGAGCTTTCCGCTAAAGATAAACGTACCTTAGATGAGTATTTCAATTCACATATTTATCCTGTTATTGTTCCTATTGCTGTCGATTCTACCCACCCTTTTCCACATCTAAATAACCTTAGTTTTGGTGTCATTGTTCAACTTCGAGACATGGAAACCGAAGAAGTTCGTTACGGTTTAGTTCGTGTACCTCGTATGCTTTCACGTTTTATTGAACTTGATAATATTTATGTTCCAGTTGAAACCCTTGTGGCAGAACATATTGACAACCTTTTCCCTGGTTTTGAGCTCATTAAGTACTCTTCTTTTAGAGTTACAAGAAATGCAGACATCACCATTGAAGAAGAAGAAGCAGATGACTTTATGGAGATTCTTGAAGAAGGGCTTCGTCTTCGTAAACGTGGAGAGATGGTTAGACTTGAACTTGGGTCTAACGCAGATGAAGACTTAATTAACTTCTTTAACCGTCATACAAATGTTTTTAAAGAAGATATTTACTATTTTAACACATGGCTAAATCTTGGTTCTTTATGGCAAATTGTTGGCAATAAAAACTTTGCACAGCTTACTTCACCTAACTACAAACCTCGTAACCTTCCTCCTTTTGATACAGACGAGAGTATTTTTTCAGTCTTAGATAAACGTGATGTTCTGCTTTATCATCCGTATGAAAGTTTTGACCCAATTACAAGACTTATTCAACAAGCAGCAAAAGACCCTGATGTTTTTGCTATTCGTATGACTTTGTACCGTGCAGGGGCAAATTCTCCTATTGTTAACGCCTTAACCTCAGCCGCTGAGTCAGGTAAACAAGTTACTGTTATGGTAGAGTTAAAAGCACGGTTTGATGAAGAAAATAATCTAATTTGGGCAAAACAACTTGAGCAGTCAGGCGCACATGTTATCTTTGGGATTAAAGGCTTTAAGGTTCATGCTAAGGCTGCTCTAGTCACCAAACGTGTAGGTGACACACTTAAACAGTACGCTCATATTGGTACGGGTAACTATAATGCTACCACCGCTAAAATTTACACAGATACCTCGTACTTGACATGTAATGAAGAGATTGTAAATGATGTTACACGTTTCTTTCATTTCCTTACGGGCTTTTCTAAAAAAGGTAAGTTAAACCGTCTTTATATGGCACCAACACAGATGAAACCTAAGCTTCTTTCAATGATTCAAAATGAAGCTAAGATGGAAAAGAAGGGGCACATCATTGTAAAGGTCAACTCTTTAGTAGATGAAGATGTTATTCGCGCTCTGTACAAAGCTTCTCAAGCTGGTGTTAAAATAGAGCTTATTGTTCGTGGTATTTGTTCTTTAAAACCTGGAATTGAAGGCTTGAGTGAGAACATTCGTGTTATTTCAATCATTGGTAAGTACCTTGAGCATGCTCGTATTTTCTACTTTAAACACGCTACTCCACAGATTTACATCTCTAGTGCAGACTGGATGCCAAGAAATCTTATTCGTCGTATTGAACTGCTTACGGGTATTTCTGATGAAGCTTCTGCAAGTAAACTCTTACAAATTTTACAGCTTCAGTGCAATGACAATGTTCTTGCTTATGAACTACAAGCTGATGGTGGTTATATTAAAATTCCTACCAATAAAGCAAAACGCATTAATAATCAGCGCCTAATTGAAACGCATACAGACAAGATTCACCGTGCCCTTAAAAAAGAGAGTCCAACTTATGTTCAACAGCTAGCTACTCGTTTGTTTAAAGAGAGTTGATTTTACTTTGTAAAATTGGGAAATAGAACGCTTCGCTTATAGGGAATGGTAAATGGAAAGAGAGAGAACAATATGACATATAACTTTAAAGATTGGTCTCCAAAAATTGGTGATAAAACATGGATAGCGCCTTCGGCTGACGTCATCGGAAATGTCACCATGGGAAAAGATGTTTCTATCTGGTTTGGTTGTGTAGTTCGTGGGGATGTTCATTACATTACTATTGGTGAGCGAACTAACATTCAAGATCTTTCTATGATTCATGTAACGCATTACAAGAAAGAAGATATGTCTGATGGCAATCCAACTATCATTGGGGCAGACGTTACTATTGGTCACCGGGTTATGATGCACGGTTGTACCATTGAAGATGCCTGTCTTATTGGGATGTCAGCTACTATTTTAGATGGTGCGGTTATTGGGAAAGAATCTATTGTTGGCGCTGGTTCATTGGTTACCAAAAATAAGGTTTTTCCTCCACGTTCACTTATTATGGGAAGCCCTGCTAAAGTGGTTAGAGAACTTAGTGATGAAGAAGTTAAAGAGTTATATGCTTCTGCAACTCGTTACGTAGAGTTTAAAAAAGACTACCAAGAATAGGAGTAGAGGTAAATGATAAATAGACAAAATATTTATTGCTCTACCCTCTTCCCTCTTCACCATTTCCCATTCACCATTCACCATTTACCTGATTTTCCAAAAGAAAAATTATAATGGACTTATTTTTCGTAGCAGACATCATTGGTATTATTGCCTTTGCACTTAGTGGTTATCTTATTGCTGTGCGAAATCATCTGGACTTATTAGGTATTTTAATTGCCTCTTTTTTGACCGCTCTAGGCGGAGGAATTGTGCGTGATGTTATCTTAAACACCACCCCTTTTACCTTTAAAGAGTACTACCCTGCCACTACTGTTCTCATTGTTCTTTTTTTAGCTTTTATCTTTAAAATCTATAAAAAGAAAGATGTTGAGAGAAAACTCTTTTTTGTCATCTCAGATACCATTGGACTGGTTGCCTTTAGTATTACGGGAGCACTTTTAGCCTTAGAAGCAGAGTTTAATATTTTTGGTGTGATTATTTTGAGTTTCTTGACGGCAGTTGGGGGAGGTGTTACTCGAGACATTCTCATTAACAAGGTACCTGCTGTTTTAGTCAGTGATTTTTACGGCTCAATTGCTTTACTCGTTGCCCTACTGTTATTTCTAGCAGACTTTTTTAATTATCTTAATGAAATATCTATCTTACTCATTTCTATTTTTGCCATTGCCCTCAGACTTCTTGCTTACTTTAAAGGCTGGCGTCTTCCAAAAATAGGTCTGGATTAATCGGTTCACCATTAAGATAAACCGACCAATGAAGATGCGGTCCTGTTGCACGTCCTGTTGAACCAACTTCACCAATAACCTCCCCTTGTTTCACCCAAGACCCATTTGCTTTAGAAAACTTAGAAAGATGTGAGTACGCCGTCATCAAACCTTGACCATGGTCGATTAAGAGCATGTTTCCATTGTAGAATAAGTTTCCAAGTATGATAATTTCACCTGAAAGTGGTGCTCTAATTTCATCGCCCTCTTTTCCTGAAAGGTCTATACCCGCATGAGGATTTTTAGCCACTCCATTAAAAAAACGTCGTCGTCCGAAATCATGTCGAAGCTTAGAATTTAAAGGTTTAATCATCTTTAACTCTTTACTGTACAACTTCGTGTAACGTTGAAAGTTTCTCTTTTTCAAACTGCTCTCTTTCCGAATTCTATTTAAAGTCTTTTTAGAAGCAATAACAAACTCTTTGTTTTTAACATTAATATGTTGCGTTTTATAGTTAGATTTTTGAAGGTGAATAAGATGGGTTTGCACATGTGTTGTTGTACGTGAGACTACCCGTAAGGTTTTTGTACCCTTGTACAAAGAAAGCGGAATGAGCACAAGCCATTTACCTTCTTGTTTTACTGTAAAGGCATTAACTTTTTTATCATTAATGTAAATATCAGGACGTTCATCAAAGTAAAGTTTAGCCACTCCCCCAGGAGAGAGTTGTTCATTTGGAAAAGCAAAAAGGTTAAGAGAAAATAGAAGAAGAAAAAAGAACTTCATTAGGTCCGATAGTCGGCATTAATCTTTACATATTCATGACCAAGATCACAACCATAAGCTGTAAACTCGCCCTTACCAACACCAATGTCACAAGCAATGGTAAACTCACTTGTTTTCATTACTTCAGCGGCTTGAACTTCCATAGCTTCATCAAAAAGTAAACTTCCTTTTTCATAAACACAAAGATCATTAAAAGAGATACTTAAAGTCGATTCATCACACTCAATGCCTGAAGCACCAATGGTTGAAGCGATACGCCCCCAGTTAGGATCTTCTCCATAAAGAGCTGTTTTCATAAGTAAAGAGTCCGAGAGTGCTTTAGCAGCTGTTTCTGCTTGTGTATCATCTTTAGCACCTGTTATAACATACTCAACAAGCTTTGTAGCACCTTCTCCATCTCTTACCATCTCTAAGGCTAAGAAGTGCATAATGCGTCTTAATGCCTCAGAAAAAGAATCTTTGTCAAAGGCTCCACTTTTACGGTTACTTAGAAGTAAAACTGTGTCATTCGTAGAAGTGTCACCATCAACAGAAGCCGCATTAAAAGTAGTTTTTACTTGCTCATCTAAAATAGCTTGCATCGTACTTGCATCAACATCTGCGTCCGTTGTAATGAAACACAACATTGTTGCCATAGCGGGGTTAATCATCCCTGCCCCTTTAGCCATTGCTCCAATGCTAAAGCTTCCATTTTCACACTCAACATCAAAAGAAATTCTTTTAGAAAAAGAGTCTGTGGTCATAATTGCTTCAGAAGCATTTACAGGTTCTTTTTTAGAAAGGTCAAAGGTTAATGCCCCTTCTAAAATCTTCTCTTTAGGAATTCTAACACCAATAACACCCGTTGAACTCATAATAGGATTCACTAGGTCTGTAAACTTAGCTTTCATTCCATCTAAAACTTCATTAATGTCATCAATCCCATCAGGACCCGTCATTGCATTCGCATTTTTTGCATTAATGAGAACAAAGTTTGTTTTGAAATCACCATAAGCTCTAAAATGACGAATAGGTGCAGCAGTCATCTTGTTTGTTGTAAACGTCGCCGCAACTTCACATAAGGTGTCTGAGTAAATAAATGCCACATCTTTTTGATTGTTAGCTTTTAAACCAATGGCAATACCATCAGTATAAAAACCTTCGGCGCTACAAAGCCCTTTTTCATTAGGTGTAATTTTAGACATACTTTAGTTCCTGTGGTTTAACACGTTGTTTAATAAGACCCTTCGTAATCCCGATACCTTTTTGAGTACCAATTAGTAGAAGTTTAGACTCAGAAGTTACAAGTTCATCACCTTGTGGCATTGGTGTGAATTTTCCATCTTTTTTTCGAATCCCTACAACAGAAACATTAGCAATATTTCGTAAATGCGTCTCTTTCAGTTTTTGAAGAACCATCCATGAATATTTAGGAACTTGAACCTCTTCCATATCTAAAGGCGTATCTGAACGGTACATAAACTCTTCAAGAAGGTTTTCCATATCAGGATGTGCCGCCATTGCTGTTACACGTTGCGCCGTAAGTTTTGTTGGTGTTACAACTGTGTTAGCACCTAGTTTTTTAAGCTTTTCTAGGTCAGACATATTGTCTGCTGATGTTATAACATTGTAAGAAATAGGGATATTATGTTCTTTTTCAAATAGACGTACAGAAGCAATTAAAGCAATATTGTCTGCGATAGAGTGAGAAAGAGTTATAAGACCTTTTGCAGAACTAAGATGTGCTTTAAGCATTGCAAGTTCTGTATGAGGTTCTCCTTGGATATAGTAAGGATAACGGTTTTCTTTGGCAATTTCAGCCATATCTGTTCTTGGGTCAAGAACAACAAAAGGTATATGACTCTTAAGAAGTTGTTTACTTACCTCAATGGTGTATTCATTGTGATAACAGATAACGAAATGATTTTTAAGACGTGCAATCTTATATAACATACTGCGTTCCTTTAGTATTCGTACCAGTTCACCCTTATTTATCTCCGCTACCAAAGTACCAATGGCAATGGAAAATATTGCAAAACCTGCAATGACAAGGGTGATTGTAAAAATACGCCCCATGTTAGAAATAGGTGCAATTTCTCCAAATCCAACGGTAGTAAAGGTAATTCCTGTTTGATAAATCGCGTCCATAAGGGAGAAATTATCAATCATTACATAACCAATGGTACCAACCATCATGGTAATTACAGTTAAAATTAAAGGTAAACGAAATGCTTTGAATTGCCCATAGATTTGAGGCAGAGTAGAAGGGTCTGGTTTGGGAGCAACCTCCCAGTGAAGAGCGGCCCGGATCTTTCGAAACAGGTTCAATTTATAATCTTAATCGACTACGAATTTTTCTTCATTGTACGTAATTCAGATGCAGAGATCTTGATTTTACGTGTAGTACCATCTTCAAGAGTGATACGGATTGTACGTAGATTTGGTAAAAAACGTCTTTTTGTTCTGTTCTTTGCGTGTGAAACATTGTTTCCGGCCATTGGACCTTTACCGCTAATAGCACATTTTCTTGCCATAATGAGGCTCCTTGCTTAAATTAATGCGCAATACTACCCTGTATTAACATAAGAAGCGCTTAAGCATGATATCTTTATGCCTAAGTTTTTGTAAATGCAGGTACTTTACACGCTTATTTTTTCTTAAAATTATAATCTTTTTTTTATATCAGAAAAGCTTTACTTGTAGATATTAACGTGCTAGAATAAATATAACTAATAACTTAACTACTTAGGAGAGCCATTGTGATTACACAAGAAGAGATTCATGAGTACATTAACTCTATTCCACCCTCTCCTAAGATACTCAAAGAAGTACTCTCTCATTTGAACACAGGTGAACTAAGTAAGGCTGCCCACAGTGCCGCCGAAGACCCTGCTTTAAAACTCTATCTTCAAAACATTGTTAACAAACCTATTTATAGTTTTAAAAATGATGTTAAAGACATTAACCAAATTTTTGGAATCTTGGGACTCACTCAGGCAAAACAGATTATTTATAACTACATGATATCTCTGCTGACACCTAAAAAGTGGGAACTCTTTGACTTAAATGATAAGAGCTTTTCAGAGATACAAGATAATCTTAGTGTTCAATGGAAAAAAGTGCTTGAACATAAAAATATAAGAGACAATGACATTTTCACCTCTATCTCTTTACTCCCTGCTTCTATCATTGTCTGTGAAGCCCTCTTTAAATCTAAACAAGACAATGTAAATCTACTTCGCGCATCTAACGACCTTGACTACAACACCATCTTACAAAGACTAAGTGGAATGGACTTATATGACTTATGTTACGAGATTGCAAAGGCGTGGGAACTACCCGATATTACTTCAGCCATTGTTCTTGCTTCTAAAGGAGATAAAGAGAATGTAAATGAAGAGATTCAAACCCTTTCAAAATGGATGCACCTTCTTTTCTTTTACCAACTCTCACAACCTATAGCTACAAGTGCAGGCTTAAATGACTTTATAGAGTTTAACATTGAGTATGTTCAAGATATTTATGAAGAGTTTCAAAACTTAATAATGGAAGAATCCTAATGAGAGCTATTGTTAAAAACCGTATCGGTGTCTTTTCACTCCAAGGTTTCCTTGATGGAACTACTGCACCTACTATGCTTACCATGGAAGACATCAAAGCCACACAGGCCCTTAATATAGACATGCTCTTAGTTTCTATGAAGAAGGTAGTCTTTTTTAATAAAAATGGTCTAAATATTTTTATTGATTTACTACACTCTGTTCAAAAAAAGTCAGGCACTATTGTAGGTCTGTGTGATTATGATGATAAAAAGTATGCAGCTATTCAAAAGTTTTACAATTCAAATCTTAACTTCTCTCTTTTTAGAACCCATAAAATAGCCACCTTGTTCAGTGCGAGCATGCAAGATAAGGGCGAATCTAAAAAAAGCATCTTAGTCTGGCATGAAGACCCTTCCCAACGTTCTGCACTTGCTATTGAACTCTTTGACCGAGGGCAAAACCCTATTGTTGCTCAGAGTCAAAAAGAATTTGATGAAAAAAAGACACAAGAAGATCTTTATGAAGCTGTTGTATACCAAACCTTTTTAGGTCTTTTAGGTTCTAAGATTGCCACACGGGTTACGGGCAATGCCATCATTTACAGTGTCGGTGGTTTCTTAGATGCAGAAATCTCAGATAGTTTTGATTTAACTTACCACCAAAATTCTTTAAACGTAGGTTTTACTCTTTTCATCTTTGATGCATACAAAGTTGTTTCTATGAATATTCATGCCGTAAACTTTTTCGCTAAATTAGCAAGTTCGGGCGCGGAGTACGGTGCAAATATTTGTATTGTGGGTATGACCTTTGAAAAAACACCCGAAACCTTTAAAAATGAACTAGAGGATGCAGGGCTTCTTTTCTTTACGAACATGGACGACATTTTAAAAGACAAAGAGATGCTAAAAGAGCTCGGAGGAAGCGGTGGTGCCACAGCAGGAAATAAACGAGCCTTAAATAAAGTCCTTGTCAATGAGTTACCTCGATTTATCAGTGCCACCGTCAATACTATGGAGATGATGACCAATGCCAAAGCAGAAAAACAAGATGCAAGTGTAGGTGAACTAAGCCTTCAAAGCACTAAAGATAAGCTGGCTAGTTCCATCGGTTTTTACGGTCAGTTAGATGGTATGGTTATCTTAGTCTTTCCATTAGAAATTGCTAAAAAGTCTTGTGAGCTTCTTTTGGGTGAAAAAACTGACAACATCGAAGAAATTCTTGACACCTTAGCCGAGTTTGTAAACATTATTGCCGGACGGGTAAAAGCTCTTCTCGCAGAACAGAGCATTAGTGTTGACATTACCCTTCCTCGTACTTATGAAAATGTAGATGACCTCTTAGCCACTGTAGAAAAGCGTAAAGGGGTACAAGTTAACCTCAACTTTGAAGGCGAAGGTTTTACCTTCTTTTTAACCCGCTAACAGATAGCTTCGCTATACTTCTAGTATGAAACATCCCTTTATTAAAAAGTTTATTATTATTTACTTGAGTGCGGTAGCTTTAGTGCTTGCTTACTTCATTTTTAAAACACTTTTCCTTGAAGACAAAGAAATTGAACTGAAAAGTTTTAATACAAACAAAGAAGAAGTAAAAAAGGTAGAAGTTATTCAAGAGAAAGCAGAAGCTAAGTTTTTACTTCTGCCGGCTAAAGAGTAAGAGACTCTTTTATTCCTTAGTTACGATATACAAAGACTCATGATTAAGTTTTTTAAGTATGTCCATTACATGAACAAAATCTTGAAATTTCGACTCTTTATCACTGCGTAAAACAACAGTATCTTTTTTAGATATTTTTTCAAGTCGGGCTTGAAGTTGTTCTAAATTTACCTTATCTTTATTAACAAAGATTTCACCTTTTTTGGTGACATAAATCGTTACTTCTTTATTGTCTGACTTTTTATCTGAAGACTTTGCATCGGGAAGGTCAACAGGAATAATACCTTGACGAATAAAGGTCGCGGTAGTTAGTACCATAACAAGTAAAACAAGCATAATATCGATGAACGGAATAACGTTCATCGTAGCCATTGGTTTTCGTTTTAAACCCATCGCTGTTTACCCTTGAGGCTTATTTTTGTGTTCAATGTCCCAGTAAGCTAAGATTCTTTCCATCTTACGAAGCAGAACATTATAAAAAATCCCCGAAGGAATTGCTACTAAAAGACCTGTTGCCGTTGCCTTAAGGGCTAAGGCTAAACCACCCATAATCTGCTTAGTATCTACCGCGCCACTCTCACCTAAAGAATAAAATGTCAGCATAATTCCAAGAACCGTTCCTAAAAGACCAATATAAGGAGCATTTACCGTAATGGTCGCTACCGTTGAAACATTGTCTGAAAGCTCTAACTCTAACTTTTCTCTATTATCATGTGCGGTTACATCAATTGACTTATAATACATAAGACGTTCAACAAATACCCAAAGAGCAATAATACTCATTAAAATAAGCGTTCCCATTACACCATAATCAATAGCATTCTCTGCCATCGCTGTCCACTCAGTTGTTTGCACGCACACTCCTTAAATCCAAGGTAATTGTTGTACCTTGGTCTTTCTTTGAATCTAAATAAATTGAAATCTTATTACGGTCACAATACTCTTTGACTAAACCTAAACCAATTCCCTGTCCACTCTTTTGTGAGTCTTCTTGAAAGTAGTGTTCAAAGGCATTAAAAATAAAGTCTTCGTCCATTCCAACACCCTCGTCTTTTATGCTTAAACGTAGCTCCTGTAAAGAGATACTGACCACAGAATCAGGACGAGAATACTTGACGGCGTTATGCGTTAGATTATCTAATACTTTTAAAAAACCTATTGTATCTATTTTTACACTAGACTTTTCTAAAGTGAGCTCAAAATTAATCTGAGGAAAAAGTTCTTCATAGTTTTGCACACGCTGTTCAATAAAGGCTTTTAACTCGCATTCTTGTAGCTCAACCTTATGAATCTGCTTTTTAATCATGTAGTCTAGTTCGGTATAGAGCGTTTTTAAGGTTGCAGATGCCTGTTCAATTCGAGTCAAACGTTTAATATTTTTTTCATTTTCTTCTTTTTTAAGAAGCATCTGAGTGTTTGCTAAAATGGTCGCAACAGGAAGGTTAAGCTCATGTAGAGTTTGTCTGCTTAAAAGCTCTAGTTCATTAGAACGTTTTTCAAGGGGTTCAATCAAAAGACGAACATATCCTCCCCCAATAACAGAACCAACAATGAGTGCAAAAAGAAGTACAAGTTGAATGTTTAATTGCCCTGCCATATAAAAGCCAAAGCTTGAAAAAAGCATTGCCATTAAGACAAAAATAAAAAGTAGTATACTCTTATGGTTTTGGCTCATACTTGTACCCTATTCCACGGATATTACTTAGATGCTCTTCACCTAAAATCTTTTTTAAACGAGTAATGTAAACACGAACCGCACCATCACTTCCCTCTTGACTCGTAGGCCATAAGGTCTCAAAAATCATCTCTTTAGTGACTACTTTTTCTTTGTGGTGTAAAAACAGGGCAACTAGGTCAAACTCACGTCCTGAAAGCTCTATCTCTTTCTCGTTTTTGTACAGACGTTTCTGCTCTAAATCTATACAAATTTCTCCACTGCACTGTTTCGTCTCTCCACGTACTCTTTTTAAAACACTCAAGATTCTAAGGTGTAACTCTTCTAAGTCCACAGGTTTTTTTAAGTAGTCGTCACAGCCTTTTAAAAAGCCTTCTTTCATCACTTCTTTATCTTGGTAAGAAGTCAGGAAAATAGCTGGTGTTGAGTCTCCACTTTGGCGAAGTGCATCTAAAAATTCTATGCCACTCATAATAGGAAGATTGATATCTAAAAGATAAAGATTAAATTTTTCAGTGTAAGTTAACTCAAGCGCGAGTTGGGGGTTATGCACAATTTTTACCTCAAAACCTTCCTCATCAAGAAAGTCTTCAAGGCTCTGTGCAAAAAGAAGGTCATCTTCTAAAAGAAGAATTTTAGTCGACATTTTCTATTGACCAACCAATAGTTTCACCAGCATACATTGGAACAACACCCTTATAGTTTTCAGGAACTTTAAAGCCATCTTGAACAAGAGTAATTTCTTTGAACTCTGGACAGATGCCATAAATACTTTGGGCATTGTCTGAAATAAATGATTGTAAGTTTTCTAACTTACCATTTTTCTCAAAGATTTCACACAGAAGTTGAAGGGCAATTGGCGCAGTAAATACACCTGCTGCACAACCACAAGACTCTTTTTTATCTTGTGGGTGAGGCGCAGAATCTGAACCAAACATCACTTTTGGATGGGCTTCAAGTGCTACTTTTAAAAGTGCTGCTTTATCTTCAGGACGTTTAGCAATGGGCTTACAAAAGAGGTGAGGTTTTAACATCCCTCCAGCAACATCATCTAAGGTAATTAGAAGATGATGTACCGTAATTGTTGCGTAAAGGTTAGCATGTTTATCTAACATATCTACCGCTGCTTTAGTAGTGATGTGTTCCATAATGATCTTTAAATCTGGAAAGTTCGTCGCAAGTTCATCATAAATGTTCATAAACTCCGCTTCTCTGTCCATTACAAAACCATCTGTTTCACCATGAACACATAAAGGAATGTTCATACGTGCCATTGCTTCAAGTGTTGGTCGCATCTCCTCAATGTCAAAGTTTTTAACGCCACCCTCAGAGTTAGTTGTAATTCCTGCAGGGTAAAGTTTAATCGCTGTAATTTCTTCAGCTACATCAGTTAAAAACTCTTCATCATAGTTTTTATAAAAAAGGGTCATGTACGGCTCAAAACCACCATCATCAGAAAAGTCTTCAATATCTTCAAACTCATCTTCATCTGCAGCGTCCATACCAATAGCTTGTTTAATACGTTGTTTATAAGCAATAAGTTCTTCTTTAGTACTTACAGGAGGAACAAGGTTAGGCATGATAATTGCACCTGAAAAAGAGTACGCCGAAAGGTCAGCAATATTTTCAAGCATTTGACCATCACGAAGGTGTAAGTGCATATCAAGTGGCATTAAAAGTGTGTGTTGTTTCATGATTTTCTCTTTATAATAAAATAGTCGCCGCTGTTAATGCAAGGATTACAAGCGCTAAAGGTAACATCAGTTTAAAAACTTGTGAAATTACCAAGATGGGTTTTCCATCAACAAACATTCCTAATTGTACTGCTGAAACCATAACAGCCGCCATAAGAAAAAATACGAATCCTGCGATTAAGAGTATGTACCAAGTAAAATGCATAAAGCCAAACACAACAAGCCCAGCAATAGTTGCAAGCGTTACTAAAGACTCAATATTTTCAAAGGTCGTAGGCACTTCAAGTTCACGTCTAACACGAAAGATTTTAAAATAAACAAAGGCTAAAAATAGTGTAAAATAAAACAACATTAAGCTAAACTCGCCTTTGCAGATTCAATTAAGCTGTTTAAAGCTTTTTCATAAAGTTTAGCATCATCTAAATTTTTAGACTCAAAACGTGTTACTAAAACTGGCGTTGTATTACTCGCTCTTACAAGCCCCCAACCATTTTCAAAAATCACACGAACACCATCTACATCAATAATTTCTTTAATAGTTGGAAAATCTGCAGGAGGTGTTTCTAACTTAATTTTCAAGGCATCAATGATTTTAAACTTCTCTTCTTCAGTCGTTTTAATCTTAATCTCTTCCGTTGAAAAAACAGGAGGAAGCGCATCTACTTCAGCGTCAACATCCATACCACGGTGCATCAGTTCTAACATTCTAAACGTCGTGTAAATTGCATCATCATAACCAAAGTAACGGTCATTAAAGAAGATATGCCCACTTACTTCAGCAGCTAAATCTGCATTTGTTTCACGAATTTTTACTTTTAAGTTCGAGTGACCTGTTTTATACATAATCGCTTTTCCACCACGCTCACGAATGGTGTCATACATCACTTGTGAACACTTCACCTCACCAATAACCGTTGGGTTTGCCATCTGCTTAGAGAAAAGAATTGCCATAATATCACCTTTGATATTATGTTTTTTCGTTAGCACTGCAATACGGTCAGCATCACCATCATAAGCGAAAGCAACATCACCTTGACGGTTAAGAAGAAGTTTAATATCTTCAAGATTCTCTTCTTCAGAAGGATCGGGATGATGGTTAGGGAAAGAACCGTCAGGCTCAATAAAAATTCCCTTAGTACGAAGTTCTAATCTGTCAAAAATAGTTGGTAGAACTGTACCCGCAACCCCATTTCCACAATCATAAACAATGTCTAAGTCCATACCTTTTAAGTGGTCAAACTCATCAACAATGTAATCCATGTATTTTGAAATTGCATCAAACTCATCATAAGCATTATTATCAGGGATAATCTCAACAAGTGCGTCAATCTCACGACCAAGAGCATAAATGTCTTCACCAAAAAATGGTGCCTTGTCTACAGTGATTTTAAAACCATTGTATTCAGGAGGATTGTGAGAACCAGTAATCATAACTGAAGCCGATGAAGTCACTGTTTTTCCATTTTCAAGAGTCATTTCTTGATAGTTACAGAAATAGTTTACTGGAGTAGGAACCATTTGAATATTAATAACTTTTTTACCTGCATGTTTAAAACCTGAACACAACCATTCAAAAAGTTTTGGGGAGTGTGTACGTGCATCATAACCGATAACAACGTACTCGCCATCTACCTTTAAACCTAAGGTATAACCAATCTTTTTAACCGTATCTTCATTAAGTTCTTTTTCAAACACACCACGGATATCATATTCTCTGTAAATTGACATTCAAGCCCTTTTTATTTATAACTGTTATTTTTCGTAATTATATCTAATGTAGCTTATAAACAATAGGAATCTGTAAGGTAAGGGCTTGTGAAGGTTTAGGAAAAGAGTAAGAAGCTTTTTTTACTGTTTTCAATGCTGACTTTTTTAAAATAGAAGCCACTTCACCTGAAGCAGAAATCTCTATTAGATTCCCCTCTTTGTCAAGGGTAAAAAGAACCATAGCCTTACCTTGAAGACCACGTTTTTTTGCAATCCGAGGGTAAGAGAGATTTCGTTTAATCAAGGCATTAATAATGGCAAGGTTCTCATCCATATACTGCTCTTCAGGAGTAATGTTAACAATAGGAATAGGCTCTTGTGTTTGAGTAACCATTGCCTTTGCAAACACCTGCTCTTGTTGAACTTCTTCTACCGTTTCAGGTTCAATAACAGCTACTTTTTCAACTACAACAGGAGTAATTTCAACCTCTTTTTCAATCACCATAGGTTCTTCAACTGCAAGAACTTCTTTAACAGGAACAGTTTTTTCCTTCACAACAGGTGTAATCTTTTTCTTAACTACAAGTGTTGGTTTAACAAGAGGTTTTGAAATGGGCTTTACTACCACCTTTTTCACAGGCTTTGGTTCAACATAATGAAGGGCTTGAAGGTTGACCCGAACACGTGTTTCGTGGGTTCTGTCTTGGTATTTCACATACATGGTTGTAAGCACTAAGGCAATAAACAGATGTATGAAAAGTGAAGTTAATAATGATTTAGTTTTTATGCCCACAGAATTCATAGGCTAATTATATTGAAAGTAGTGTTACAGAAGTGTTAATTCACGTCAAGATTAAGCACCAAAAAGTTTATCTAAAAATGATTTATTCTCTTTGGGGATGTAATGATGTTTTCTTTCATCTGTAAAATCAGGGTCAGGCTTTAAGAGTTCTTTATTAAAAGGTTTAAGAGATTTTCGCTCTTTTTTATCTCTTTTATCAGGACTAGAATGTTTCGGTGAAGCATGAGGCATACACATAATAGACTCCTTTTAGCTTACTTAAGATAAGTATAACCTAAGTACCGTGAAGTCTTTGTGGAGTTTCTGTGATGTTTTAGCTCCACTAACATTTAGGTATACTAAAACTATGAAAATATTAATATTCTTGCTCTTTTGTATTTTATCCTTGCCAGCACAATCGTTTTATGATTTTAATGCCACAAGTATAAAAGGTAAAAATATATCCATGTCTCAGTATAACAACAAGGTCATCCTCATTGTAAACACAGCAAGTGAATGTAAGTTCACTCCTCAATATAAGGGGCTTCAAAAACTTTATACTAAGTACAAGAATAAGAATTTCATTATTCTTGGCTTTCCTTCTAATCAATTCAGAGAACAAGAGCGTGGCTCAAACAAAGAGATTTATTTCTTTTGTACCTCAACCTATCATGTAGACTTTCCTCTTTTTGAGAAAATTGATGTCAACGGAGACAAGGCTTTACCTCTTTACAAATATCTAAAAAAAGAGAAGACAGGATTTTTATGGACAGAGTCAATCAAATGGAATTTTACGAAGTTTCTAATAGATAAAAAAGGCGAGGTAATTAAACGATATGGTTCAACCACCGAGCCTAAAGAGATAGAAAAAGATATTATTAGGCTGTTAAAGGATTGATCTTTTTAGATAGAGCGTTGATGTTCAGGGTAAGCTTCAAGCCCACATTCTTCGATATCTAGACCTTTCATCTGTTCTTCATCACTTGCTCTAAATTTCACGACTAAGTTAATGAGGTAAAGAACAATAGCAGAAGATGAGAAAGCAAAAACACCTACAACAACGATACCTTTAATTTGTCCCATTAGAGTAATTCCATTTTCAGGGTCACTTGCAAAGATTCCTACAGCTAGTGTTCCCCAAATACCATTTACTAGGTGAACAGAAAGGGCTCCAACAGGATCATCAATTTTAATTTTGTCGAAAATTGGTACCGCTAAAACTACAAGGGTTCCGCCTATTACGCCAATGATAATTGGTTGATAGATGTTATATAAATCTGGTCCTGCTGTAATCGCAACTAAACCACCAAGTGCACCATTTAAAATCATGGTAATATCAAATTTACGGTAACGTATGTACATAATAAAACCTGCGATAATTGCTCCTGCAAGTCCTGCTGTGTTGGTGTTCATAATAGTCAGTGCAACTGCGTCAGCACCCTCTTTTGTTGTAATTGAACCAACTGAGCCACCATTAAACCCGAACCAACCAATCCACAGAAGGAAGGCTCCTAAAACAACAAGAGGAATGTTCGATGCAGGAATAACACGAACACGTCCCTCTTTCATGTAACGACCACGACGTGGGCCCATGATTAAAATAGCTGCTAAAAGTGCCCAGCCACCCGTTGAGTGAATCACAGTAGAACCTGCTAAGTCATACATGTTAAGCGCTAATGCGGTACCTTCTAAGAAGTTTGCTCCCCAAGTAATGTTAACTACGGTTGGATAAATTAAAGCACCCATAATCACCGTAAATATACTTAATGGAATAATTCTTACACGCTCACTTACCCCACCACTCATAATATTTACTGTTTTTCCTACAAATGCCATTTGAAACATAAAAGCAGCATACATACTAAGTGATGTATTTTCCCAAGTACCAAAAGCATACTCATAACCATAAAGGAAAAAAGCCATTGAAGCTACTGCGTAAATCATAGTGTTTACAGTAAGAACCGTTGCAACATTTTTAGTACGAACAAGCCCTGCTTCTAGCATTGCAAAACCCGGTACCATTAAGATGATAAGTGTCATAGAAAAGATGACAAAAAGTGTGTCAACAATATAGGTAAAATCACTTACGAGGAGATATTCATTCATTAAAAGCCCTTAATTATAAAGGGTAATTATGACTGATAAGAAATTAGAAAGTTATTAAAGTGGAAATTCTATTCAAGACTTGTAAGTTGTACTCTGATTTCATTACGAACTGTATCAAGTTCTTGAACTAAGATATTAATGGCTTCTTTATCTGTTGAAATATTTTCCCAGTTTTCAGACCAAAGCTCTTTTAATCGTACTGTTTTAATCTCTACAGGCTTTGAAATTAGAAGGCTCATGTCTGTAATAAGTCCTATTTTAATCCACCCTTTTCGAGGGCTACCTTCAATACTATTTTTATCATAATGTGCGGCATATAAAATTTGTTCAAACTCTGCAAGCTGGCTTAAAACTTCAAAAGATGCAATTCTTACGGTGTTATTCTCTTCACTCTTTTGTAAACGCCAAACGTTATAAGAGAAACCAATCAAGGCAAAAATAATACTAAATACAGAAGTTATAAAATAAGTTTGTAAACGCTTTTCAATGTTTTTCATGTAAACAGTGTAGCAAAAATGTGTGCAGGGTTTGTTAAAGAAGAACTCCTAGTCAAAAAGACTAAGAGAAGGAAGAAATTAGATAGCTTCGGTATCAGTTTCACCTGTACGAATACGAACAATTTGGTCAATCTCAGATACGAAAATCTTACCATCACCAATTTTACCTGTACGCGCTGCTTCTACAATTGTATTAACCGTTTGTTCTACTGTCTCAGCAGAAACAACAAGTTCAATCTTGATTTTCGGAAGAAAATCAACTACATATTCAGCACCACGGTAAAGCTCAGAGTGCCCTTGTTGACGACCGTAACCTTTTACTTCACTTACTGTCATACCTGTTACACCGATTTCTGCAAGTGCGTCTTTTACATCTTCTAATTTGAAAGGTTTTACAACTGCTTCAATTTTTTTCATATGGAATCCTTATTTAGCTATTTTACTCAACAAAAGGTGAAACTATTCACTTTTATTATGAGGTATCCTTAATATTTAAGTTATTTTAGTACAGTCTCGCCAAAGCGAAACTTAATACTTGTTATTTATGGATTAAAGGTTGAATCCACGCTCACCGTGTACTGACTCATCAAGACCCATTACTTCTTTGTCTTCAATTACTCTACGTCCACCTGTAATTGCTACTGCGATGTAATAAACTACAACTGTACCAACAAGTGTAAACAGACCAACTACTACAACTGATTCAACTTGAACCATGAACTGTCCAAATCTATCACCTGATTCTTTAAGAGGTCCGTCCCATAGAAGATCGTTATCTTTAAGAGCGAAGATTGCTGTTGCTAATGCACCCCATAGACCCGCTAAGAAGTGAACACCAAAAGCATCTAAAGAGTCATCATAACCAAGTTTTTTCTTGAACATAGTCACACCAAAAAATGCGAACACTGTACCAACAGAACCGATGATGAATGCACCTGAAACATCAACAAAACCTGCTGCTGGAGTAATTGCTACTAAACCAGCTATTGCACCTGTTGCCGCACCAAGAAGAGTAGGTTTTTTGTAAACATACCACTCAAGAAGAATCCAAACAATCGTTGCAACTGAAGCTGAAATTGTTGTTGTAAGGAAAGCTAAACCAGCGATAGCGTTTGCACCAAATGCAGATCCACCATTAAATCCGTACCAACCGAACCATAGAAGTGCTGCGCCAAGAGCTGTTAAAATAACAGACGCTGGTTTCATTGCAGTTTTCGGGTAACCCGCACGTTTACCAACTAAAAGAGCAAGAACTAAACCTGCAAGACCACCATTCATATGAACAACAGTACCACCAGCAAAGTCTAAAGCACCTGCATCAAATAGTAATGCACCGTCTCCACCCCATACCATGTGTGTAATTGGAGCATAAACTAAAAGTCCCCAGATCGCTACAAACACAATCCAAGTTGAGAATTTAATACGTTCAATTACTGAACCTGAGGCAATCGCAACCGTAATAGCAGCAAAAGTACCTTGGAAAACAACGAATACATAAGTAGGATACGTTCCACTTAAGTCATTCCATGCGATTCCATTAAGGAAAACATTTCCAAAACCACCAATTACTTTTTGCATACCAGCAGACTCTGCTGTACCAAATGCGATTGAGTAACCCGCAGCAATCCAAACAACAAAGGCAACAACAAATGCTGAAAATACCATCATGTATGTATTAAGGATATTCTTAGAACGTGTCATACCACCATAAAACAGTGCTAAACCCGCAGGTGTCATTAACAGTACTAAGGCTGTTGAAATCATCATCCACGCGGTGTCTCCTGTATCTAATGTAGGAGCGTCTTCTGCAAGAGCAAGAAGAGGAGTAAGCAGTAAAGCTGCGAACAATTTTTTCATTGTACTTCCTTGAAAATAAATTTAGGAAAGTATAACTTTTATTTATTCCTCTTGATTTAGATCAATGGTTAAATTTTAATCATTTTTAGAATTTTGTGAATTTATAAATGATTTAAAAAGCGACTGTTACCTTTTAACGCTTATTTTTAATTTTAATTCTAATCTTTAAGCTTTGCCCTGCCTATTTTCTTAAAGGTTAAGCTCTTCTTAGCTATTATCTAGCTAATTTTTAGAATAGTATTAATTCTAAAACACAGAGGACTTAAATGAGCGATTTACTAGAAAATAGCCAAAATATCGAAAATATAAATATTGAAGACACTGTAAAAGCGTCGTATCTTGATTACTCAATGAGTGTTATCATCGGTCGTGCCTTACCAGATGTTAGAGATGGTCTTAAACCGGTTCACCGTCGTATTTTATACGCAATGGACAAACTTAACCTAAGTGCCGGTGCAAAATACAAGAAGTCAGCGCGTATCGTTGGTGATGTTATTGGACAGTACCACCCTCACGGTGACAACTCTGTTTATGATGCACTTGTTCGTATGGCTCAAGACTTCTCAATGCGTATGACCCTTGTTGACGGTCAAGGAAACTTCGGTTCAGTTGATGGGGACAACGCAGCAGCAATGCGTTATACAGAAGCACGTATGACAAAATATGCCGGCGAGTTAATGAAAGATCTTGAAAAAGATACGGTTGACATGGTAGATAACTACGATGGCACAACTCAAGAGCCTACTGTTTTTCCAACACGTGTACCTAACCTTTTAATTAATGGTTCTTCAGGTATCGCGGTTGGTATGGCAACAAACATTCCTCCTCACAATCCTGGCGAAGTTATTTCAGGTGTTTTACACCTTTTAGATAACCCCGATGCAACACTTCAAGACATTATGCAGTTTATTAAGGCACCTGACTTTCCTACGGGAGCTACAATTTACGGTCAAAAAGGTATCTTAGATGCTTATGAAACTGGTCGTGGTCGTATCAAACTTCGTGCTAAAACACATATTGAGAAAAAAGGCAACAGAGACGTTATCGTTGTTGATGAACTTCCTTACCAAGTAAATAAAGCCCGTTTAGTTGAAAATATTGCGATTCTAGTTCGTGATAAATCAATTGAAGGTATTTCTGAAATTCGTGATGAGTCTGACCGTGAAGGTATGCGTATTGTTGTTGAACTTAAACGTGACGCAATGCAAGAGATTGTTCTTAACAACCTTTATAAGCAAACAAATATGCAAACGACCTTTGGTATTATCATGTTGGCTATTAAAAACCAAGAACCTTTTGTATTTAAACTTTTAGACATTATTAAAACCTTTATTGCTCACCGTAAGACAGTCATTATTCGTCGTACAATATTTGACCTTGAAAAAGCTAAGGCAAGAGCACACATCTTAGAAGGTCTGAAAAAAGCGATTGATATTATCGACAAGGTAATTAAAACCATTCGTGCTTCAGGTAATGAAGAAGATGCAAGAAATAACTTAGTTTCTGAATACGATTTTTCAACAATTCAAGCAGCGAGTATTGTTGCAATGAGACTAGGTCGTTTAACCGGTCTAGAAATTGAAAAAATTGAGAATGAGTTAGCAGAACTTCATTCTTTAATTGCTTACTTAGAGTCAATTTTAAAAAGTGAAGAAGTTCTTCAAGGTATCATTAAAGAGGAGTTAATTGAAGCACAATCGGCTATCAATACACCTCGTCTTACTGACATTGTCGATAACTATGATGACATTGACATTGAAGACCTTATTCCTAATGAGCCAATGGTAGTTACTATTACTCATCGTGGTTACATTAAACGTGTTCCACTTGCTCAGTATGAAAAACAACATCGTGGTGGAAAAGGCAAGACTGCTGTAACTACTTATGATGATGACTTTATTGAAAATTTCTTTACGTGTAACACGCACGATACTTTACTCATCGTAACGAACCGTGGTCAATTACACTGGCTTAAAGTTTACAGAATTCCAGAAGGAAGTAGAACGGCTAAAGGTAAGGCAATTGTTAACCTTATTAACCTCGTTCAAGATGAAGAGATTCAGTCGATCATTCCTACAACTGGCTTTAGCGAAGACAACTCTTTAGTGTTCTTTACTAAAAATGGTATCGTTAAACGTACTAATCTTTCTGAGTTCTCTAATGTAAGAACAAATGGTGTTAGAGCTATCGTTCTTGATGATGATGACACACTTGTAACGGCTAAGATTTCTACTCCTGAAACACAGTACCTGTTTATCTTAACAAGTCAGGCTCAATGTATTAAATTTGAAATTGGCAAGACTAGAGATCAAGGTCGTACGACTCGTGGTGTTCGTGGTATCAAGTTCAAACATGATGGTGATTTTGTAATTGATGCAAATATCATTGCGAGTGATGAACAAGAAATCCTTACGGTCAGTGAAAAAGGTATTGGTAAACGTACCACTGCTGAAGAATACAGACTTACTAACCGTGCTGGTTCGGGTGTTATAGCTATGAAACTTAACAATAAAACTGGAACAAGCGTTGTTGGATGTTTAATGGTTGATGAGACTATGGACATGATGGCACTTACTAAAACAGGTAAGATGATTAGAGTTGACATGCAGACTATCTCTAAATCAGGGCGTAATACTTCAGGCGTTTACATCATTAAAGGTGACGATGTTCAAAGTATTTCACGTTGTCCTAAAACAGAAGTTAACGACGATGAGAATGAAGATGGAACCGAAGGTTCAACAGAAACACCTGCTTTACCAGAAGCCTAAAACACACTTCTAACTTTCACCTCTTTTGAGGTGAAGGACCCTTCCCTTTTTTAAATAAGATATATTTTCTCCTAATTATTGATTTTACTCAATGCTATCTTGTTTTTATTACTATATTCTTCTAGTATTAATTAACAAGGCATATATTATGAGTGAATTTTTAAACAACGAAGCATCTCCTTTTGAAGGAAAATATCCAGACGGGCACCCTGTTCGTGTCTACTTGGAAGAGAACCTTTTAATAAGAGATTACATCTCTCAACTTAAACATATGAATGTAAATGAGCATTATGAGTTCATTAAAGAACTTTTCTCTAAATTAGGTGAGGTTGAAAAACACTTTGCACGAAAAGAAAACCAACTTTTTCCTTATTTAGAAAAATATGGTTGGACAAGTCCAAGTCAGAATATGTGGGCATTTCATGATGACATTCGCGCACAAATTAAAGAAGCACGTAGGGCTGTTGAAGAAAAAAGTGAACACATGATGACACCTATTTATCAGGCATGTGACTCACTTGAACATATCATGCAAGTTGAAGAAGGACGTCTTTTACCTAGAGCAATGGAGATGTTAAGCGAAGATGATTGGAAAGAGTTCCGCGAAGGTGATGAAGAGATTGGTTGGATGTTTGCTGTAGCACCTTCTCAATGGCCTGAACCAGAGTACATTCATCCAAGTGAAGATAAAAAGCGTAAGAAACTTCCTTTTGGCATTGAAGATAAGACCCATTATGATGAGGGTTACTTAACACCTGAACAAGTCAACTCTATCTTTAAATATATGCCTGTAGATATCACTTACGTTGATGAAAATGACCGTGTTGTTTTCTATAACCGTGGAGATGACAGAGTTTTTCCAAGGTCTGCAGGAATTATTGGTCGTGAGGTAAAGTTTTGTCACCCTCCAAAATCTGTAGGTCAAGTCCTTATGATTTTAGAAGAGTTCAAAAAAGGAACTCAAGATGTAGCTGAATTTTGGATTCAATTTAAAGGGAAGTTTATTCACATTCGTTATTTTGCAGTAAGAGATGACAACAAGGTGTACAAAGGTGTTATCGAGATGAGTCAAGATGTTACTGACATTCGCGCCCTAGAAGGGGACAAACGTCTTCTTGATTGGGATGTTTAGGACTTAGGCTTTACCTAAGTGGTGAAAGTGTGCCTTTGGCACGAGAATGGGTAAATGGGGCACTCGTTTCACTCGCTATGAGGGGAAGAGGAGACCAAGGTCAAAAACTTCTTTTCTCCTTCTCTTCTCCCATTACCACTTCTACTCATCACCTCATCACGTTTTATAAGAAGCTAAAAGATCATTCAGTTGCGTGGTCATAGACGCTAAGTGTTCAGAAGCAGATGCAATCTCTTCAACACTCTTAGCGTTAGAGACAGAAAGTGTGTTTACAATTTCTACCTTGTCTATCATCGCTTGAATATCTTCCGAATTACTAATGTAACCCAGAACCATGTTGTCCACCTTCGTTACCGCATGATCCATAATACTCACACTGCTTTCAATCTCATCTTGTGCCGTTTGAGCATTTGTCGATAAGTCCTCAATTGCATTTGCATTAACAGCAATAGCCTCACTCGCATCCATAATAGACTGAACAATAACATTAATGGTCGCATTAATCTCAGCAAGAGACTTTTGTGTACGCTCAGCAAGTTTTCTTACCTCATCAGCAACAACCGCGAACCCACGACCGTGTTCACCTGCACGCGCTGCTTCAATAGCTGCATTTAATGCCAGTAAGTTTGTCTGGTCAGCAATGTCTGAAATCACACTAAGAACACCCTTAACCTCTTGAGCATCTGAACTAAGGTGCTGAAGTTTATCCGCAAGTTCTGCCTCTGCTTGACTTCGCATCACAATGTCTTCTGAAAGCAATACAATTAATGCATTCGTATTAGAGAGTGTTTTCTCAGCATTGTCAATTTCATCTTTTGTCTGCTTAGCTTCTTCAACAGAAACACTTAGTGTCCCTTGAATACTTTTACCTTGACTGCTTACTTCTTGAACAATTAAAGACTCTTCTTCTGCTTTTTCACCAATTAGAATAGAGGTACTTGCTAACTTTTCTGCCACACTCAAGTTTTCAATACTCGTTGATTTTGCAATGGTAATGGTATCTTGAACTTTTTTAATAAAGTCATTTACATAATTACTTACTCGTGCAATCTCATTGTCACCTTTAATCTCAATTCTTTGGGTTAAGTCACCCTCACCATGAGCCAAGTCTTCTGCTCGGTCTTCCATATCTTTAAGCGGTTTAACCAAGGCAAAGTTTAACAGAAGTGAAGAGATCACCATAGCTATAATAAACACCACCAAAGACGCTATCATAATAGAATTTCTAAAGTCATTAGGTGCCACCATAACTTCAGCTTCACTAATTTCACTTATTATTGCCCAGTTAAAATCTTTACCTACATGAACAGGTCGGTACGCGGACAAAACAGACTCCCCTATATAGTTTGGAATCGTCTCAATACCTGTTTGCCCATCAATTGCTGCTCGACTTGCTTTAGTGTCAATCTTACCTTCATTAGGGTTTTGAAATGAAACTAAGAGACTATGGTTCTGTGAGTCAAGAAAACTATCACTGCGCATAAGCTCATCACTTCCTACCAAGTAATCTTCTTGAGTTTCCCCATAACCATCACGAAATTCCATAATTTCATTAATTCTAGAATTAGAAATTTGAAAAACAATGACACCCACTAAAAAATCATTAACAAATACAGGGGCTCCAAGAAACATTGCTGGTTCATTTTTTGAAGGTGCATATGGTCGCATGTCTACAAATACAGGACGTTGCAGTTTGGTGACTTTTTTCCACACTTCACCTAAGGCAGAATTTTTTAAATCACCATGACTTAAATTAGCTCCAAAATCCTCTTTTTTTGCCTGTGAAAACATAACATGCCCATGTTCTGGACAAATCACATAGATGTCTGAGTAGCCATATTCTTTTGCATAAAACTGAAAGAACTCATCATACTTGTCAATAACATCATCAACATCCATATCGTCAAAAGGATACGGGGCTTCCGGCTTGACTTCAAGTGATTTATGTAAGCCAATTAACTCTGAAAGAGTTGAGAGTACATTAGCATTAATAGATAAAACATTTATATCTGCAATACTTTTTTGAAAAAACTTCTCAACTTGGTTTGCTTTTACCTCTCTTGCTGAGATTAAAGAGTCATAACTCTTTTTTAAAAGAATCTCTTTACTTTGCATGCTTACAATAACTGTAATCGTAACTGCCATAAAGACCATCACCCCAATAAGCAGACCAATTGTTTTTGCTTTTACAGAAATATTTGTAATGTTTTTCATCATAGTACCCCTAGATAGAATTGATATAATAAAATTTAATACATACATTCTATCATCAAAAAAGAGAAAAAACAAACCTTTTTAAAAATTATGATCAAATTAAATTGGAACACTCTTTGCTTATTAATTAGCAATACAAAAGATGCAAGGACGTATAATGCGCAAAATCCTACTACTAAGTGCCTTACTTTCAAGCCTATTAATGGCAGAAGAAGCACCACAAAACACTCCCGCCCAAGCTCAAACAATGCAAACAGTTGACCCTATTGTTGTAACACCGATTGTTGTTCAACCTGTTGTTATTGCACCAGCTGCTGCGCCTAAAGAAGAGCCAAAAGCTTGTCCTCATGATATGAAAAAGCCTGAAAAGCAGATGACCCCATCTTCTTACAAACAAGTTCGTATCAGTGTTGTTGGTCAAGGAGTTGCTCCAACTATGACAACTTCTCCAGCTCAAGCTTACGCTTTAGCTAAACGTGCTGCAATTGCAGATGCGTACAGACTTTTAGCTGAAAAAGTTAAGGGCGTAAGAATTGAAGGTTCTGATAAAATCAAGAACATGATGGTTCAACGTTCAGAAGTTCGTACCTTTGTTGACGCAGTAATTGCTGAAGCAGAAATCGTTGAGACTGTTTTCAAAGATGGTCTGTGCGAAGTTGAAATGGAACTTACTATTGACCCTCAACAATGGCAGTCTATTTTAGCGAGTCGTTAGGACACCTTTACACATGAGTCTAAACCTACGCACCCTTGTGCTTGTGTTTATACTCTTAAGTACTTCTTTGTTAAGTGCTTCACATACCTTCATCTTAAGCTACCGCGCACAAGTTAAAAATGCGGTAGTTATCTCTGAATCTTTCCAGTTTGCCCAAGCCATGACTCCTGTTAAAGCAAGCCCTGCTCAAAAACTCACCATACGTTCTGATAAAGAGACCAACCTACACCTAATTATTGAAAAGAACAAAGATGAAATCCTAGAGTTTTTAATGAAGTACGGAGCACACACCCGTTCTCATGAAAAGGTCTCTGACTTAAAAAGTAATTCTCTCATTGAACTCACCCTCCCACCCACTTACATAACAGTCGATTTTAAAAAGGATTACGCTATAATCACGCGATTATTATTAGACTGAAACGCCAAATGAGCAAAGCCCTAGAGGAACAGCGAAGCTGTTTACAAAATATGACTTTATCCTAACGAATGTGACATTAAGTCACTTTGCTTAGGCATATTGTTAACACTAGGTTTTATTCAGCATAAGGCTCACGCATAGCTAGACCATGCTTTCTTAAAAATTATAATCAAACTCCACAGCAAAGGAAGCACGTGAAAATAGCGATTGTAGAAGACGATATAAATATGCGTAAATCCCTAGAAATTGCTATGGGAGATTATGAAGAGTTTGAAATCAAAGCCTTTAAGTCGGCTAAAGACGCACTTGCAAAACTAGATGACAGCTTTGACTTAATCGTAACAGACATCAACATGCCTGGTATGGACGGCATTGAGTTTGTTAAGGTACTTGATGGAAAGTTCGAAGTCATTATTATGACAGGAAATGCAACCCTTCAAAAAGCTATTGATTCTATTCAACTCGGCGTTAAAGACTTTTTACTTAAACCTTTTGAGATTGAGACCTTAGTTGAAGCCATCAAGCGTTCTCATAAGATTCAAGAAGTTGTTAAAAAAGCTCCGGCAAAAAAAGAAACTAAGAAAAAATCTAACTCAGGTTTTATCTCAAGTTCTCCTGCCTTAGACAAAGCAACTAAGATGGCAGAACGTGCAGCTAAAACAGACGCTTCTATTTTACTGACCGGAGAAAGTGGTGTTGGAAAAGAAGTTTTTGCACGTTTTATTCATGACACTTCACCCCGTGCTAAAAAGCCCTTTATCGCGATTAACATGGCGGCAATTCCAGAGAACCTCATTGAGAGTGAGCTTTTTGGTTTTGAGAAAGGTGCTTTTACCGATGCTATTGCAGCTAAACCAGGTCTTTTTGAACTGGCTGAAGGTGGCACACTTTTCTTAGATGAAATTGGTGAGATGCCTTATGGGGTTCAAGCTAAACTGCTTCGTGTTTTACAAGAAAGAGAAGTACAACGTTTAGGTTCTCAAAAAGTACAGAAGATTGATGTGCGCATCTTGTCTGCTACTAATGCCAACTTACACAAGCACATAGACGATGGTGAATTTAGAGAAGATTTATATTACCGATTGAACACAATTCCTGTTTCTATTCCTCCTTTACGTGAGAGAAAAGAAGAAATCATTGAGATTGCTTCAAAGACACTTGATGAGAACTGTGAGAAGTATGGCTTAGAAGACAAAAGCTTTTCTCAAGAGGCTCAAGATGCCCTACTTGCTTACAAATGGCCAGGAAACATTAGAGAGCTAGTCTCGGTGGTTGAACGTGCAAGTATCTTAAGTGAAGGTGCAAGTATTACGACGGATGAGCTATTTTTGGATTCACGTCAGAAGCAAAAATCTATCAAAGATATGGAAAAAGAACTTATACAAGAAGTTCTTCAGTCCTGCGAAATGGATATGTCAGCCTCAGCTAAGATGCTTGGAATGACAAGTTCAGCTTTAGATAAAAAAATTAAACAATATAACTTATAAAGGATTAGAAGTGAAAAAATATAATGTAGCTGTCGTTGGTGCAACTGGCGCAGTAGGTGAAGAAATTTTTCGTATTTTTGAAGAGATTGACTTTCCATTTAATAAAATTGTTCCACTAGCAAGTGAACGTTCAGCAGGTAATACAATTACTTTTAATGACAACACACTTGTGATTAAAGAACTTACAGAAACTATTTTTAAAGAAGAAGAGATTGAGATTGCTCTGTTTTCAGCAGGTGGATCAATTTCTGAAAAGTATGCTTCTTTTGCAGCAGATGCAGGTGCAGTAGTTATCGACAATACCAGTCACTTTAGAATGAATGAAGATGTACCTTTAGTTGTTCCTGAGGTTAATCCTTTGGAGATTAACGAGTGGAAAACAACAGGAATTATTGCAAATCCTAACTGTTCAACGATTCAGATGGTTCAAGTGCTTAAACCTCTTGACGAAGCCTATGACTTACAACGTGTTGATGTTTCTACTTACCAAGCAACTTCAGGTGGTGGTAAAGAAGCAATGGCAGAACTAGTAACTCAGATGCAAGACTTCTTCGCTTTTAAACTTGATGACTCTGAGCATAAAGCTTTTCCTCATCAGATTGCTCTGAATGTTATTCCTCAAATTGATGTTTTCATGGAAAATGGTTACACCAAAGAAGAGATGAAAATGGTAAATGAAACCATTAAAATTCTTGGTAAAGAAGTAGAAGTATGTGCCACTTGTGTTCGTGTTCCTACTCTTCGTGGTCACGCGGAATCATTAACATTAACCTTTGATGCAGACGTGGATGCTAATGAAGCAAGAGAACTTCTTTCAAAAGCACCAAATATTATTATCATTGACAATCCAGCTGAAAGTGAATACCCAATGCCAGCAGCCTGTGTGGATCAAAATGAAACTTTTGTAGGTCGTATCAGAAATGACCTCTACCGTAAAAATGTTCTTAATATGTTTATTGTTGCTGACAACCTTCGTGTTGGTGCGGCAACTAATGCAGTGAGAATTGCACAAAAATGGGTGGAGATGCAAGAGCAATAAGCTCTTGACCTTCGACAGTTTTAAAAAAAATAAAATAAGCTAAAATTGGATTAAAATGTTAGAAAAGATTTTTGAAAAAGGACTTTGGAGCACTAGACTTATGGTTTTATTAGCCGTGGTCTTTGGTCTTATTGGTGCCATAATACTTTTTGTAGTCGCAAGTGTAGATATCTACGAGAGTGCTAAGTTTGTAATAACAACCTATTTTACACATGCTCATCCTGAAAATTTTCATGAAGATGTTGTGGGTGGGATTATTGGAGCCGTTGACTTATACCTTATTGGTGTAGTAATGCTTCTATTTTCTTTTGGTCTATATGAGCTTTTTATCTCAGACATAGATGTTGCCAAAGATGAAGAAGGTGAAGATAATAAAATCTTAGCTATTCATTCACTTGACCAGCTTAAAGATAAAATTTCTAAGGTCATTGTAATGGTCTTAGTGGTTGGTTTCTTTCAAAAAGTAGGACATACACAGTACAACGGTGCTCTTGATATGTTGTACTTTGCATTGTCAATTACTGCTGTTTCAGTAGGACTATTTTTCCTCGGAAAAGTAGGAAAAAAACACTAATAAAAAATTAATTAAAAGAGAGAAATAAATTATGTCAAATAAAATTTTTGTAGATGCATGTTTAGGTAAGGAAACTCCTTATACACCCGTATGGATGATGAGACAAGCAGGTCGTTACTTACCAGAGTACATGGCAGTAAGAGCTGAAGCAGGTAACTTTTTAAACCTATGTCATGATCCTAAAAAAGCATGTGAAGTAACACTTCAACCCTTAGACATTGTTGGTGTTGATGCTGCTATTTTATTTTCTGATATTCTTGTTATTCCTGATGAAATGGGAATGGACTTATCTTTTGTTAAAGGTGAAGGTCCTAAGTTTTCTGATCCTATTAAAGATGAAGCTGACATTGACAGACTTATTGGTGGCGACGAAGCTGCTTCAAAACTAACTTATGTTTTTGACACCATTAAACTTATCAAAGAAGAACTAAACAACCGTGGTGGTGAAATTGCACTTATCGGTTTTACCGGTGCACCATGGACACTTGCAACCTATATGATTGAAGGAGAAGGTACTAAGACGTACAATGTTTGTAAAAAAATGATGTACTCTAACCCTAAACTTTTACATAAAATCCTTGCTAAAGTAACTGAAGTTGTAAAACTTTACATGGAAAAACAAATTGAAGCAGGGATTGATGTTGTTCAAATTTTTGACTCATGGGCTGCGGCAATTGAGCCAAGTAAGTATGATGAATTCTCATGGAAATACATGGTTGAAATTGCAGATTACTTAAAATCTAAATATCCAAATATTCCTATCATTATGTTCCCTAAGGGAATTCCAGCATCATTAGATATGATC
>Ga0256826_1000135_pt1 | contig 38412 bp, 39 predicted proteins | sample CV79metaG_FD_185975 | JGI IMG/M metagenome (GOLD analysis project Ga0256826, IMG submission 185975) | Hydrothermal vent microbial communities from East Pacific Rise, Pacific Ocean - CV79 | ecosystem: Environmental > Aquatic > Marine > Hydrothermal vents | place: Pacific Ocean: East Pacific Rise...
CTTGTCTTACTTTTACTAAGTAAACAATAGACTCAAATGGACTTTGCATCATTCTCTCCCTTATATATTTTATGATTATATCATAGAATATTTGTGTCACATTGATATCACAAAAGCTAATAATAGTAGGTAATTACTAATATTTGACTTGTATTTGTAATTAATGTTGATAATATTTTGATAATCATTGTTAAAATGTCGTCTAAATGTCTCTTTTTAACAGTTAAAGCTGCTCTAATGCTGCATCTACTGCATTGATATAACTTAATGTTTTAGCTCTGTTTTGATAAGCGATGTCAAAAGCCGTACCATGGTCAACAGATGTTCTAATGATAGGTAAAGTTAACGAGATATTAACACTCTCATCAAAGTAGAGTGCTTTAAGCGGTGCAAGCCCTTGATCATGGTACATAGCAACCATATATTGGTATTGTGATCTGAAGTGAGGCGTAAAAGCGATATCAGGCACAACAGGACCAACAAAGAGTCTCTCACCAATCATCTCATTAACACTGTTGATCGCTTCTGTAATGATCTGCTCTTCACTACCTAAAACACCGTTATCTCCAGCATGAGGATTGAGACCTAAAACAGCTACTTTTTGATGGCCGATACTTTTATAAAAGGAGGATAGGAAGGAGGAGAGTCTCTTAAGCTCAATCTGTGCCGCAACTTGATGTAAGGGAATATGTTCGGTATAGAGTGCCACATAGAGTTGTGCACACCCTAGCATCATGATTGCTTCTTGATCAAAGATATCACGTAGCATATCCGTATGACCTTTGTACTCAATACCTGCTAACGCCCAAGCTTCTTTATGGATGGGTAAGGTGATTACACCAGATACAGCACCACTTTTGGCAAGATTGATAGCATTTAAAAAAGAGTGATAAGAGAAGTGGCCTGAACGCTCTGAGATAAGACCTGGCTCTATGGTGTATGAACCTGTAATCTCATGATATTGAAGATTATTGGGTACGACCATATTTAAGCGCTCAGCAGCATCATGAAGTAAGGTTTTAGAGATGCAGTAGATGGGGTCGATCTTTTGAGAGATAGTTTGATGTGCTTTGAGTGCAATCTCAATACCCACCCCATTGAGGTCTCCTAAGGAGATGGCAAATCGAGGTTTTAGCGTTGACATAACTGCTTCATCTCTTTGACCGCATCAGCTAAACCACTAAAGATAGAACGGGCGATGATACTTTGACCAATATTAAGTTCTGTAATCGCATCTATCTCGACCATATGAGTAACGTTTTGATAGTTAAGCCCATGACCAGCAGCAACTTCAAGACCGATCTCTTTAGCATGTTTTGCTGTGATCGAGATTGTTTCAAGAGCGCTCTCTAACATCGCTTTAAGCTCATCACGCGGAAGTTCAAGTTCTGCGATACTATGGTGAGAGTAGGGCAAAGCAGAGTTTAACATGGCGTAGATGTTAGCAAAGTGTCCTGTGTGAAATTCGACCCATTCAGCATCTAAGACTTTAGACTGCTCTACGGCATTTAAAGCGGGATCGATAAAGAGAGATACTTCAATGCCTACATCATGAAGTTTTTCGATGGCATCACTGATCATATCGCTTTTAGAGATGACATCAAGACCACCTTCTGTCGTGACCTCTTCACGGTTTTCAGGGACTAATGTCGCTCTATGTGGTCTCATCTCACAGACAATATCAATGATATCACTGTTGATCGAGCACTCTAAGTTGACAGGAATAGCAGATGAGGCAATGATCTTTTTGACATCTTCATCATGAATATGTCTACGGTCTTCACGTAGGTGTATTGTGATCTGGTCTGCTCCATTTTGAGCACAGATTGCAAGAGCCATAAGCGGATCGGGATCATTGATCTTACGTGCTTCTCTTAAGACTGCAATATGATCAATATTAACCCCTAAAGAGAGTTTATTTGGCACGTTTGTCATAAAATTCCTTCTTAAAGTCATTAAAACGATTGGCTAAAATTGCTTCACGCATTTCTCTCATCAAGTTGAGATAGTAGTGCAAGTTATGTAAGGTTGCGAGCCTAAAAAAGGTGATCTCACGTGCACGAAAGAGATGGTTAAGATAGGCTCTACTATAGCGTTGACAGGTGAGACAGTTACATTCAGGATCGATGGGACCTGAATCTTCTTTAAACTTTGCACCACGAATGTTAATGCGACCAAAAGAGGTAAAGAGGGTGCCATTTCGCGCATTACGTGTAGGCATGACACAATCAAACATATCAATACCCCGTTCAACATTTTCAACAAGATCTTCAGGGGTACCTACACCCATAAGATATCGTGGTTTATCTTCTGGCATGTACTGTACGGTGTGCTCTACGGTGTCATACATATCTTGATTGGCCTCACCTACAGAGAGTCCCCCAATAGCAAAACCATCATAATCAAGGCGACATAGCTCTGTGGCAGACTTGGTACGAAAGGCATTGTCTGTTCCACCTTGGATGATGGCAAAGATATTTTGATCGACTCCCACACCTTCTTGCTGTTTTTGGCGAAAGTATATGATGGACTCTTCTGCCCACTGGGTGGTACGTTCGATCGAAAGTTTAATACGTTCTTGTGTTGCAGGAAGCGCCACCAAGTCATCTAATATCATCATGATGTCAGAGCCTAAATTGTGCTGAATATCGATGACCTTAGTGGGTGTAAAGTAGTGCTTTGAACCATCAATATGACTACGAAATTCGATTCCGTTGGCATCTGCTTTAGAGATATCACTCAGACTAAATGCTTGAAAACCACCGCTATCTGTCAAAAAGCTTTTAGGGTAGGTTGTAAACTTATGGAGCTTGCCCATGGCAGCAACAGTCTTGTCACCGGGTCGTAAATACATATGATAAGTGTTGGCTAAGATGATTTGTGCACCTAAGAGGTCATGCATATCTGCCATATCTAAGGCTTTAACACTACCTAAGGTACCTACGGGCATAAAAACAGGGGTAGTGATTGTTGAGTGTTCGGTCTTTATGGTACAAGCACGTGCTTTGTCGCTTTGTGCATCTAGTGTAAACTCCATAGGACTCCATCGTATATGAGATACGCGATTTTAGCATACCCAAACCTCCGAAAAGCTAATGTTACCTTTTAATTGAGAAATAGAGGAGGTAATATGCTACAATCTCTCAACAAACAAAACAGCAGTGGGTAAGATAAAGCTCCTACTGTGATCATAGTTTTAAAATAGGGTGCAGATGAAAAAGATCTTGATTATTACCGACAATGATGTAGGTAAGCAGTTTCTTCAAAGAACGATAGATACTTTTACCAAAGATAATATTTACTATGTTATTCAGACGCGTAAAAGTGAGTTCAAAGATGTTCCCCCTTCACGTTTTAAATTTTTTGAGTTTGATACGACTAGCCTTTATAAGATCAGTAATGTCTTAAAAATGGAGTTTATACAGGTCTTTATTGCCCTCTCTAATCCCCAAGATGTATTGATCACGATAGAAAATATTCGTGTCAGTAAGAAAAACTTACGAGTGGTAGTCGTTGATAACTGGAGATTGAAGATCGATGACTCTTATGTTGTTTTGATGAATACAGCAGAGGTCCTAACCTCTCATATGTTTGACTATCTTCCTAATGTCCCTGTAATTGCACAAAATGTGGGACTAGGTGAGGGTGAAGTGATGGAGGTCATGGTCCCTTTTGGAAGCTCTTTTGTTTACCGACATGTGGGTGTCATAGAACAAAAAAATTGGCGTATAGCTGGTCTCTACAGAGATGGAAAATTGATTCTCCCCCATCGAAGACAGATGATCCATCCCAATGACACTCTTTTGCTTTTAGGAGAACCTGCAGTATTAAATAGTGTTTATCGTGCGATTAAGCGAGAGATAGGGCAGTTCCCACAACCTTTTGGTACTAATATTTATCTCTTTATTGATATGCTTAAAGATGATACTAAGAAGCTACTAAATCTAGTTGAACAGGCTCTTAACACCTATAACCGCTTTACTAATAAGCTTTTTATCAAGATCTGTAATCCCTCAGATCTTAATATCTTGGCTCAGATTAAAGAGAATGCTACGGATCATGTCATCATAGATATTGACTACCAAGCGCGTTACATAGAAGATATGATTTTTGAAGATGTCAAACATTATGATATTGGGATGATCATGCTCTCTAACACGCTTTTTTCTAAAGATAAGATGAGAGATATCCTCTTTGATGTCAATATACCTGTTCTTTCATTGGGTTCTAAAGATATAGAAAGTATTAAAAAGACGGTTGTTGTACTCAATGATAATAAGGATCTAGAGAAGATATCAACAACAGTTTATGACTTTTCAGCGCAAATGGGCTTTGATATTGAACTTTTCAAAGATGATAATGAGACCTCATTAATACAAGATGAGATCATTGAACATTATCAAAACTTAGCGGAGATTTTCTCTAAGAGTATTGTGCTGACACATCATCAAGAAAATCCTATCAGAAAGCTTCAACAAAGAGAGAACTTTTTGCTCTGTATGCCTTTCACTGAGATGGTCTTAGAGTCCAGACACAATACAATTTTCTCCACGGATATTGAGAGTCTATACTACCGTCTAGGTGAGTACCATCAACTCTTTATCCCTAGAAAGATCTAAGGCTTTTTTTGGATCTTCTTTTTTAGAGGTGCTCTTAAGTTGATATAAAGTATTATCTCTTAGTAAATAAACTTTATTATAAACGTCACTTTGGCGTTATACTTGGGATAAAAATGACCGTAAATATTAACCTAAAAAAAGAGATCGATCTTTCATACCAAGTGACTATCGATACACTCACTGAACTTAACTTCGAAACAAAAGTTGCTATTGTCACAAATACTACAGTCTCTTCATTGCATCTAGAATATCTTAAAAGTAAGATCAAGGCAAAAAGTTTGATTGTCATCACATTAGAAGATGGTGAACAGTACAAAAACTGGAACTCTATAGAGAAGATCTTAGAAGAGATGTTTGAAGCGCGTTTCAACCGTAACTCACTACTTATTGCCTTTGGGGGTGGTGTTATTGGTGATATGACAGGTTTTGCTGCCAGCATCTATCAGCGTGGTATAGACTTTGTTCAGATTCCAACAACGCTACTGGCACAAGTTGATGCCAGTGTGGGTGGAAAGACAGGTTTTAATAACAAGTACGGCAAAAACCTAGTAGGTGCATTTCATCAGCCTAAAGCTGTTTATGCTGATGCCTATTTTTTACAAACTCTTCCAAAGCGTGAGTTTGCAGCAGGTGTTGCTGAAGTTGTGAAGATGGCAGTCTGTTTTGATGCTGACTTTTTTGAGTGGTTAGAGTCGGCTGATTTGAGTGATGCTGCGCAGCTTTCAGAAGCGGTGTCAAAGTCAGTTAAGACCAAAGCATGGGTGGTTGCTCAAGACGAGAAAGAGCGTGGTCTTCGTGCTGCACTAAACTATGGTCATACCTTTGGACATGTCATTGAAAATGAGACAGAGTACAAAGGCTTTTTACATGGTGAAGCTGTAGCAATAGGTATGGTCATGGCTAATGATACAGCAGTCAAACTGGGTTGGATGAGTGAAGATGAAGCAAGTCGTGTTAAGGATCTTTTAGAGAAGTATGACCTACCTACACGTTATGAAATCAAAGATGTTGATGCTTTTTATGAGACATTTTACTTGGATAAGAAAAGTGCAGACAGTGCGATCACCTTTATCATTCCAAAATCTTTAGGTGGTGTTGAGATCACAGATAAGATCGATGCTGCTGTGATCAAAGAGGTATTGGGTTCTTATGCTACGAAGTAAGTCAAAACTATTTGTTCTGTTGCTCTTACTACAAACAGTGCTTTTAGGTGCTGTTACTAATAGCGATGAGCTCAATAATACAGCTCAAGAAGAGCAGGTGGCTCAAGCGTTATTGATTCAAGCTTCCATTGCTGAGAATGAAAAACTGCTTCGTGAAAAACGTCTCACTAAGATCAAACATTATAATGAAGAGCTTAAATCTATCAATACGCTCTTAAGTAAAGATAATGTGTGGGAAAAGAGTTATATCTCTCATATCGCATATTCTCAAGTGCGCAATGATCTTTTATTGCTTCAACAAAAGATTACGGCACTCGGTAAAAAACGTAAAAAAAGTAGTGCAGATCGTGAAGTACTAGAAGATCTTAAAGCGAAAGAGAAGATTCTTTCTGAGCAGTTTATTCTTCTTGATAGACAGCAGGGTAAAAGTATGTTTGCAACACTACTTCAGCCTGAAGAGATCGAAGAGATGCCTATTCTGTCTAACCCTTTAGATATTTTTACAGCCATCTCATTTATCAAACATCTTGAAGAGATCTATGCGGATTACAATAAGCAAGGTGTAGAACTAGCAGAACGTATTAGCCTTCTTAAAAGTAAGATAGAGACCTTAAAAAGTCTTCGTGCCCTTAATGAGAATGGGGGTTATGATAAAGAGTTAGAGGAGACAACATATCGTTTAGATAAGTATATTAATGCACAAGAGATCTTAGAAGTTACAGCAAATATATACGACAAACGTATTGATGAGATCGAAGTTAAAGTTAACAAGCAGATTCGTATACAAGTCTATAAACTCTCAAAGATCGGTTTAATCATTCTCTTTTTGTTCGCATTAGCCTTTTTCTTAAAAGTAATGAGTAAAAAGTATATTACTGATAATGATCGTTTTTATATGGCCAATAAGATTATCAATTTTGGTAACTTCATATTGATCATGATCATCTTACTTTTTAACTATATTGAGAATGTCTCATACTTAGTGACTGTGCTAGGTTTTGCCTCTGCCGGTATTGCGATTGCAATGAAAGATTGGTTTATGTCGATGTTAGGGTGGTTAGTCATTGTCTTTGGTGGTTCTATTCATGTGGGTGACCGTATCAGAGTAGATATGGATGGTATGAAATATGTTGGTGATGTCATGGATATCTCACTTTTACGTATGACAATATTGGAAGATATAACACTAAGTACCTATAAAGAGAATCGCAGAGCCGGACGAATTATATTTGTACCAAACAATTATGTTTTTACCCGTATGATTGCCAACTATTCTCATGATTCGCTTAAAACAGTGTGGGATGGAATAGATGTGATGATTACATTTGATTCTAATCATAAAAAAGCAATGTACTTAGCGAAAGAGGTTGCTCGAAAATATTCAAAAGGGTATACCGATATTACGCGTAAACAGTTAAACAAATTGCGCCATAAATACAGTTTAAAAAACACCAATGTAGAGCCTCGTGTTTACTCTTTTATAGAGCCTATAGGACTTAATATTAGTGTTTGGTATCTTACTAATGCTTATGCGACTTTGACGCTAAGAAGTACGATATCTACAGATATCATCGATGCTTTTAATGCTGAAGATGATATTACGATTGCATACCCAACACAACAGCTCAATGTGACGATGAATAAGCAGACACCTGCTCAACTCCCTTCAGAGGAGATGGTATAGATGAAGCCAAAAGTATATGTTAAGACCTTTGGATGTCGTACCAACCTTTTTGATTCTCAAGTGATGTTAAGTTCACTCAAAGATTTTGATATCACTGAAGTTGAACATGAAGCGGATATCATCATCGTCAACTCTTGTACTGTGACCAACGGTGCTGATGTAGGAGTACGTGGCTATATCAATGGCATTGAAAAAAAAGGTAAAGCCAAAGTTTACTTAACAGGTTGTGGTGCACATACCAAGGGTGAATCTCTTTTTGAGAATAAGAAGGTTTTTGGTGTCTTTGGTCAATCTGAAAAGAAGAAGATCAATACGCTTTTAAAAGAGCAGAGCCGTTTCTATGAACTCGGAGATCTTAACTTTGTTGATGATGCCATTGTTGAAGAATTTGTAGGCAAGTCTCGTGCTTTTATTAAGATTCAAGAGGGGTGTGACTTTAGATGTTCTTACTGTATTATCCCTTTTGTTCGAGGGAATTCTCGTTCTCTTAATGAAGAGAAAATCTTAGAGCAGGTTACGACTTTAGCGATCAATGGTTTTGGTGAGTTCATCTTGACCGGAACCAATGTTGGCTCTTATGGTCATCGTAGTGATACAAACTTAGTCCGTCTACTCAAACGTATGAGTCAGATCCGTGGGGTACGCCGTATTCGTTTAGGCTCTATAGAACCGGTACAGTTTACAGATGAATTTAAAGAGATTTTAGATGAGCCATGGCTAGAAAAGCATCTACATATCGCACTACAACACACCTCTCCTGCGATGCTAAAGCTGATGAATCGTCGTAATAAGTTTAAAGAAGATATCAAGCTCTTTCAAGAGCTGCGTGAACATGGCTTTGCATTGGGAACAGACTTTATTGTAGGCCATCCTGGTGAAAGTGATACAATATGGGCAGAAGCAATGCGTCATCTTAATGATCTTCCATTGACCCATGTTCATGCCTTTAGTTACTCCAAACGTGATGGAACACCTTCTGCTACACTCAAACCAGAGATTAATGGAGCCATTGCTAAAAGGCGTCTTAAAGAGCTGACTGATTTGGTTGATCTTAAAAACAGAGCCTTTAGAAAAGCGTTTGAACAACAACCGCTTGATGTACTCATTGAAAGTGAAAAAGAGGGTAAGTTTTATGGTTTGGATCAATACTTCAATAAGGTCATCATTACTTCAAAAGATGATCTTGTAGGTAATTGGCTAAGTGTAGAAGATTATGAAGTTAGAGAGGATGGTAATCATGCAAAATTTTAAGAAAAATCAGATCATCTTAGTCGTATCAGCTGTGATCATTGCACTGCTTATCGCTTTTGCGCTGTTACGTGATACATCAACAACAACAACTCTTGAACATGTGAAGACATTGATTGATACTAAGCAGATAGAACGTGTGGTTCAAAATGATGGTTACCTCTATTTACAGACTCAAAAAGGTCTTTATAAGATCGCCTATTCTCAAGTTCCTTCTCAACTTCTTAAAAACTATATCATAGAGATCGATCATGATAATACGGCACTTTTTAATATTTTTGCTCTGCTAACACTTTTAGCAGCATTTTCATATGCGCTACGATACTTTATGAAGCGCTTTGAGGGCGAAAGTGGTGATATTAGTGCTATTGGTGGTGGTGCATCGCCACAGACTCAAGGAGAAGGGGTTGTACCGGTAGAGTCAGATGTGACCTTTAGCGATATTGGTGGTATCTCTGATGTCAAAGAGGAACTTCAAGAGATTATTGAGTTTTTACGAAACCCTTCTCGCTTTAAGACCTTCGGTGCCAGAATGCCACGTGGTGTTTTATTGGTAGGCCCTCCAGGTGTTGGTAAGACAATGATTGCAAAAGCAGTTGCTGCTGAAGCAGGTGTCCCCTTTTACTACCAAAGTGCAGCCTCTTTTGTACAGATCTATGTGGGTATGGGTGCGAAACGTGTGCATGAACTTTTTGCAGCGGCTAAAAACAACTCTCCTTCAATCGTCTTTATAGATGAGATTGATGCAGTGGGTAAAGAGCGTGATGGTAATCGTTCTGATGAACGTGAGGCTACTCTAAACCAGCTCTTGACAGAGATGGATGGGTTTGAAGACAGCTCAGGTGTAATCGTTATAGCGGCAACCAACAAGATCGATGTCTTGGATGCAGCACTTTTAAGAGCAGGGCGTTTTGATCGTCGTGTTTTTGTAGAATTACCAACACCTTTTGAGCGTAAAGCGATCATCAATAAGTATCTTGATAAAGTTCCTCATGATGTGGATGTTGAAGAGATCGTCTCTATGAGTGTTGGTTTTAATGGTGCCTCTTTAGCTGCATTAGTCAATGAAGCAGCACTGTTGGCCCTCAGAAAACAGCAGATGCAAGTTGTCACTGAAGACTTTTATGCCGTTAAAGATAAAGTAGCTTATGGTAAAAAGAAGCTAGAGCTTCTCTCTCCTATCCAAAAACAATTTAAAGCGCGATACTTAGCTGGTAAAGCAGTCATAGCTGTGATACATAACATTACCTTTGAAAAAGTGATGCTCTCTTCTGAGACGATCAAACCCTCTTTGGATGCTCCGATGACACAGGGTGAGATCGAAGCACATATTAAACTGCTTTTAGCAGGAATGTCTTCATGCAATATCACTTTTAATGAACATGGAAGTAATGTCAAAAAAGATTTGACTCAGGCTAAAGCCTTGAGTAAAAAGATGCTTCAAGAGTACGGTATGGGAAATAGTATCCTCTCAAGCATAGAAGAGGAGTCTGAACTTTTGGAGCGTTTACTTAAGGCTACTCAAGAGGAGTTAAAGCCACATATGGAAGCATTAGCGGCAATTGAAGGTGTTTTGATGGAGCGTGAAGCAATCAACTGTGAGTATGTTAAGGAGCTGATGTAGATGTTTTTTAGTGGATTTGCACTTCAAGATGAAGCCTCTTTTTTTCTCCCTTACCTTAAAACGGGTAGTTATAATGTAGCAGGTTTTAGTTATGGTGCGACCAAGGCATTTGAAGCAGTACAAAGTACTCCTTCACGTATTGATCTGCTTCAACTCTTTTCACCTGCTTTTTTTCAAGAGGCAGATGAACGGTATATACGAATACAGTTACGAGGTTACCAAAAAAATGCAGAAGCTTATGAAGAGATGTTTATGCAAAACATTTTCAAGCCTCATGTACAACAAAAAGTAACTAAGGCTAAGCACACTTTAGAAGATCTACAAAGACTTCTCAAGTATCGTTGGTCACCAGATACTTTACAAGCACTTTGTGACAGAGGGGTGAAGATAGAGGTCTATTTAGGCAGTGAAGATCAGATCACTGATGTTCAAGCAGCATATGCGTTTTTTAAACCGTATGCTACAGTTACCCTGATTAAGGGTGCTAACCATTTTTTATTAGGAGCGTAGCGTGAGTGAGATTAAGATAGGTGTTATTACAGCGTCAGATCGTGCGAGTGCGGGTATTTACGAAGATATTTCAGGTGTTGCGATTCAAGATACGATGAAAGATTACTTAAGCAGTGATTTTGAGATTGTTTATAGATGTATACCAGACGAGCAGTCAAAGATCGAAGAGACGATGATAGAACTTTGTGATGAGGCGGGATGTTGTCTTGTGGTCACTACCGGTGGAACAGGTCCTGCTTTGCGTGATGTGACACCTGAAGCAACAGAAGCTGTCTGTGAAAAGATGATGCCAGGCTTTGGTGAGTTGATGCGTCAAGTTTCACTACAATATGTTCCGACTGCGATTCTTTCACGACAAACTGCAGGTATTAGAGGGAAGTCGTTGATCATCAATCTTCCTGGAAAACCAAAGTCGATTAGGGAATGTTTAGATGCTGTATTCCCTGCTGTGCCTTACTGTATTGATCTTATAGAAGGTCCTTACCTTGAATGTAATGAAGATGTTATAAAAGTGTTCCGTCCAAAACAAAAATAATTTTAAAGGTCTACTGTTGAAAAGTACCGTTGAAAATTTCTTAGTGCGATGTCAATCTCTAGATTATGATGATGAACTGATCTATATGGTCACCCGTGATATGCAAAAGGGTGTACTCGTTGCCAATATTATTGGTTTTACACTTTTTACGATTGTTATGATTGGCTATATTCCCTCTTGGATCTTGGCAATATGGTTTGTTTTACAAATCGCACTTTTAGTGATACGTATCTATGTCGTAAGACGTTTGGATTATTATACGAGAGCACAAGATTACCGTAGTAAAAAGTGGCTCTTTTTCTATCTGGTCTCAACAACAGGTAGTGCGATATTGTGGGGTGCGACCAGCTTTTTAGCGATGGCTTATGTCTCTTTAGAGTATATATTTTTTACCATGACAATATTATTGACATTAACGGCAGGTGCGACCTCAACACTTGGGGCTGTTTTTCATGCATATATGGCATTTACTTTACCTATCTTTTTGATGCTAAGTGCCTCTTTTATCTTTTTTGCTTCAGATATTCATTATCTTATTGCTTTTGTGATGATCTTAGCGATGCATATTATCATTGGCAATGGGTATACGTACTACCTCAAACTTAAACGTATGGTCAATCTTGCAGCAGAGTTAAAATCATTTAACTATGCGCTTGAGGATCGTGTCAAAAAGGAGATGGGTAAAAACATTGAAAAAGATGTTCAGATTCTTCACCAAGCAAGATTGGCGCAGATGGGTGAGATGATATCTATGATCGCACATCAGTGGAGACAACCTCTTAACATCATCTCAACTGCAGCGTGTGACACAGAACTCAAGATCCAGTTTGGTCAAAACAGTGATGAGACAACACTTAAAAATATTGCAACGATCAACAATTCAGCACAATACCTCTCTACCACAATTGATGACTTTAGAGCTTTCTTTCAAATCACTAAAGAGAAAACAATCACCTCTTTAGATGATGTTGTCTACTCTACACTTAAGATCGTCAAAGAGTATGTTGAGAACAAGAAGATCAGCATACAAACAGATTTAGAGTCACATGAAAAGTTTGATAGTTATCCCAATGAGATTAAGCAGGTGCTATTGAACTTACTTAAAAATGCAGAAGATGCACTCTTAGACAACCATGTCAATGGTGCATATATCAAAATCTCTACACGCAGTGACGAAGAGAACTGTTACTTAAATGTTGAAGATAATGCAGGTGGAATCGATCCTAAAATCGGTCAAAAAGTTTTTAATGCTTACTATAGTACTAAAGCGGCAGAGAAGGGGAGTGGGCTCGGCCTTTATATGAGTCGTTTGATTATTGAAGATCATTGTAGAGGGAGCATTAACTACTCTCTGACAGATGAGGGAACACGTTTTTGTATTACGATTCCCAAAGAGTTTTAAATAGCGAGTCTAATGCCTACTGGGCAGTGGTCAGAGCCTGTAACATCTTGCAAGATGAAGGCATCTTCGAGCAATTCTGCTAGATCATCTGAGATAAAGAAGTAGTCGATTCTCCATCCTACATTTTTAGCACGTGCTCCTGATCGATAAGACCACCAGCTGTACTCATCCTCTTTATCTCCATGAACATAACGAAAAGTATCAATATAGCCATGCTCAAGTAGTTTGTCTATCCACTCGCGCTCTATGGGTAAAAACCCTGATGTCTTAGCATTTGCTTTAGGGTTTTTGAGGTCGATCTCTTGGTGTGCGGTGTTGACATCACCACAGATCACAATAGATTTACCTTCATCTCGTAGTTCATCACAGTAGTTCAAAAAGTCTTCATAAAATTTCATCTTAAGTGCCAAACGAGTTTCATCTTTTTGACCATTAGGAAAGTAGACATTAAACAGGACAAAATCACCAAAGTCCTGTTCTATGATACGTCCCTCTCTTGCAAGGTCAATATCATGTCGATTATGAGTCTGTTGAGGGGTAAGTTGAGAGAAGGTTGCTGTACCAGAGTACCCTTTTTTATCAGCGCTGTTAACATTAAGTGTTGTAAACTCAGTCTCAAATAGATTGGTAGGTATCTGTTCAGCAAGCGCTTTTATCTCTTGTAGACATAAGATATCAGGTTGACGCTGATCAATCCATCTGAGGGCCTCTTTGTTGCCTACAGCACGTATGCCATTAACATTCCACGAAATGATCTCAATAGTATCTGACATTAATGTATCCTCAAAATTTGAATGGGTGTAGTGTACACGTTAAGAGTGTATAAACTACTGAATGAAAAAGGTGTTTAAAAAGCTTAAAGATTATTTTAGAGAGATATAGATATCAATAGTATCTGGAGTACTGTAACACTCAAAATCACTCTTATATGCTCTAGGTATCGGATTGGATTTGAAGTAGCTCCATACTTCTTGCCATGCTTCAATGACAGCTTGAGGCATCTCACCTTGCTTTTTAAAGTGTAGATAGGAACCTGCAAAGATCTTGACTTCATGAAAATCACTGTTAATACCATCTTTTAAAACAGCATGACCTAGTGTGATATCATAATCTCCATGGATATCAGAGTCAAAGTTATTATAGACACCATAGGTGAGTACCGGTTTTTGAAGTGTAGAGAGTTTTTCTTGAAGTTGAGAACTTAAAAACTGATGCCATAGTGGACCGATTTTCCCCTCATTGGTCTGCATCTCTGTGTGATTATTGGTACGTGTAACAAGACCTACGATACTTTTTTCTTCTAACAAGATTTTTTCTGGTGTCATAATCTGCCTTCTATAATATTTAATTATATAATAGCATAGGTGTCTATTTTAATCTTTGATAAGAGAAGAAGATTGAGAGGTATCGGTTGGAGTAATGCTTAAATGAAAAGCATTAGTGTTGTATTAAAAGTAAAAACTTTCACGCATGACACGTTCAATCTCTTCAAGTTTATATTGTTGTTGTGTGAAGTAATCATTGGCTAAAACACCTTGTCCTAAAAGCATATCTGCTCCATCTTTTGAAACAAGGTCAAGTTCTGCGGAGAGCTTTAAAAAAGGGGTCATTTTCCCGTAGATGGCATCAGCACTGTATGAGGCGTGTTGTAGAAGAGGACGTAAGATCTCAATGGGTGCAGGGTAGTTGTCATCTTCTAATCCAGCTGAAGTTGTGTTGACAATAAGATCATAAGGCTCTATTGAAGCATGCTCCCATGTCTGCGTTTTAAAGCCATCTTTTTTAAAGCTAAGCAAACGCGTTTGGGAGCGGTTTAAAATGGTAACATCCATCTTCTCCTCTATGAAACGCGTGCTTAAGGCTTTAGCGGTACCACCTGCACCGATAACAAGAACTTTTTTAATATCTTTAAAGGCTTTGATGGAGAAGATAAAACCATCTGCATCTGTGTTGTAACCAATGAGTTTACCATCTTCTTTGATGATTGTATTGACAACACCTACCTTTTTAGCAAAGCCTCTGATCTCATCACAGGCCTCAAAAGCAGCCTCTTTATGTGGTACAGTAATATTAGCACCGCTAAGACCTAGAGAGAGAAAAGTCTCTTTGAGTTTGGTACCATCTTTGAGGTGTACACGTGTATAGCACCCTTTAAAACTTAGTGTTTTAAAGACGTGGTTGTGCATAAGAGGTGAACGAGAGTGGTGAACAGGGTCACCAAAGATAGCAAAAAGCTTCATATTATGCTTTCAGATCGTTGAGTGAACTTACCAATGCACCAAGCTTTGAGTGTACCTCTTGGTACTCAGACTCAGCTACAGAGTCAGCAACAATACCGGCTCCTGCTTGTAAGATGACTTGGTTCTCTTTGACAAGAGCAGTACGAATGGTAATGGCAGAGTCCATGTTACCATCGAAACCAAAGTAACCTATGGCACCACTGTAAAAACCTCGTTTAAGCCCTTCAAACTCAGCAATAAGCTCCATAGCACGAATCTTTGGTGCACCCGTCATCGTTCCTGCTGTAAAGGTGGCCATGAAGAGATCAAACATATCTTTGTCTTCACGAATCTCTGCAATGACATCAGTGACAATGTGCATCACATGGCTATAACGCTCAATATGCATCATGTCTTCGACTTTGACACTACCTGTCTTAGCAACACGACCAACATCATTACGGCCAAGATCAATAAGCATCAAGTGCTCTGCAAGCTCTTTAGGGTCAGCTAAAAGCTCTTCTTCCATCGCACGATCGAGCTCTTTGGTGGCACCACGTTTGCGGGTTCCTGCAATAGGTCGAAGAAGAAGTTCACCATCTTGTAGGCGAACCATAACTTCGGGAGAAGAACCCACAATGTTGAAATCTTCAAACTCCATAAAAAACATATATGGAGAGGGATTTTTAGTACGTAAAATACGGTAAAAAGAGAAGGGATCAACATGAACATTACGGGTAAAACGGTTGGTCATCAAGATCTGAAAAACATCACCACTTTTTATCATCTCTTTAGATTTGGCAACCATCTCAAAAAAGCTCTTTTTGGTATGTTCAAAGCTTCCCTCATCATCACCTACAAGAGGTTTGAGTGGTGTGTAGTCGTATGATGACTTGAGGTCATCTTCGATCTCTTGGAAGTGAGATTCAAAACCATCAACCATAGAGAGCAGGGTGATGGCATGATCTTTATGAGAGTAGACAGCGACCATCTTAGGTAAGATGAGATCGAGATCGGGTGTGTTGAGCTTATCTTCGAGATCTTTCATATACTCTTGTAGTCTAGGTTCAAAAACTTGAACCATGTCATAACCAATATAACCTATAAATCCATCCACATAACCAAGGCCCAACTCTTTAGTATATGCTCTGTATTTCTCTTGATCGATCTTCGCATAGTAACTTTTTAAAAAGTTAAAAGGGGAGTCATTAATGACCTCAAGACATCCCTCTTCGTCTTGATAGCTTGTAACACCATCTTGATACTTGATACGTTCGCGTGCACCAATGATGATGATAGAGTAGTTTCCTTCACTGTTACCTGCGCTTTCAAAGAGAAAACTGACTTCATCTTTGAAACGTTTTTTAAGTTTTTCATAAACGGCAATAGGGGCAAACTGATCGAGCATAAATTTTTGAATTTTCATAAAAATTTACCTTTTAAAATTTGGTTAAAAATGCAGAAGGGATGACACCACTTCTAATGTTGCGTAGTGCTTCACGTGCAGATGACTGTGTCTTAAAGGGACCGATGACTACTTTAGTCATCTTGTTTACTTTATAGTAGGTATGGGTATAACCTGCATCTTCGATCTTTGTTAAAAATGCTTTAGAAGGTGCATACTTGGCAAAAGAACCAACTTGAACATAGTATTGACCTTTAGAGACTGCAGTAGTTGTCACTGTCTGTTTTGCCTTTGTATTTTTAACACTTTGACTTTTAGGATCATACTTGCCTGATGGACGAAAGATCTGCTGCTTTTTAGGAGCTTTTGGTGTAGAAGATTTAGGTGTAGTTTTTGGTATTACTTTTTTAGTTGTTTTTTGAGGTGCTTGTTGTTCAATCAGAGGCTCTTCAAATACCTCTACTTTTGGTGTTGTCTCAACACTTTTAGTTGGAGTAGGTTTAGCTTTTGGTTGTATAACAGGAGTTGCTTCTGTTGCATAACTTGGTGCTTTGATCTCCGAGTTGGCATCTTGAGGCATTTGTGTGACTTCTGTCACACTATCTTCTTCTACAATCGGTAGCGTATCATCATCACGCTCTTGTGCTTGAGGTGCAGGAGTAGAGACCTGCTCATCAGTGACCTCAAAATTTGGCTCTTGTACGACCTCTTCAACAATCAACTGTTCTTGTGGTGCTTGTGGTAGGTTATTGGTGTTTGAAGTTAGTGCATTCATCACTAAGACCACAATGATCACTATAATAGCAAAGATGGCAATAGTTAGAAGGATCTTCTTTGTATTATTGCTTTTAGAGCTTTTGTTTAAGATGATATCGTTAAGTTCACTTTTTTCTTGCATGTTAGGCCTTTAAGAATCTGCCCTATAGAGTTTATGAGGCAAATTGATGATGTTGTACGCTTCTGGTAGTTCAGAGTTGGGGAAGATGCGCCACTGTTTTTGTAGTTTTTCTTCTAATTTATTAGAAAATATTTTACCAAGTTCTTCTCTTTGAGGAGCTGAAAGCAGGCCACAAAAGATGTAGAGATGGAGATGTTGTGCAGTTTTTGAGTGATAGGCTCTGAAATGAGCATAATCAAGGGTTCTAAGTAGCTTGATCGCTTTATGTAAAAAGTAATCTCTGTCGTCACCATTATAATCAAGAATAAAGTAGTCAAGTTTACCAAGAATGGAGGTTGCTAAAATGTGGTGATTTTTAAGTGCAATGTTGATGATCTCATCAGTTAGAGGTTCTTTAAAACAGTCATATTTACTTAAAAAGTATCGTTTGTTAAAGCTGATCTCTTCAACGACTTTACTTTTTTTGATGTAGTAATGATCCCGGTTTAGTGTTAAATCAAACGGGATCATAGTTGTTCTAGTAAGTAGACTGGTTGTAGATCACGAAGTTTTGAGCCAGCTCTTTTAGCTCATTTTTGATCTCTGCATGACGTGCTGTATCTTCAATGTTATCAAGAACATCACACATACGTTCAGCAATGATCTCAAACTCACTCTCTTTCATACCGCGAGAGGTAAGTGCTGCAGAACCAACACGGATACCTGATGTGACAAACGGAGAACGTGTCTCACCTGGAACAGTGTTTTTGTTAACAGTGATACCTGCATTACCAAGAGCAGCGTCAGCTTCTTTTCCAGAAAAATCTTTGTTCAAGAAAGAGACAAGTACAAGGTGATTGTCCGTACCATCGCTAACAACATCGTAACCACGTTTCATAAGAACGTCAGCAAGAATTGCAGCGTTTTTCTTCACTTGTATTGCGTAGTCTTTCCATTCAGCAGAGAGGTTGTACTTGAAGCCAACTGCTTTAGCAGCAATAACGTGAACGAGTGGACCACCTTGAAGACCTGGGAAGATTGCAGAGTTAACTTTCTTAGCAATGGCTTCGTCATTGGTCATGATCATTCCTCCACGAGGACCTGCAAGTGTCTTATGTGTTGTTGTTGTTACAACATCAGCATAAGGGAATGGGCTAGGGTGCTCACCAGCAGCTACAAGACCTGCGATGTGTGCGATGTCAGCAAAAAGAATAGCACCGACTTCATCAGCGATTTCACGGAACTTCTTAAAGTCGATCTCACGAGCATATGCAGAAGCACCACAAACAATAATCTTAGGCTGTGTGATACGTGCGATATCTAAGACACGCTCATAGTTGATGCGACCATCAAGCTCAACACCATAAGTAAATGAAGAGTAGTTTTTACCTGAAAATGATGGCTTAGAACCATGGGTAAGGTGTCCACCATGAGAAAGATCCATACCAAGGATCTTTTCACCTGCTTTAAGGAGTGCCGCATAAACAGCGCCATTGGCTTGTGAACCAGAGTGTGGTTGAACATTGGCAAACTTACAATCAAAAAGCTGACATGCACGATCAATAGCAAGTTGTTCAACACCATCAGCATACTCACAACCACCATAATAACGTTTGCCAGGGTAACCTTCAGCATATTTGTTAGTAAAGACAGAGCCCATTGCTTCCATCACTGCAGGAAGGGTAAAGTTCTCAGATGCGATCATCTCTAGGTGGTCAGTTTGACGCTCCAACTCTTGTTCACATAGTGCGTAGATCTCGTTGTCATATTCTTGTAAAAAACTCATGATTGTCCTTTTATATTAGTTTGTTTGTTCAGCATCTTCTTCAGATGCACATTCAGTTGGTAGTGGCTTCATTGCTGGAAAAAGTAGCACGTCACGAATAGAGTGTTCGTTAGTCAATAACATCACCAAACGATCCATACCAATACCTTGACCTGCTGTTGGTGCCATACCGTAAGAGAGCGCATTGATAAAGTCAGCATCCATCTCATGTGCTTCATCATCTCCACCACACTCTTTAGCTGCGACTTGACCTTCAAAACGCTCTTTTTGGTCTATAGGGTCATTAAGCTCACTAAAGGCATTGGCGATTTCACGACCTGCAATGAAAAGCTCAAAACGATCTGTTAAATGTGGCTGTGCATCACTGCGACGTGCGAGTGGAGAGATCTCAACAGGGTACATCGTGATGAAAGTAGGGTTGATAAGTTTCTCTTCAACATAAGCATCAAACATCTCACCTTGAAGTTGGCCTAAATTCATTGCGATATTGACATCGATCTTACTTGCTTTTAAGTAGGCAATGGCCTTCTCTTTATCAACCGCGACATCTTCAGGAACACCACCAATAGTCGTAAGTGACTCAATCAATGGAATCTCTGTAAATTGTGAGTAGTCGACTTCCATATCGCCATAAGGGAGTTTAGTAGGTAGATCAAGGTGTGTAAAGAGGTATGCAAAGTACTCTTTGGTTACTTCAATCAGATCTTTATAGGTCTTATAAGCCCAATAGAACTCAATCGAGGTAAACTCAGGATTATGTGTTGCATCCATTCCTTCGTTTCTAAAGTTACGGTTGATCTCAAAGACTGCTTCAAATCCACCAACGATCAAACGCTTAAGGTAAAGCTCCGGAGCGATACGAAGGTAACGATCAATGCTTAATGCATTATGATGGGTAACAAAAGGTTTTGCATTAGCACCACCCGCAATAGGGTGCATCATAGGTGTTTCAACTTCTAAAAAGCCTTTATCTTCAAAGAAACGACGGGTAAGTGAGATCACTTTTGAACGGACATGGAAAGTACGACGTACATCAGCATTCATAATGAGGTCAAGATAGCGCTGACGGTAACGTAGCTCTTTGTCTGTAATACCATGAAACTTCTCAGGAAGAGGGGATACTGCTTTCGTCAACAACTTGATCGTTGAAACATGTAACGAAAGTTCACCTTTGTTGGTCACAAAAGGAAAACCATGAACTTCGATGATATCACCTACTTCATAGCTTTTTTTGAAGATATCGTTGTAAAAACCTTCTGGAAGATTGTCACGTGTTACATAGATTTGCAACATACCACTCTCATCTTCGATCTTTAAAAAGCTTGCCTTACCCATGACACGAAAGAACTTAATACGACCAGCAACTGTGAAGTTACGGTTTTCGTCACGACGTGACTCTCTGTCTGCGATGTCGCTGTTAACATCAAGATATTGGGCAATGGTAGTGTCTCTTAAAGAGGTATTGTCATAAGGGTTGAAACCATTATCACGAAGGAGGTTGGCTTTTTCAATGCGTTGTTGCACATATTTGTTTTCTAAATTCAAAATTGACCTTTAACTGTTATCATAATTATTTTTGACATTTTTTGCAGATTCCGTAGATCTGCATAGAGTGATCATGCATCTTAAAGCCATGAGCATCCGCGATGATGTGCTGTTGTTTTTCAATAATATCATCTACAAATTCTGTGATCTCACCACAAGTTGTACAGATCATATGATCATGGTGATCTTTGGCTCCAAGCTCATATTTTTTGCCTTGTGCGCCAAATGAGAGTGAAGAGACGATATCATTATCTTCAAGCATAGAAAGTGTTCTATAGATCGTTGCTATGCCTGCATTGAGCTCAGGGTATTTCTCTTTGATAAGTTGGTGAAGGGCTTCAGGTGTTAAGTGCTCTTCAGAATAATAGAGTGTCTCTAAGATCTTCTCACGTTGATTTGTAAACTTTAGAGCCTTCTCTTTAAGTAGCTCTTTAAAATCAGCAAGTAGTGTGTCGTACTCTACCGTACGATCAACAATAGTCTCATTTTTTGGCATTACTTAGATCCTTGTGTCGTATTTGTTTCGATATGTGCACTAACACTATCTTTGATCTCCTGAGCACTCTCTTCGATCTTTTGTTCCACTGCAGCATTAACTTTTTCTGCAGCCGCATCGATCTGCTCTTTACTTTTTTGTATACCGGTATCGATCGTATCATTGATATCAGCACTTAGTTCTGTTGGATCGATTTTCATGATAATACTTCCAGATTCAACAAGAATAGGAAATAAGATACTACTTTTCATCATCGGTTCTATGTTGACACGAACCGCTTGAATATTCCAGACAGCAAAGGTGATGACCGCACCAATCAAAAAGAACTTACCACTTCCCACGATGAAGCCAAAGATCTTATCAACAGGGCCAAGACCACTTGCTTTAGTAAGTTTAGTTAGTAACATTCCCAATAAGATCATAACAGCCCAAAAAACAATCAATGTCGCTAAGAAACCAATAAAGCTAATTGCAGCTGGTGATTCAAACTTAAAGATGGTGTCACTTACAAGTTGACCGACACTGTCGCCCAAGCGTGAAGCTACGAAGATACCACCGATAATACCGATAAGGCCAAATAGCTCTTTAAAGAAGCCATTGATAATGCCCTTAAGTCCAAGTAGTAAAATGATGATGCCAACAACTAAGTCAAAGTAGCTTATATCCATATGTATATATCCTATAAAGTATCTTGTAAAATTAATCCGTATTATATCGCCAAAAACTGATAACTTTTTGAAACCTTTTGTGAAGCTTGAAAATAGAGGATAAATTCTAGCTAAGAGAGGGCGTATCAGAGCTTTTTTAGCTACTTTTGTGTAGTATAACTTCTTTTAAAATAGAGTGCTTTAAGTAGTACTCTTAAAATATAATTTTTAAGGCAAAAAAATGAGTATCTGGACACCATCAAGCTGGAGAGATAAACCAGTTTTACAACAACCGACTTACCCTGATCAAGCGGCACTTAAACGTGTTGAAGATGAGTTGAAATCTTTTCCACCGTTGGTATTTGCTGGTGAAGCTCGTAGCTTAAAGGCACAATTGGCAAAGGTAGCAAAGGGTAAGGCATTCTTACTTCAAGGTGGTGATTGTGCTGAGAGCTTTTCAGAGTTTCATGCAGATAATATCCGTGACACGTTTAAAGCAATGATGCAGATGGCAGTAGTTATGACCTACGCGGGTGGTGTGCCTATTGTTAAGGTTGGTCGTATGGCTGGTCAGTTTGCTAAGCCGCGTTCAAGTGATAATGAGACTTTTGATGGTATTACACTTCCAAGTTACCGTGGTGATATTATCAATAGTGTTGACTTTACTGAAGAAGCACGTATTCCAGATCCAAAGCGTATGGTTGCAGCATATAACCAAGCAGCAGCAACACAAAACTTACTGCGTGCATTTGCATCAGGTGGTATGGCAGATCTACACCAAGTACACCAATGGAACCTTGACTTTACACATAAGAGTGCAGCTGTTGAAAAATATGAAGAGTTAGCACAACGTATTGAAGAATCTTTGCAGTTTATGGAGGCGTGTGGTGTTACTTCTAAGACATACCGTACACTTCGTGAGACAGACTTTTATACATCACATGAGGCACTGCTTCTTCCATATGAAGAAGCATTTACACGTAAAGACTCACTAACAGATGAGTGGTATGATGTCAGTGCACATATGCTTTGGATTGGTGATCGTACCCGTCAACTTGATGGTGCACATGTTGAGTACCTTAGTGGTGTCAATAACCCAATTGGTCTAAAGTGTGGACCTACAATGGATCCAGATGATCTTATTAGACTTATAGACAAACTTAATCCTGAGAATGAAGCGGGTCGTTTGAACCTTATTGTTCGTATGGGTGCTGATAAAGTTGCTGATGGTATGCCTAAACTTGTTCAAGCTGTTGAGCGTGAAGGTAAGAAGATTGTTTGGTCTTGTGATCCGATGCACGGTAACGTTTACAAGTCAAGCAATGGCTATAAAACACGTCCTGTTGATGCGATCTTGACTGAGATGAAGCAATTCTTCCAAGTCCACAAAGCAGAAGGTACTCACGCAGGTGGTGTTCACCTTGAGATGACAGGAAAAGATGTTACTGAGTGTGTTGGCGGTGCTTTCCAAATCTCAGAAGAGGACCTCTCTTCTCGTTATCACACACACTGTGATCCACGTCTTAATGCTGACCAAGCTCTTGAGTTGGCATTTATGATCGCAGATACACTTAAAGAAGCACGTCACTAAAAGTGAACGACTATGCTTCGATCTATCTTCGTAACCAATACGAAGTAGATCTTACACCTACACAAACCTTTATATTTTCACTTATAGATCTTCGCACTCATACTCTTTTTCAAAACAGTTTTGCCATCATCACTGCACATAATCCTCAAAACATGATCCTCTCCCATAGAGAAAATGCTTTGAGAAACCAACTGTTATATAGTGAACTATATAAAGATTATAAGGTGCTCAAAGCAGTAGGATGTTTAGAAGAACATTGTGAAGCAGGATATCTTGTCTATGATATAGAATATAAAGAAGCATTACGCGTAGGCCTTAAATATAAGCAGTATGCGATCTTCTATTGTGATACAAAATCTTTACGTTATGTAGCATGTCAGAGTGAAGAAGTAATTGTTTTGAGAGATTTGAAGTAGTATATACTACTTCAAGGCTTATCTTATAGATTAGCAGAGTCTAAGATACGTTCAAGCTCTTCTGGACGGTTAGCATAAGAGACTGCTGTCTTACGTGTGATAAGACGTTTTTGAACATACTCTGTTAACTGTTGGGTCTGTGTTACCATACCTGTCTCAGACTGATTGAGTTGCATTTGTGAATAGACTTGGTGAACCTTGTCTTCACGTATTAAGTTGGCAATGGCCGGATTGGTGATCATATACTCTTGAGCAGCAATACGTCCTCCACCAATTTTAGGTAAAAGTGCTTGAGAGATGACGGCAACAAGCGATGTAGAGAGTTGCGCACGGACTTGTGGTTGTTCATCACCTGTAAAGACATCAATAATACGGTTGATGGTTTGTGGTGCTGAGTTGGTGTGGAGGGTACCAAAGACCAAGTGACCTGTCTCTGCAGCAGTTAGTGCAGCACCAATAGTCTCTTGATCACGCATCTCCCCAATCAAAATCACATCCGGATCCTGACGCATTGCATATTTAAGTGCAATCGAAAAGCTCTTAGTGTCACTTCCTACGTTACGTTGAGAGAAGAGAGATTTTTTGTTGGTGTGTACAAATTCCACTGGATCTTCAACTGTAATGATGTGACGATTTTCATTTTCATTGATCTCATTAAGGAGTGCAGCCAGTGTAGTAGACTTACCTGATCCAGTAGGACCAGTTACTAAAATCAGTCCTTTTTCACGTTTGATGATCTGCTTAAAATCTTTGTTAGCATTAAGATCATCAAGTGTTGGGATCTCAATAGGAATAATACGAAAAGCACATGCTAAGTCATCAAGTGTCTTATAGTAGTTCGCACGAAAACGACCGATATCTGGTAGTACGATCGCAAAGTCAAGTTCATCATGCTCTTCAAGCTCTTTTTTCTGCTTTTCAGTTAAGAGTGAGTATGCCATCTCCTCAATAGTGTTACCATCAAGGATAGGAAGATTAAGTGCCACAAGACGACCATCAATACGAATTTGTGGTTCACTTCTTGAGACAAGGTGTAGGTCAGATGCTTTATAAGCAATAACACTTTTGAGTAGTTTTCGGATATCTAAGGCTTGAGCCATGGTATACACTCCTAATTTATCTAGAAACTTATTATAGGCCTCAATCAGAGGTCATAAAATCGTCTATAGGTAAATCTTATTAGAAGTTTGCTTAGTGAAAGATTTATGTAGGCTAATTAAAGATTTTGTTGTAGTTTTCTTCGTTAAATGCGACATGAAAGTGACCATCATACTCTAAAACAGGACGTTTAATCAGAAGGTTCTCTTTACAAAGCCACTCTAGTTTTTGGGCATCATCAAGATCAAGAGTTTTAAGTTGTAGTGTTCTGTAGGTTGTACCGCGAGTATTAAACAGTAGTTTCATATCGATATCATTAAGCCAAGGCTTGATGGTATCACAATCAACAGGGATTATTTTAAAGTCAATCAATTCAAACTCTAACTCATGAGCTTTGAGGTATTTGATCGCTTTTTTAACACTATCACAGTTTTTGATGCCATAGAGCTTGATCATAGATTACTCGATAATCTTTGGGACTACAAAAAAGTGATCTTGGCTTTGAGGTGCATGTTCTAAGATATCATCATTGATAGCAACGTTACATGAAGCACTATCTGCTCTAAGTGGTGTTCCTGCATCAGTCATTGCAAAAACATCATCAACATCTTGTGTATCAAGAGCACTAAGATTGTCAACAAAATCAACAATACCACTGAGTTGTGAAATGATCTCTTCACGTTTGTCATCACTAACATTTAAAAATGAGAGTTTTTCAAGTCTTTTTAAAAGGGCGTCATCTACTTGCATCTATCTTCCTTGTAGTGGGGAGTTATATTAGTGCGATTGTAACAAAAAAAGCTTTATTTTTGGGCTGTTTAATCTAGCATTGGATAATATAACATCAATTTTTAATAGATTATAGTTTAAGGATATGGTTTGAGTTTAAAAGAGAACATCGAGATGGTTAAAGAAGAGCTAAATACAGAAGAACAATTTTTTGAAAAAGCAGTTCAAACAGAACGTTTTGTAAAAAAGTATAAGAGTCCATTGATTGCAGTGACTGTAGCTGTTATCTTAACGGTTGCTACAAGTGCAAGCTATAGTATCTACCAAGAGAATAAACGTACTGAAGCTAACTTAGCTTTTAATGTAGTGATGCAAAACCCTAGTGATACAGCTACAGCTCAAAATCTAAAAAGTTTAAATCCAAAACTTTATGATCTTTTTGTACTCTCAACAGCCCTAAAAAGTAAAGATCAAGAGGCTTTAAGAACACTAAGCAGTTCAAAAGCATTGGTCGTGTCTGATCTAGCGTCGTATGAGTTAGCAGCGTTACAAGAAGATAAACAAGCCCTTCAATCTTATGCTCAAAAAAATGGTGCATTGTTAAAAGAGTTGGCTGTTATCGAAGAGGCAGTGATTATGATGAAAGAGGGTGAGGCTGATCGTGCTAATGCACAGCTTAAGATGATCGATGTAAACTCTCCTTTATATGCTCTAGCGCAATCACTTGCACATTATGGTGTCAAATAAAACGTGAAAGTCTATATTAGTTTTATCATAGCCGCACTCTTTATCTTTAGCGGTTGTAGTACAAAAGAGTACTTTACCCCAGAGACACAAGGTGATGACTGGGATAAGATCGCTTTTTTAGATGAAAATATCATCACAACAACGGGAACAGGCGCACTCTTAGAAAATGGTCAAATCCTAACTAAAGAGGGGATACAAGAGTATCTTTTACCTGAAGGTTTTAACTATATAGGTCAAAGTGGTGGTTGGTTTATCGCTGCTAAGGTTGATGGTACACTGCTTCTACACAGTGTTGATGGAAGCGATTTAAAACGTCTTGAACTTAAAAAAACAGTTGCGGCTGCAACGATTCAAGATGATACACTCGCGGTTTTGTTTGCGAACAATGCCATGGCCCTTTACTCAGTTAGTAGTGGAGCACTTCTCTTTAGAGAGAGTGCAAATGCTCCTGTTGCTGTTGATAGTCGTATTGTCAACCCTCACTTTTTAAATGAGTTGGTGCTCTTTTTGACCTTAGACGGCAAGATCGTGATCATTAACTCAGATACTAAGCAGGTATTACGTTCGATGTTGATCAGTTCAGAAGATAACTTTAACAACATCATCTACTTTAACCTGATCGACAATATCATGGTTGCAGCAACATCTACACGTCTTTTTGCACTGAGTGAAAGTGAACGTCGTGAGAAGTATGATCTTCGTGATGCACTCTATACAGATGAGGGTATTTGGATCACAACAAAAGAGGGTGAGGTCATTGCACTAACACCTTCTCTGCAGCTCAAAGCGAAACGCAAATATCCATTTGCCCACTTTTTGGGGATGATCATGACAGAAGATAAGATCTACATCTTAGAGAAACAAGGTTATATGATTGTCTTGAGTAAAGACCTAAGTGTTTCAGAAGTTCATGAACTTAACTTAGATGATGGTTACGTTTTTGTTGGAGACAAAGCCTTTTATGTCAACGATATTATCTACCCAGTAGAGTAGATCATGTCTAATGAGCTTGAAGCTTTTTTAGAGTACATTCAAGTCACTAAAGCCTTAAGCTCACGAAGCTGTGAAGCCTACAAAAGTGATCTTGAACAGATCGAGACGCTACTTAAAAAACCCCTTATCAAGCTCGATACCAATGCCATTCTCTCAGCACTAGCCCATTACGATAATAAACGTACCCTTAACCGAAAACTCTCTGCGATCAATGCCTTTTTTACTTTCTGTTTTAAGAGCGAGTACCGTAGCGACAAACAGCAGATTAAACTCTCCAAAGTCCCTAAGACCTTACCTAAGTTTTTAGAGTATCAGCAGATCATAGAGGGCATTAAAACAGTCGATCAAAGCTCTTGGATAGGAGTGCGTGATGCAGCACTGATGATGCTTTTGTATGCTACGGGTCTTCGTATTAGCGAAGCACTAGCGATGCGTTTTGAAGATATGGAAGAGGGGTGGTTACGGGTACGTCATGGTAAGGGTGAAAAAGAGCGCATGGTGCCTATTGCTCCTGAGGCGATGAGACGTATCAATGACTATCATCTACAAAGACCCCATGATAACTCTCTGGTATGGTTAAACTACAAAGGTGAACAACTAAGTCGTATCTCTGCGTATAAGATCACACAAAAGTACTTAGGTGTCTCACCCCATGTGTTACGTCACTCTTATGCTACAGCGTTGATTTTGGGCGGAGCGGATTTACGTGTAGTTCAAGAGTTGTTAGGGCATGCTTCACTGCTTACCACACAGGTCTACACCCATGTACAAAAGCAAAATCTACAAGAGACGCTCTTAAGACACCATCCACTCTCAAAACAGTAGCTCTCTTTAAAGATAATGGTATAAAATACGTTTTAATTAAGGGTTTAAAAGATTCCCTTTATATGAGGAGTGTCGGTGTTATTACAAGTCCATCAACTACCTAAAAGAGAGTATATGAAAGCATTGATCGACCAGCTACAGTCCAAGGGAAAGCTCTACAAGAAGCTAGTAGAGGTAGCACCTCGTGAACTGGGCATTAGAAACAAGATCCGTATCTTCCATGCAACAGACACCAACAGCTACTTTACTGCCATTTTCATGGTCTCACAAAAGAGCAGACTTCTCATGAAAGATGTGGTCAAATTTGAGGAGATCTACCAAAAATTTGTTAGTTATAGTGGGCATAACTTTAAGTACAAGATCTTGATCATAGATGCACCACTCTGTTCTAAAGCAGAAAAGGCCTTTAAAGAGGCGTCGTGGAAGATACTGTGACACTATGTGACATTGGTAACACCTCATACCACTTTTATGATGGAGTGGAAGACAGGCGTGAAGATGTTTTGACTTTTGATCCCTCTAGTGTTAAAGAAGAGGTCTATTATGTGAGTGTAAACAGTGCACTTACTCAACGTCTGAGTACATTAGATCAGTGGCATGACCTCTCAAAATATGTTGCATGGTCATCATATTATGAGACTATGGGTATTGATCGTATTATGGCTTGTGAAGCGATCGAAGAGGGGCTTATCATTGATGCAGGTTCTGCTATTACAGTTGATGTAGTCGAAGCAGGCCGTTTTATGGGTGGGTTTATCTATCCAGGTATTGCCAGTATGCAGAAGGCTTTTAGAGAGATTTCTCCAAAACTCGACTATAAACTAAGTTTTGAGCTTGATTTAGATAAAATGCCAAAAAATTCACAAGATGCAATCAGTTATGGTGTTCTCGCTACGCTTTATAGAGAGGTGATACGCCATAACAAAAAGATCTACATTACAGGTGGAGATGCCAACAAACTGGCAAAAATATTTCCGAGTGCAACGGTAGATGAACTACTGTTGTTTAAGGGGATGAAAAAGATGATGGAGAAGAGATGTTAACAGTTGCACTACCAAAAGGGCGTATCGCACAAGAGACTTTGGAGATTTTTGAAGAGATCTTCGGTGAGACCTTTAAGTTTGATGATAGAAAGCTTATCTTAGAGACACCAGACTTTCGTTTTTTACTCGTGAGAAACCAAGATGTTGCCACTTACGTCTTCCATCAAGCTGCTGATATCGGTGTGGTTGGTCTTGACACATTAGAAGAGCAGGGTCTTGATGTGATTCGTCTACTAGACCTGCGTCGTGGTGTCTGTAAAGTTGCCATTGGTATGCGTGTGGGTGAGAAGCTTGATCTTAGCAAGCCTGAGATCAAGGTAGCGACTAAGATGGTTAACATCACCAAGCGTTACTTTGCAGACCGTGCTATTGCTGCTGATGTTATTAAGCTTTATGGTTCTATTGAGCTTGCACCGCTTGTGGGACTTGCTGACATGATCGTCGATATCGTTGAGACAGGTGCTACGATGAAGCAAAATGGTCTTGAAGTTGTTGAAGAGATCATGGAGTCATCAACTTACCTTATTGCTAATAAAAACAGCTTCTTTGAGAAGAAGTCAGAAGTCTTAGACATCTACGAAAAGATCAACAAAATTGTCGAACAAACGAAATGATCTTGAACTCTACGCGAGAGTAGAGCACCTTCTTGGCATCGAAGAGTCTACACAGTTCTTACATGACTCATACGCGGATACTCTAGACGCTTATGATGTTAAAACAGTCTTAGATATAGGTTGTGGTCGTGGCGGCCTTATAGAGCGTTTGAAGTTTGATGATATTGAAGCTAAAGGGATTGATCTTAGTGAGATCATGATCGAAGAGGCCAAAGCCAAAGGCTTAAATGCAGAGTGCATTGATGTTGCGGACGAAAAAGGACGTTATGACGCTGCTGTAGCTGTCTTTGATGTCTTAAACTTTATGGATGCAGAGGCTTTAGAGAAGTTTTTAGAGGATGTCTCTAAGATCTTAAAGCCAGATGGACTCTTTATCGCAGATATCAATACCAAGTATGGCTTTAGTGCTGTTGCCGAGGGTACGATGAATGCTGAAGATGAAGCAGGCTTTTTAAGTGTAGACGCGGTCTTTGATGAAGATGAACTCAGAACGATCTTTACCTACTTTGAGAAGGGTGAAGAAGCATGCTACTCTAAAGAGCAGCAGATGATCACCCAACATTTCCATCCATTGAAGTTTTTTAGAAAAAAGCGTTCACTCAAACTCATTAAACATGAAAAGATATCACTCTATGATAAAGATGATAAGGCACTTTTAGTTTTTTCAAAAATTTAGCCTGCTACCTAAGCTTAAATTATCAACCAACTTTTAAAGAAAAATTTTCAAATAGTATGAATATTTTTCTTATCTGAGCCCATCATCAAAAAAATAACGCATAGAAAAAATACTAAAGCTTTTGTGCTTAGTGCTTTTTTCTAACATCTTCATCTGTTTACATCTACTCTTTTGCGATATAGCCAATGTTTTAGTATCGACAATTTTAAAACTTTCAACAATAGGGATAAAGGGGGTGTCATAATGTTTATAGAATGCTTGCATATATATAGCACTTTCTCGTAGATTGACAAGTTGAGCTCCAACACCACTTTGAAGTAAGACAGTATATTGTTGAGAGCTTAGGTACGAAAGCATAATCGCAAAATCATTAGGTTCCATTGCCATTGAAAAATAGCTAGAGATATATAAAGGTTTTTGACTTATTTTTTTTAAGCCTTTTGCTAAATCTGCTAAATAATTATGTAACAGTAGTTGTTTTGACTTAGAACGAAAATATAGGTCATTTATCTCATCATAAATATACCAAGCGTAAAATGAACGATACTTTGCTGCTTGGGTAAATATTTTGTTCGCTTGCTGTAAATTTTTTGTTTTGAGTGTGTTTAAGTATTGTGCTATATCTGTAGTATCATTTTTTAGTGTCTTAAAGTAATTTTCATCTGCATATAAACCTATAATAACCTTTATATTGTGCTGACTGGCTTCATCTAAGATCGTATTTAACCACTCTTTATTGTCTAAAAAATTATACGTACCATATTGACTCCATTGCAAAATTAATGTATCAATATTTTGATTGTTCATTTGACGAAATTTTTTCTTCCATTGTATATGAGCATCTTTTGTCAAGGGTTGATAAAACAAAGAGTGCACCTTATAATTTGAACACTCTATTGCAGATAGGTAGATACTAATACAAAGTAGAAGTAAATATTTCATTGTCTATCCTTAGTAGATAAATTCAAATTGGACTCTAATCGTTTTACTATCTTGAGCATTTCCAGCATATTTTATACGTCCTTCAAGTTTAAGTCTTGTCGTAAACATATCTGGCTCATATCTTGTTTCGTAAAACCAGTTAAGAAGAGAGATACCCACTCCAACATCAAGGCGTGACTTACTGATTTGATCTGTATTTGAAAAAGTACCACCGCTAGTAATGTAAGGTAAAAAAGCTATCTTATTCTTTATCTTATATATTTTACCAAACTCATAATTTGCAAATAAAATAACCTCTTTTTTTTGAAGATAATATCCTGCATCAAGATAAAGATTATTGTAAAACGTATTGTAGTTAAACTTATATGCATAGCCATCAAAAAAACTAGCAGATGAACGTAAAAAAATATCGGATTTATCAATTACATCACTAGTGTCAAATATCTTTTGGATAGAGTTAACCCAACCATATGCTTGAAATGGTTGGTATTTTACACCAATACTTAGTTGTGCAGCATCTCTAAAGGAGCTTCCTTGACCATATACAACTTCTCCAAAGAATGAGATGTAATTTTTTGCAAAAATAGGTCTATAGCCAACAGTAAGCCCACCGCTTCCATCGTATGAAGCTCCAGGTATTTGATAAGATCCATCATAAGAGTTATTTGTATCTGTAGTATAGTTATCTAGACGTATTGTTTGTGCAAAATATACATCAAGCTGTTTTGAGAGGTACTTTACCTCACTTTTTAGTAAATAAAGTTTTTCTTTACTCTCATTTTGAGAAGTATCAATAGCTTTTTTAAAAGAACTGATAGCACTGTTCTTATCACTGTTTTTAAGATAAAGATAGGCTAATGAAGTGTGCAAATCAGCATTGTTGGGTTCCATTTGACTTAAATCTTCTAAGTTGGATATGCTTAGATTGTAGTCCTCTATAGCGTTAGCCATCATAGAAATTTGCATTTTATAGTTTTTATTTTGTGAATCTTTTTGAGATAAATTTTGCATGACAACAATTGCATCTTTTGTTTTGTTACACTCATTTAACTCTAGAGCATAGTCGTATTTTAGAAATGCACTTGGTTTTGCTTTGTCCGCTAAAACGTAGTATCGAAGTGTTGCATTACAGTCATGATCTCTTTTAGAGAGTTTGGCTTTTAAAAGATAATAATCACCATTTTTTTCACCATGATTTTTTTCATATAAAGATAAAGAGTTTATAGATTTAGCGTAATTTTTCAACTGGTAAAAGAGCAGCGCACTTGAGAGACTTATATTGTTATCAGGAGTGTGCTCTAGATAAGTTTGCCAAATGTGCAAAGCTTTTTTTGGTCTATCTATCTCACTATAAAGTGTCCCTAGACTTTTGGATAGTTCTAAGTCCTCAGGTTGTAGTTCTTGTGCTTGTGAAAGATAATATACAGCCATTCCTTTTTTATTTAAATAATCATAGCAGTAACCAGTATTCTTAAGTGCTTGTAAATTGTTAGGGTAAATATCTAAATATTTTTGTGCATATAAAATTGTATTTTTACAATCTTTGTAAAGTGAAAAAATATTTGATAAATTAAGATAAGCAGTAGGATCACTTTGATACTTCTGTTCTAATGCACTTAAAACTTTTTGTCCTTTTTTTATGTCGGTTTTATGTAGTGCTTCGATATAGGCAAACATTAACTCTAACTTTTTAGGATCTTTTACACAGGTGTAGGGATAGTTGTTTTGTAAAAGCTGATATCTTTTTGATTTTTGATTTTTATATGTATCTAATAGATAAGAAAGTGCAAACTCATCACATCTTTGTTGAAGTATTTTTTCATAAAATTGTATTATTTTTGCTTGTTGAGATGTTAAAGTGTATAGATAGAGTAACTTTTTTTGATTTTTTGAACTTTTTACTTTAGAGAAGAGTATCTCCATCTTTTGACTGGCTTGAATATACTTTTTTTGTTTGATGAGTAGGTCTACTTGCCATTTAAGATGGCTTGGTTTTGTTGAAAGCATATTGGCTAAGTAAAAGGCATACGGAGTATCTCCAAGATTATCACTTATTTTAGACCATCTTAAAAGTTCTTCATCAGTGGGTATATTTCCAGCGTCTAAGTACTTTTTGATTTGTGCTTTACCTAGATCCACTCTGCCTATCTCTATAGATAGATTAACTAGGTGTTCATGGTAATCTTTAAAGTGTGGCATGGATTTGTTGTAGTAAAGTTTGTCAATATATATAGAGGCTTCATCATATTTTTTTAACTTTATATTGGACTCTATAATGATTAACTTTGCATAATATCTATCATGGGGTAGCAACTCTTGATCCAAGGCTTTAAGTGCATACTTTTTTGCTTGGGGATAGTCACTATTGTCTATTTTATCTTGGGCATTATAAAGGTAATAGTACGCAAGTTGTGTATTTTTTAAATTGCCTATATATTTGTTGATGCAAGTTTTATTGTTATGTTTTAAGCATATAGAGATTAATGGATTCATCGCTTTTTTGTTTTGTGGATCTATCTCTAAGGCTTTTTCCAAAAGTTTCTTAGCTTGCGTATCCTCACCTTTTTGCAATAACTTATATGCCTTATCTATGCGAGGGTATGTTCTAAAGTCTTTATACTCTTTTTCGATCCATTGTAATGGATTATTAACTGGGTGTTGAGCATAAAGTAGCTCTAACAAGAGGAGTATATATACTACTATTTTCATAATATTTTAACCTCTTCAATCTCATCTGGAAACTCATGATCTGTTTTATCCCAAGCTACTTTTTCATCTTTTTTGTTAGCAACATTGTATTGTTTGAGTGCCCGAAAAAGTGCAAGCATATTGATAATATTTCCCCAAAATAATCTTGGAATACTTAAAAAAGCTTGAAAGACTCCATAAGTCTTTAATACAAATAAAAATCTATGAAAAAATCTACTTAACATAAAGATACCATTTGCATATATAAGGGTCCAAATCCAACTCTCTTTTGGTATAAAATCTGGAAAACTCCATGCCATATCGTTAAGATAATTTGAGAGTGACAAATAGATAAGATTAAACATGACAACGTAAGCTAAAAGGTTAGCAAAGTGTGTAAAGATAGCTTTTCTGTCTCTGTAAAGCATATACTTAAGTCCTATCCCTTTTGGCCAACCTATATCACGGTACCCTTGAAATACAATACCCACTATCCATCTTGATTTTTGTCTTATCGCTTGGTTGAAGCCAGTAGGAAAGTAGCCTTTAGAAACTATATATTCTTTAACTTCAATTTCTTTCTTATTTCCAAAAATATTAGTCACTTCTTTTTTCACTCGCACAGAAAAACGAACAAAGATGAGCTTAAGTCCTTCATTAAGAAGTCTATAACCTATATCATAATCCTCTGTTAAACTTTTCGTATTAAAAACAATACCACCATTGATTTTTGAAAGTGTAAAAATAGCACGTCTACTAAATGATGTTGCAACTCCAGAACTAGGTATGTAACCGCTAAGGGTTTCACGCACGACCATATCTTTAGAACCCGTTTCCGCAAATTCATCTTGGTAGTGTCCTGCGTTGAAGTTCCACCAATTTTTAGTTAGTGGAACTACAGGAATTTGAATAAGATCTTTTCGCTCTATGAGGTAGTTAGCAAGTTTTAGCTCAAGGGGATGTACTATATCTTCAGCATCATGGTATGAGAAGCATTTAAACTCCATCTGATTCTCTTTTTCATAAGTAAAAATGCTATCTATAATGTTGTTAAGGCAATCAGCTTTGGTTGTTGGTCCTGGAATTTTATTGATAACTTTATGTACATTTTGAAAAAGTTTTACAACATTGTCAACTTTTTCTTGAGTAGAGAGGTCATTTGGATAAGTACCTACAAACAGATGTAAGTTTGTATACTGAAATGTTTTGAGGGTATTTTTAAGCATCTTCTCTATAACCACTGCTTCATCCCATGCCGGAATCATTAAAGCTAAAGGTACTTCCTCTTTTTGTAGTAGTTTTTCAACGGGTAGAGGTGGGTAGATTGTTCGAATAAAGATAAGACGGTAAAATCTTCTCAACCAATAAAATATATCTATAAAGAAATCATCTATACCACTTATAAAAAGTATGACAACCGTAAAGTAAGTGATAAACTTTATGAGCAGCCAGTATAGAGCTAAAAAATCAACAAGTTCCAAGCTATAAGACCTTTATTAGTGCATCTATAATTTTTATGGAAGCATCTCCATTACCGTAAGGGTTTTGTGTATGGGCCATAGTATTATAGAGTTGCACATCATCTAAGAGCTCTTGCGTTGCACTAATGATAAGTTTTTTATCTGTACCAACTAACTTAACGGTACCTGCATCCAGTGCCTCTGGTCTTTCAGTAGTGTCGCGCATAACTAAGATAGGTTTACCCAGAGAAGGTGCTTCCTCTTGAATACCTCCACTATCTGTTAAAATCAAGTAAGCACGTGACATGAGGTAAACAAATGGCTCATAATCTTGAGGGCTTATAAGGTAGATGTTTTTAATATTGTCTAAGTATTGATGAACAATATCTTTTACATTTGGATTGAGGTGCAGAGGATAGACAATATCTATATCTGGATTATTTAAAGCCAATGTTTTTAAGGCAAGACATATATGTTTAAAACCTTCGCCAAAATTTTCTCGTCTGTGTCCAGTGACTAAGATGATCTTTTTTTCTTGTATAAGGTAACCATTTTTTTGAATTTGTTGGTGTAGCTTTTTTTGTAATTTTTGAGAGTTTTTTATCTTTGTATTTACAATTAAAAGAGTATCTATCACGGTGTTGCCTGTTATGAAAATATTTGACGTATTTATATTTTCTTTTACAAGATTTTCATATGACGAAGGTGTTGGTGCAAAATGAAAAGAAGCAAGTCGTGATGTTAGTTGTCTATTTGCTTCTTCTGGAAAAGGAGAGGCTAAATTATATGTTCTGAGACCAGCTTCTACATGTCCAACTGGGATGCGCAAATAAAAAGAAGCTAAAGATGCACTAAGTGTTGTAGTGGTGTCTCCATGTACTAAAACAACATCAGGTTTTGATTTGAGAAGTACCTTTTTTAGTTTAAGTAGAATGTTTGAAGTTATATCAAATAGATCTTGATTAGGCTTCATAATGTTAAGGTCATAATCAGCTTTTATATCAAACAGTTCTAAGACTTGGTCTAACATCTCTCTATGTTGTGCAGTAATGCAGACTTCAAAATTTAGTTTACTTGAGTGTTGAAGTTGTTTAATAATGGGAACCATTTTGATAGCTTCTGGGCGCGTTCCAAAAATAAAAAGTATCTTTTTCATATATAATTGTATCTGATTTTAATAAAATAACTTACTATAAAGTGTCATTAAAATGCTTGTGTTTTTAATTTTCAGTTTTCTAAGAATATTAATCTAATAAGAATAATGTTCCAATATAGCAGTAGTTGAAATTTTGTCATTTGTAGTGTCTTCTTGATTTAAATTAGTTCTTGATTGAACAACTTTGGTTAGTATGGAGAGAAATCATCTCAAGGAACCATGATGCTAGAAGATAAAAAACGTTGGAATGAACGCCATGTGACAAAACCTATCTCAGATAAAGTAGCCAATATTGTGCAGAAGTATCTTCATCTTGCCAATGTAGGTGATGCTCTTGACATCGCTGCTGGAACGGGGCGCAATACACACTTTATGGCTGAAAAAGGCTTTGTAGTTGATGCCATTGACTACTCAGACTACGCACTCTCTCAGATCAAAAAACTGGCCACCATCAATAAGATCGATACAGACCTAGATAAGTATCATATCAAGCCAAACAGTTATGATTTGATTGTTAACTGTAACTTCTTAGATCGCCGTTTTTTTGTACAGATCAAAGATGGGTTGAAAGAGGGTGGTTTGGTGATCTTTGAGACCTTTATTGTGGCTCATGGTGATACCTACCATCAACCAACCAACTTAGACTTTGTCTTACGTACCAATGAGCTTCTACACGCCTTTGTTGGACTCAATGTCATCTACTATGAAGAGCGTGATGAGATCAACCTTCGTGGAGAGAAGGTACGTGTTGCTTCGTTAGTCGCACGTAAACGTGACAGCTGCCAAAACTAAACATCTTATAAAAGACGTTTCATCAACTCTATGTGGTAATTCTCTTGAAAGTTGATGAAGTCAAAAAATGGTGTTAACTCATCATCAGCGATCTCTGCAGCAAGTTTACGACACTCCTCTTTAGCATTCATCTCCTCTTGGATTCCATTTTCAACAAACTTATTCATGTCAGTCACTTTATATGTCAGTTCATGTAGTTCCCGTGGTAATGCTAAGATACCCATTTTAGCGAGCATATTCCCAAAAGACTTAAGGTGAAAGTGCGACTCATCAATGAGGTCTTGAAAAACATTAAAGTGCGTTAACGCTTTCGTACGAGCTTGCATATAAGCATAGACCAAGATCAGTTCATACTCTTTATAAGACTCTTCAAACAGGAAAATCGTTAAAGCATCAGTCTGTTTGGCATCTAACTGCTTTGTGTCTATAGTTCTATGCATATCAAATGCAGTTACAGCATGGTTGTTGGCAGGGTCTGAAAGTAGGGCAGTGAGGTATGTATCTAAGTACGCTTCATCCGTAATCATACGTTCAAAAAGTACCCCCTCACCGTAATAGGCTTGGGTTAGTGTGATCTGCTCTTTTAAAAAGTTAAAGATCTCAAAATTGTTTTGGCGTTTAAGCAGTGTTCGTGAACGATCATAGTTATAATCATCACCCTGGGCCAAAAGATCACTACCTACCCATTTAAGGTGTCTAAAAGCGATCATAGCAAAATCATAAAGACGATCTTTTATAACAGCATCATTAACAGTAAATGATGCAAACAAGATGTCTAACCAAAGTTCATGTTTGTGTTGATATAGGGTATTCATAAGATCTCCTTGATCTGTTGTTCTTCGATGACACAACTCTCTTCACTCTTGATGACATGCATCTCCT
>Ga0256826_1000136_pt1 | contig 38369 bp, 31 predicted proteins | sample CV79metaG_FD_185975 | JGI IMG/M metagenome (GOLD analysis project Ga0256826, IMG submission 185975) | Hydrothermal vent microbial communities from East Pacific Rise, Pacific Ocean - CV79 | ecosystem: Environmental > Aquatic > Marine > Hydrothermal vents | place: Pacific Ocean: East Pacific Rise...
ACTGGTGTATTTTACCTTTGCACTTGACAATTACTATCATTAAAATACTAACTATTTATTGCAATACTTTTGTTCTCTGAAATTAGTTCTTTACTGATAGTACTACTTACTTCCGGCGCTGATACCTGAAGGTATAACAGCTCTGGTTCCGAGACTAAAAACGACCAGAAATGGTCGTTTGCTTACGTCTCTCATCTAAATCTCGGTAGAGATTTCTATCGGATTAATCGATTGACTTTTTTGCTTTATTAAAAAATAATCAAATATAAAAATCATTTAGTTATACTTTCTAAAAAAAGATACTTATGTTTAATTCTAGTTGGCATTCCGTTTTATCTACTGAAACTTCTAAAGAGTATTTTCAAGACTTGATGTCTTTTTTAGATGTTGAGTATGAATCTGAAATTATCTTTCCACAGCGGGAAGATCTATTTAATGCGTTTAATGCTTTTGAATTTCAAGATACTAAAGTTGTGATTTTAGGGCAAGATCCTTATCATGATGTTGGACAGGCTCATGGTTTGGCTTTTTCTGTTGTGGGTGGTGTGAAACTTCCTCCCTCTTTGAAAAATATTTTTAAAGAGCTTGAAGATGATGTTGGATGTGAACTTAGCTCAGATGGTAACTTGTCTTACTGGGCGTCTCAAGGTGTATTGTTAATAAACACAGTGCTTAGTGTACGGGCTCATGAAGCGCACTCACATCAGAATAAAGGATGGGAACGTTTTAGTGATGTTGTTATTAATACTGTTAGTGAGCAGTGTAATAATGTTGTATTTATTTTGTGGGGTAAGCCTGCTCAGAGTAAAGTCAAATTGATAGATGAAGAAAAACATTTAGTTTTAAAAGCACCACATCCTTCACCTCTCTCATCATATCGTGGGTTTTTTGGTTCAAAACCTTTTTCTAAAACTAACGACTATTTGCAATTGGTTGGTAAGCAACCGATACAATGGTGTTTATAAAAGGGACTGTATGAGATATTTTATTGGTTTTATAGTTGGTGTTAGTGTCAGTTTCTTATTGCATTTTTCATTTTGTACTAATGAAAAGAGTGTTATAGGTGAGGCAGAAGTGATGCGTGCTGCCTCTTTAAGTTATGTTGCTCGTATTGATACTGGTGCCCGTATTACTTCAATTCATGCATATGATATTAATATTGAAGATGAAAATGAAGATATTACTCAAAATATAGGCAAAAAAATTCATTTTACTACAAGCAACGAAAAAGATGAGCGTAGTGAAGTTGATACTATTATTGTAGATGTTAAAAAAGTACGTAATGCACAGGGTATTGAACATCGATATGTTATTGATTTACCTATCACTTGGCATGGTGATACGTTTACCTCTCGTGTGAACCTCAGAGATCGTTCACGTATGAGTTATAAGCTACTCATTGGACGTAATTGGCTAGAAGGTCGTCATATTGTAGATGTTAATCATGGTACTACAATAAATTCAGCTACTAAGGCTAAATGATCTGAATAGCCTTTTCCTTTATGGTGTTTAGGATACTTATAACTTATTTGCCAGCGGTAGAGCTGTTTTTTGCCTTTTTTTACGTGAAAAAGGTAGGGCTTAACAAAGCTGTGAAAACTTCCTTTTTTATACTCTAATCCCTGATTATCTGCTAATGCTGGTGAGATGATAATACTGTCTAAAGCCTCTTTTTTGCCACGATAGATATGACTCCAACGATCTTTCTCTTTTAACTCATACCAGAGGTTATAGCTGCAGTCATCGCAAGTTTTCAAATCTTTATAGTGTATTGGATTATTGTACTGAACGGTTTGTAAAACATGGTTAATCCCTGTTTGACCTAAGGTATCATTATGTTTTCTTTTTTTCACAAAAGTTTTATACTCTTCATAGTGGGAGTTGAAATCACCTAATAATACATAGTTTTTATTATGAAGTTGTTGTAGCCGTTTTTTAAGTGCTTTGGCTGAAACAATGCGACGACTCTCCGGACCTGATTTTGATTTCCAGTGATTTATAAAGAGTGTAAGGTCTTGGTGCTTGTACTTTAGGGTGACTTCTAAAATATTTCGATATCTACGTGAAGAGGTGACATAAACTTCTTGAGCTGCTTTTAAAGGGTACTTACTTAAAACGGCTACTTTTACCGTTGTCTTTTTTTGAGAGGCAATACGTAAGTATTGGTAGTAGAGACCTTGTCTATTAATCTCTGACTGTAAATCTTTAAGTGCACGCCATGATTCTATCTCTTGTAAGGCGATAACATCAGCATTAATATCTACAATTACTTTTGCGATATTTTTAAGTTTTTTGCGGTAGTTTTTCTGATTCCATTGCCATGATGAGTTTGGAATGTACTCTTTGTATTCATTGCCATTAAAGTGCAAATCGAAGATATTTTCAACATTGTAAGTAGCTACTTTCAAACTGTTAGCTCCATAACTTATACTTAGTGTTAGTAGTATAAGTATGAGGATACGCATCTATTTGATGCCACTTAAACGCAAGAGTGCAGAGGTCTGAGGTTCACGTCCTAGTAGGTCATTAAAAAGTTCGCGCATACTCTGAGAGCCCCCTTTTGCTAAAATGATTTCTAAGTAATCACGTCCGAGTTCTGTGTTGAAAATTCCTTGGTCCACGATAGCAAAAAAGGCATCAGCACTTAACACTTCTGCCCATTTATAAGAGTAATAACCTGCTGCATAACCCCCTGCAAAGATATGGGCAAAGCCATTTTGGAATTTGTTATATGAAGGGGGTTTGAGAAGTGATGTTGTTTGGCGTATCTCATCAAGCAAGATTTGAATATCATCTCCTTGATAACTTCCCATATGCAGTTTAAAGTCAAAGGTTGAAAACTCTAGTTGACGTAACATACCCATAGCAGACTGGAAGTTTTTGGCGCGTACTAGACGTTCTATTAAGATATCAGGCAGTACCTCTCCCGTTTGGTGATGTGAGGCAAAAAGTTTTAATACCTTAGGTTCATAGGCAAAGTTTTCTAAAAACTGTGATGGAAACTCGACGGCGTCCCACTCGACACCATTAACACCACTGACACCATTTTCATTAACGGTTGAGAGCATGTGGTGAAGGGCATGTCCCATCTCATGAAAGAGTGTTACAACATCATCATGTCGCAAGAGTGAAGGGTTTTTATCTGTTGAAGCTGGAAAGTTACATACAATAAAGGCAGAAGCTAACTGCTCTTTATTGTTTTCATCACGACAGTGACTCTGCCAGTTATGCATCCATGCTCCACCCCGTTTTGACTTACGTGCTTCAAGGTCAAGTAAGATACGTGCGCGTAAGGTATCGCCATCATAGATATCGTAAGCCTTTGCCTTTTCATCCCATAAAGGGGTCTCAACTGCTTTAAATGTAATACCAAAAAGTTGGTTTAAGAAGTTAAAAAGACCTTGAACAACAGAGTGCTGTTCAAAGTAAGGACGATACTCCTCTTCATCAATATCATACTTCTCTTTTTTTAATATCTCTGAGTAGTAACCACTATCAAAACTCTCAAGTGGTTTGTCTGACATCTTTGTTAATACTTTCAACTCCTCTTGCGCTTGAGGGTAGGCTGTTGTTGAAAGTTCTTGTAAAAAGTTAAGAACCGTACTCGTATCTGCTGCCATCTTTGAAGCAAGTGAATACTCTGCATAGTTATCAAAGCCTAGTATTTGAGACATCTCTCTTTTAAGGGCAAGAAGTTCATCAATAATAGCAGCATTTTCAGGCGCTCTAGTTGTATATGCCTTATATAATGCCTCACGATAATCACGATTAGGTCCGTAGGTCATATAAGCAATATATGAGGGCATCTGTAAGGTAAATTTATATTTACTTGTACCTGCATCATCAAACTTAGCATTTTCGATATCGCTTTGAGGTAAGCCTTGAACATCTGCCTCATTTTCAATGATAAGTTCATAAGCATTTGTAGCATTAAGTAGATTTTGTGAGAAGTCATTGGAGAGAGTACTTTTACGAAGGTTAATCTCTTTAAGACGTTCTTTTTTTTCATCATCAAGGTGGGCACCACTAAGTTCAAAGCCCTGAATACTTAATGCCAAAACTTGTAATTGTTCTTGATTGAGTTGGTCTGCTTCTTTTTTTTGTATGTTTTTAAAAGCGTTATAGATATTTATGTTTTGAGAGAGTGCTGTGCCATACTCAGTGAGCAAAGGAATAGACTCTGCATATACTTCTTGAGTTGATTCGGAGTTATTAACAGCGTTTAGGTGTGAAAGAGGTGTAAAAAACTGATCAAGATACTCATCCATCATCTCAAAAGGACGGACAAAGTTTTGATAGGTTTTATGTTCAATTTCTAAAAGGGTTTCAACCTTTTTTGTGTTAGTAGCTATCGTTTTGGTGAGTGTTGTTATAAAGTTATCAATATTGGTTTCAAAGTTTATAAAGGCTTGTTTTGACATGAGCTTTCCTTAGCGTTATTATGGGGTAATTGTAGTCTAATCATCTTCATCACGTTTTAAAATGACAGCATGAAATTTATTTATTAGGATTTCATCATATTTCTTTGCAAAATCTATAAGACGTTTAATGGCAACTTTTCCTTCATCGAGTGTTAATGATGAATCAACAATTAAATAAGAGAGATAGATGATATTTTCATTAATAGAAAATTGTAGGTATGAGAGTTTGTCATTTTCTTGTAAGAGATAGTCATAAATAGATTCAATATCTTCTTGTGGGATACGACAAAGTGCACAGTCACCAATAATAACACCATTATCATAATAGTTGATTTCAATACGTGTAGCCCCTTTGTCTAAACGCCAAGAACGTACCGAACGACGCGCTAATGTAACATCAAGATCAAGCTCTCCAAGTACTTTTTCGATGAGGGCAACAACACCTGATGGTTTATATCCTTTACGGCGTTGTTTGGCTACATCAAGTTTCACACCACAGATAGGGCAGTAGTCATTTTCAATATCTTTTTCTAGCACCATGTTTTTACAAGAGATACAGCGAATAATATTATCAGCTTCTTTGGCTTTAAACTTCTCAATAGTATCAATGACATAGTGTGCAGGCAGGGCAAAACCTAAATTGTTAGAGTTTTGGATAATAAAGGTGTTGACACCAACAACTTCTCCTTGTTCATTTAGAAGGGGACCGCCACTATTACCGGGGTTAATTGCAGCATCTATTTGAACATATTCAAGTTCACCTTGAAGTCGGGCTGCTTTAGAGACAATACCCTCTGTTGCTGAGTAGTTAAGCCCATAGGGGTGCCCCACAGCTAAAACAGCATCCCCATCATTAATAAGTGTGCCAGAGAGTAAAAGAGGCGTCTTTATCTTCATAGGGGGTAATTTGATAAAGGCTAAGTCATAACTAGGGTCATCATAAACAACCTTAGCTTTTTGACGAGGCAACTGTTTTGAGGAGATGACAATCTCCCCTAATGCACCTACTACGTGAGAGTTTGTAATGATAAGATCGCCTATCACAAAACCTGTTCCACTACCATAAGGTGTCATTATCTGAATAATAGAGTCAATATAGGTTTCTAAAATATTTTGTGTTTGCATCATAACTCCTTATATTTCAGCATAATTGAGATGTTTTAGATGCAGATAAAAGCTATGTGAGAACTCTTCGAGTGAATCAAAGTTGAGCTCATGCGAAAAGCTCTCTAAGGATTTAAATTGCTCATTATAAGGCTCAATAGCTTCATCAATACGTTTAATAATACGGCGTTTATCAAAATGTTCTTCTTGAGCATTGTAGAGCGGTGTATACCCGAGTGCTTTGAAAAATTCTGAATAATGGACTTCGATGATAACATGTAAAATAGCATGTAGTGAGGGATGAAGTCCATAGTTATACTGTAAATAAAATGCGATATAGGAGTAGATGGTAGGAATAATACCTTGATAACGGTTATGTTTATACCAACGAATTTTATTTAAGGCATCTTCGATAAAAGGAAGAATCTCCTCATGTGAAGCACGTTCCATAGGAGTAAAAGTATTGGTAGTCGTATAGAGTTGGGGTGCAAACTCTTCATAGGATATTTTTTCAAGTGTTTCACAAAAACTTTGGAGTTCTGCGTTGCGGTTTTCTTGAAGCCTTTCGTCATCACTGTTAAAATATTCAGAAATTTTTTGAGTGAGTTCTTGTCCCATTTTTTGACGGGGCAAAATAAGATAATCAATGCTAAACAGAAGGTTTAGATAGGTGAAGTTAATCATCCCAGTTGTGTCATTGCTTGGAAAACGTTTGATAGCGTCATCACTGCTTTTTAACCACTGTTGCATGTATTGGTATTTGACCTCTGTTTCGCTAGGTTTTAAGTGCTGTATGTGGGTGTTGTCTAAGATGGCAATATCGCCAAACTCTGAGGTTAGATACTCTTTTTCATAATCAGCATTAAGTGCAATTTCTCGTAAAGGAAAAAATATTTTCTGAGGGGTCATGGTAGTGTTATCAAGATAGACTTTAAGACTAATACTCTCATCATGTTGGTAAAAATGGGCGTAGGTAAGTTGATAATTACGTTCTATAAGACGTCGTTTAATGGCAACATGAAGTTTTTTTGCATCTACGATACTGCTTGTTGCTTTAAAGGACTGTTTGGTAATTTCGCCTTTGATGAGGGCAATCCCTTGATAGAGTGTAAAATTAAGCTGATTATCTAGGCGTTCAATAATTATGTTTTTATTGCTTTTGAATTTTGTATAGTTAATTAAAGAATGTAAGAATTGTTCATAACCATCTAAAATATCACCAGATTCAAAAGACTTTGAAGCATCAAGAAAAAGTCTCTCTTCTTCAGGGTTTAGTTGGGTGTTGACACCCCGACCAAACTTATGAATGTTACTGTCTTGTTGTTCCTTAAAAAGGTGAAACCAACTCACAGTCCAGCACTTTTACGTGTTGGAATATCCTGAAGTGCTTTTGTAATGACCTCGTTGATATACTCTGTACGCTCATTTGGAGTATCTAAAGTTTCAAGTCTATCCGTTGCAATTGAACGCCAGATGATTTTATTGTCTTTGGGGTTAATTAAATCAATCACAATCTTACCTTCATCATAGTTATCAACTCGAGTAGTTTGCATCATTCCTCCACCCATGCCATAGGGATACATGCCTACAAACTGGTAGTCGGTATCGATACGTGTTTTAGAAGCAACATCAAGATGAAAGAGTATATAAAAATCAGCTTTATCTTTTGACTCTTTGTGATAGCCTTTGATAGCTAAAGCATGATGGATAGCATGGATGATTCGGTCATGGGTAAGGGTGTCATCACCCTCTTTGGTTTTATTGATGATGGTGTAAGCATGTAGTGCATCGAGTTTAAACTCAGGGTCATAGTCATGACTTACTTGAATAGATGAACAGCCTACAAAGAGAGCAGATAGAAAAAATGCTAAGAAAGCATGGCGCATATAAAGCCTTTAGATGTCAGGCAATAACGCCTAACTTATGAATTAAAATATATTACTAAAAATATGTTGAGAATAAGCATTAAAATAAAGGCAGTTTTATAAAAAACAACAGGAGATCGTTCAATAAAGGTAGCGTTAGGTGGAAAGAAGGGTTTTACATTCTCTGGATCTTTAAGTTCGTAGAAAAGTTCTGAGTAGTGTTGGTAACGCTGTTCTTTATCCACAGCGAGGGTTCTCATAATAATAGCATCAAGCCATAAGGGTACATTTTTGTTGTATGCACTTGGAAACTTGGTAGTTTTGAAGGTGGGTGTTTGAAAGGGCTCAATTTCTCCATAAGGGAATTTTCCTGTTAATGCCCAGTAGAGTGTGACTCCTATAGAAAATATTTCGCTTGCTTCATTTATAGCGGCGTCACCAAAACGTTCAGGTGCTAGGTAGGTTGGTGTTCCTGCTCGAGATGAGGTTGAAAATATTTCAACAATAGAACCAAAATCCACCATCTGAAAAGTGACACCGGCTTGCTCATTTTTATGGACAATAATGTTTTCTGGTTTAATATCACCATGAACCAAACCTAAATGTAGGAGATGTGCTTCTGCCTTATGTAAAAATTTTGCAAGTTCAATAACACTATCAATAGAGAGTGTTTTCATTTTAAGATAGTCTAAAAGATTAGTTCCTTCGATGAGTTCCATAAGATAATAACGTGAAGAGCGTTTTTCTGGTACCCAGGCATTTCCAAAGGCTTTATGGGTTATCTGTTTTGCATACCATGCTTCACGTACAAACTCATCTAAGGCCGTCTCATCATTTGCCATCATTGGAAACTTCATGACAAGAATATTGTTATCTTTTTGTACTTTCCAGATACGTTGATGTGCCATCATAGGTGCTATTAGTTCATAACCATCAAAGATATCGCCTTTGCTTAAGGTCTCAGGAATAGGGAGTTCTAAGTTTTTAATAGCATGCAGTTCATCTAAGGCTTCAATTCGAAAAATTTGCATAGAGATATCATCACGTTCATTATCTTTATGACCTTTTGCCGCGGCATTGACAATAAGTTTTGCACTAATACCTCGTTTAAGTTGAGAGGCTATTGCTTCATCATCTATTAAGGCGGTGAGTCCATCACTACAAAGCATAAGGGTATCACCCTCATTGATCGTGGTAATGTTGATCTCAGGTTCAACATGGTCGTTGAGCCCACACGCTTGAGTGAGAACATGTGACATATGCTCTTCATCCACATTATGGTCGGTGGTAAGTTGTTTGAGCTCGCCCTCTTTGTTAAGAAGATAGATACGAGAGTCTCCGAGGTGTAATGTATAGAGCTTATGGCCTTCAATAACTGCTATACATAAGGTTGTAAGGAGTTCTATCTGTTCATACTGTGTCATAGACTCTTTAAAAAGCATTCTATTGATATGTTGGGTGAAGACAGTGAGTGACTTCTCAATACTCCATGCCTTAGGACGTGTTTTAAACTGGTCAATAAAAAACTTTACCGTTTGTCTCGCTGCAGGACCCCCTCGTAGTGCTGAACCCACCCCGTCACAAAGAACAGATATAAGGAGTGTCTTATCAAGAATTGTATGCGAACAGGCATCATCACCTGTTGTGTCAATCTCTTTGGGTAGGATGAATTCGGAAGCTTGGAGTTTTAACATGAGGGTATAGCCTTAAAAAATAGTTAGATAATAATACCTTGATAAAGTGATTAAAAAGCTAAATGACTTTATCAAGGTACGAGGAGAGTCGTACCTTAATGAGAAGGATTTAAATAATCCCACCTGCTTGTGCACCCCACGTTGTTCTCCAGCGTGTTTTGACAAGGCTTAAACCTACTAGTGCCACAACAACAACTGCTGCGAAGATTAAAAAACCTTCTGTGTAGCCACCGAAGGTTCCTTTTGACCAACCAAGTGTTTTAATAAGAGCTGTTCCACCTAAACCACCAGCTGCTCCAACAAGACCGGTCATAATTCCGATATCTTTACCAAAACGTTGAGGTACGAGTTGGAATACAGCACCATTGGCCATACCTAAACTTGCCATGATTAAAAACAGTACAAAGATTGCTACAAAAAATGGAAGTTGTACCATTGCTGTTAAGCTAACGAGAAGTGCTACCGCTCCGTAAAAGAAGTAGAGTGATTTAACACCACCAATTTTATCAGCCGTATTCCCACCAATAGGACGAAGTACTGCACCGGCAAAGATACATAGAGCACCAAAATATCCTGCAATAACTTTAACGTTGGTCTCATCAAACATATCAATACCAAAGGCTGACATATCTGCTTGGTAGGTGTTCATTAAATAGACTTTCATATATCCTGCAAACCCTACAAATCCACCAAAGCTAATTGCGTAGAAGAGTGAAAACCACCATGTGTCTTTGTCTCCAAGTAGTTTGATATAACCTTTAACCGTTTTAGGATTGGCTTTATAAACACTTTCAGGAGCATTTTTGGCAATAAATAGATAGGCAATAAAAACAATAATTGCCATCACTGCTCCTACACCAAATACTGCGTGCCATCCCCATATTTCTGCAATTTTCGGAGCAAATAAGAAGTCAACAACAACTCCAATATTACCAGCACCTGCAATACCTAAAACAACACCTTGGAGTTTAGGTGGATACCATTGGCCTGCTTGTGGAAGTGCTACGGCAAACGCAGCTCCTGCAAATCCAAGACCAAGTGCAACGATGAGAAGAACTTCGTAAGTTATAGAATCATTAAGTCCCATATAATATGCAGTGAGTAAAGAGAGGATAACTATCATTTGAGAGATTAGTGCAGTTGTTTTTGCACCAAGTTTATCAACACCAAAACCAAGTACTATTCTTAAAATTGCTCCTGAAAGAATAGGAAGTGAAACAAGTGTTGCTATCTCTCCATCAGTAAGAAAACGAGCACCAGCGGCTAATGCCTCTGGTGACATAACCTCAAAGCCTTTTTGTAATGCAAGGGCAATCTCAGATGCTAAGGGCCCGAGCATTGTCCACACCATAAAACTCATATCAAAATATAAAAAGGCCATGAACAACGTCGGTGCGTGTCCTTGACCCTTTAAGTCTTTAAATCCTGCCATATATATTCTCCTAATAAATGATTACAAAATTATAATAAAAAAATGGTGTAATTAGTAGTTGTTAGTGCTTAAAAAATAATCAGTATAGAAATAAGCTCTGATTAAAAATTAGGCAATTTTATGTATAAACTTTATATTTTCTTGATGTATATCAAGATTAATATTTTTTCATTTATATAGAATTTGTGAGGAAAAAGACTACTTGCAAACTATTTCACAAGAAGTTTAATATATTAAGGAGAAGCGATGACATTTACAAATTCAGCTGAACTACTCTCTTTTCACTGGATGGCCTATACCATTTATTCTGCACTCATTATATCAGTGATTGTGTGGTTTGGGTACAACCTGACACGTGAAGAGAAGGCAAAATCAATAGTAAGAATACCCTTTTACACTTATATGGGGTTTTTAGTAGCAATGGGTGTGGGACACCATATATTTACTTATAACACCATTCCTTGGGTTTCTCAAGATATTACGCGTCATAACATTGCCCCTGATGCTACTTATACGTTTGAGGTGGAAGACCATAAGTGGATTAATATGCCTAAAAAAGTTGAGGTGCAATGTGGTCAGACCATTGAGTTTGATGTTCGGAGTCGTGACTTGGTTTATGGTTTTGGACTTTTTCGTCAAGATGGTTCCATGGTAATGCAGATGCAGGTTAATCCCGGAACTGATGTTAATGGTATCTTAGATCCTAATGACATCCTTTGGACATTTAATCATAATGGTGTGTTTGATGTTATCTCAACAGAGTACTCCGGTCCTGACGCTTATGATGAACATACAGGAAAAGATTTGATGTTTGTTAAAAACTTTGTAGAAGTTGTTGGCTGTAAGCCAGAGGGAGGGAAAATATAATGAGTATGATAAAAAACCTAATAAGTGGTACGAATTTTGACCATACCAACTTAAATGCTCTTCAAAAAGTGACCTTGCGTGCGGTTGTTATGAGTTTTCTTTTTTATGGACTTGTAGCTGCTGAGGGAATGATTATGCGAATGGTCCAGATGGGACCTACCAATCCACTTCCTGAGATGTTTGCGCATCCTGATCACTATTTTTCGATTATGACGGTACATCCAATAGTAGGTATTTTTGGTTCAACCTACCAATTAGTGTTTGCTGCCTTTATGTTTTTGGTACCTTTTTTAACAAAGAAACCTCTTTATAGCGTGAAACTTGCAAACTATGTTTGGGGCTTAATTACGCTAGGGACCGTACTCGCTTGGCTTGCAGCATTTTTCTGGCAGTATGCACCACTCTATACACTTTACTGGCCTCTTCCAGCAGATACAGCACAGTTTAATGCTCTTGGTGGAATTGTATTTATCTTAGGGGTAGCCCTTATCATGTTAGGAACACTTGGGTTTATTTACAATATCTATGCTACGATTTTTCAAAAAGTAGGTGTTCATGCTAACAAAACGACCAAAGAACTATTAATATCAGGTTTTGGTATTGATGGGATGCTTAATCTTTGGCATAAACTTACCGGTCGTACGCCCTATTCAAAAGAGCCAGCACTTGCACTTCCTGTTGTGGCAATTTTCCGTGGTACGGTAGATACTTTTTTAGATGCTATTGTTATCTTAGGAGCGGGAATTCTTATTTTAGTGTATCTTCTTTTTGACTTAGGAGGTCATCCTCTTGATGTGGCTTCTATTGATGCGCTACTGTATAAAAACTACTTTTGGTGGGGACTTGACCTTGTAGCTGATGGACTTGTGCTTATCTATGTTGCAGGTTCGTGGTATCTTTTAGCAACGTTGATTACCGGTCAAAAACTCTTTATGGAAAATGTTGCACGTGCGGCATTAATGCTTGAGCTTTTAGTCTCTTGGATGGTATGGTCACATCACCTTTTGGCTGATCAAGGACAACCTGAGATGATGAAACTTATCTCAGGAGAGATGGTAACTGCATTTGAACTTTTAACACAAGGGTTGGCACTATTTATTACTCTAGTGACATTATGGAAAGCGCGTCCTCTTAAAATGACGATGGAGTTAAAGTATCTTCTTGGAGGTTTAGTTGGGTTTGGTCTTGCGGTTCCGGCTGCTATTATTCAAGCAGATATGGGTATGAACCGTGTCTTACATAATACACAGTGGATTATTGGAGCTCATGTTCATATTGCGCTTATTGTTGGGCTCTATATGACACTTTATAGTGCGGTGTATGTTTTATGGCCTATTGTTACAAACAATACAAAACTCTACTCAGCAAAACTCTCAAACGCACACTTTTGGTTGCATCTACTAGGTGGAATTGGTATGGGTGCTTTTATGGGTATGGCAGGACTAGAAGGTATGTTACGACGTCACTTATATGTTGATGGTGAGTTTAATACGTGGATGATTTTAGCAGCAATTAGTGGTACGATGCTTCTTGTAGCGTGGTTTCTCTTTTTACTTAACATTGTGATGTCGGTTGGTATCAAAGGACTTGTTGGTATTTTCTTACCTGCCAAAGATCCAACAGCTTCTTATGGAATTGAGCCTGAAACCATTGCTCAAAATCATAAAGAGTAAGAGGCGTAAGACTGCCTTTAACATAAGCGTGTCATGCGCTTATATAAAGAGAGATAAGGATATAAAGTTTGATACATTTAGATAGAGTCGCTTTAGAGATAAAAACAGTTGGTTTGTATGATTTGATTTTACAAGATGTACACCGCATAGCCGGTAAAAATCGTGTTAGTGAAGATGGAATCTTAGAAATCATGGAGCGTCATCCTCAAATATTACAAGACTATAAACAGACAAATGTTGAGTATAACCTTAGCAATATTCATCTACGAGATGTAGAACTGAATATGCTTAGTGAAGACTGTAAAGAATATGGAAAAAAAGTGAATGAAAACTTAGCCCATCTCAGAGAAATCGAAAAGTACACACTTGATTTTGAACAGAGTTCGACCTTGGTTATTATCTTCTCGATTGAGTTTTTTGTACTTTTTTCAGTGCAGTACTTTATCGTGTTACTCGACTTAAAAGAGTGGCAACTTTGGATTTATGGAATGTTTGCGATGTCGATAGTAGTAGCCTGGCGATATGCTAGAAAGATGCGAAAACTGTATGAAAAAAATAGTGCTATTTTTGAGGAGAAATATATTCAAACGCTTGAGATGATTGAAACCTTAGATATGCAAGGTTGTGTTAAAAAGTCCGCGCTTATTATTGAAGAGTGTGAAGAACATGTCTAAGTCTATAGTGCTCTCTTTAGAGTGGTCGAATCTTTTAGCGCTTAAGGCAAGTAAACTCTATTATGATTATGATATGAAAAACTCAGCTAAGCGTTATATAGGATGGTTTTTTATTGCGATGATGCAGTTTGGTGTTGTAGGTGCTTTGAAACATGATGCTTTTGGATTGCTGTTTATTGCAACACTGCTTGTTGTATATTGGTATTATGGCCGTTGGTTTTTTCGTCAAAAAATGTTACAACGTTTTTATGACAAAATGCCTTCAGTGAGTGAAAAGCTTACTTTCAAAGTAGATACAACGGGGCTTTACCATGCTCAAACGCTTATCCCTTGGGAAGAGATTATTAAAGTTATTGTTTTTGATGATGGTATTTTAACGCAAACTCATGATACAACACTCTTTTTTCAAAACAGTGCGTTTGAAAATTTTGAGGATAGAAAATGCTATTTAGAGATGGCAAAAGAACAAGGAAAACTCTAATGACATACTTTTATATTGTAGCGGTCAGCTTTTTTGTGGTGGTGCTTGTTGTGATCGCTGCTACGATGGATAATGAAGATATGCAGGAGCATGATTAAAAGTTAGACACTGTTTTTAACGTTTTTGAAACAAATAAGTATATAATTTCCATAATATTAGTTGGAGAAGATTATATGCAAACCCCTTTAGAGAGTTTTATTAACTACAAAGCCGATACGGGCATGCAGTGTGGGTCATACTCCCTAGAAGTTCCAAAACTCAAAGAGGGCGAGCAGTATCGTTTTCACTTTGATGCTACTGCTTGTGTGGGATGTCGCTGTTGTGAAGTGGCATGTAATGAACAAAACAATAATCCTGCAGATATAAAATGGCGTCGTGTTGGTGAGATGGAAGGGGGAACGTTTCCCAATACCTTGATGATGTTAAACTCAATGAGTTGTAATCACTGTATTGATCCTGCTTGTTTGATCGGATGTCCAACAGAGAGTTATATCAAGTTTGATAATGGGATTGTTTTTCATGATGATGATGCTTGTATTGGGTGTCAATACTGTACATGGAACTGCCCTTATGGGGTACCTACCTATCATGAAGAGCGTAAAATTGTGACAAAATGTCATATGTGTCATGAACGTATTGCTGAAAATGAATCACCAGCATGTGTACAAGCTTGTCCTGCTGGTGCTATAGAGATCGAAGTGGTTAATACAGCAGAGTGGTTAGCACAAGATATTGATGGTGAGGGTAATATGCCCCACCTTGTTGATGCTCGTGTGACCAATGCTACCACGCGTTATACCCTTCCTGATAATATGCCAGAACAGATGATAGCTGCAGATGAACATCTTCTTAAGCCCTTTCATTCAGAAATGCCACTTGTTTTTATGACGGTATTAACGCAGATCTCTTTAGGCGCATTTTTAGCCTTATTGTTGGGTGATGGTATGTCTCTGTTTGGTTTTGAATCACCTAACTGGATGATGGCACTTTTAGTAATGATGCCAGCCGCTATTGGTCTACCATTATCAGCACTGCATTTAGGGCGTCCTTATAAGGCGATGATGGCAATGAAAAATATTAAAACTTCATGGCTCTCACGTGAGGCCTTAGCCTTAGGTGTTTTTACTATGATGATGAGTGCTACGGTAGGGCTCTACTTTTTTGAAGTGTCTACCTTTGGACGTATTGTTTTTGAGATACTGACCTTTGGGGTTGGGGTTTATGGGATTTATGCTCAAGGTATGATCTATCGTATTGTGGCACGTCCTTCATGGGACCGCGCAACAACCAACTTGAAGTTTTTTGGTGTGGCCTATGTTGGAATCTTGTTTGTTGCCTTTATCACTCTTGTTTTAGGATTGAATGAAGCTGTTTTACCACTCTTGATTTTAGCAATTGTAGCTGGAGTGGCTCAAGCATTTTTCACCTATGAAGATTATCGAACCTTACTAAACCCTAAAGCGTATGAGTATCAACTCTCACGAACCTTGAGACTCTATAAAGAGTTTTTTCCAAAGATTCAGATGCTTCGTGCGGTTACCCTTGTTTTTGGTGTTGCACTGTTTCCAATTGTTGCGGCACTGTTTATTGGTAGTGGTGATGTTGCATTGGCGGTGTTGATGCTATTTTTAGCCTTAGTGACAACTTTTGTAAGTGAGCTTTGTGACCGTTTCTTATTTTACGTGACATCAGTACCTCTTCAGATGGCAGGTGGTTTCTTTGTGGGAAGTCAACGATAATGCTTAGTATTGGAAAATACAAAAGAGTAAATAGAAAATGGGGAAAATACAATGATTAGTAAAATAAAAGATTTTTTAGGTTTTGATATCAAAGAAGAGAAGTATAAACTCTCTCATGACCCTCAGTTTGGAATGATCAGTGATGCCAATAAACCTGATAAATGGGTCTTCTCAACCTGTGGTTACTGTGGTGTTGGGTGTGGTCTGTACATAGGGGTTAAAGATGGTAAAGCCGTGTATACTAAGGGCAACCCAAAACACTCTGTAAACCAAGGAACACTCTGTCCTAAGGGTTTGAGCGAACATCAGATGATCAATTCACCCGAACGTATCCCAACACCGCTTATACGTCAAAATGGTGAACTTGTTGAAGCAACTTGGGACGAGGCTTATACTAAAGTCAGTTCTGAGTTTAAACGCATTGCTACTACTCATGGTGAAAAAGCAGTAAGTGTTATCTCTACAGGACAACTGCTTACAGAAGAGTTTTATACCTTAGGAAAGTTTGTACAGTTAGGTCTTAAAACCAATAACTTTGATGGTAATACAACACTCTGTATGGCTTCAGCCGTTATGGGTTATAAACAGTCGCTTGGGTCTGATGGACCCGTGGGCTCATATGAAGACTTTGAAAAAGCGAATGTTATTTTGTTAGTGGGTGCTAATATTGCAGATAACCATCCTATTTTAACCCTTCATATTAACAAAAACAAAAACAAGCCCAAAATTATTGTGGTTGACCCTCGTCGATCTAAAACCTCTCAGATGGCAGATATCTTTGTACCTCTTAAAGCGCGTACCGATTTGGCACTATTTAATGGTCTTGCTTATATTATCTTAGAGCAGGGATGGCAAAATGAGGCCTATATTCAAAAAAATGTAACTGGCTTTAAAGAGCTGAAAAAACATCTTCAAGATTATCCTCCTCAAGAGGTTGCTAACATTACAGGTATTGATGTTAAAACATTGTATGAAATTGCCCGACAATTTGCAGCAAATGATAACGTATTAACTGCATGGACAATGGGTGTTAACCAATCTTTTATGGGAACGGATACCGTAAGTGCTATTATTAACTTACACCTCTTAACGGGTCATATAGGTCGTGAAGGTGCTGGTCCTTTTTCGATTACAGGTCAATGTAATGCAATGGGAACACGTGAAACAGGATTTACTTCGTCACTTCCAGGTTATCGTAACTTTGGTGATGCAAGTGCTGCCGCACAGTATGCCAACATTGTGAATGTCCCTCAAGATATCATACCGACGGAGCGTGGGTATAAATATGCGGATATTATTGATGCTATTGATAGAGGTGAGATTAAAGCCTTATGGATTGTTGCAACCAACCCCCTTGTGAGTTTTGTTGATCAAGAAAAACTTCGTAGGACCTTAGCTAAGTTAGATTTACTGGTAGTGCAAGATGCCTTTTTAGGTGATACTGCACAGATAGCAGATGTCGTTTTTGCAGCGGCAACTTGGGGTGAAAAAGAGGGAACCTATACCAACTCAGAACGCCGTTGTAACCGTGCAAACAAAGCAGTAGAACCTATTGGTATTGCTAAAAGTGATTTTGATATTGTTGTTGACTTTTCAAAATACTTTGATGGGGTTCATGAACTGTTGTACAAAGGGTGGAAAACACCTCTTGACGCGTTTAACGAGTGGAAAAAAGTGAGTAAAGGACAACTCTGTGATTACTCGGGAATGTCGTATGAGTTGATGGAGACCTTAGGGGGTATCCAGTGGCCATGTAATGCGCAACGCCCTGAAGGAACGAAACGACTTTACAGTGAGGATATTCCTTTTAGAACATCGGATCAAAAAGCAAAACTTCTATCGCTTGATTGGTTGCCAATGAATGAACCTATATCCCCTGAATTTCCTCTGATTTTAAATACAGGACGTACTGTAGAACAGTGGCATACTCGGACCAAAACACGTTCGATAGATATTTTGAATAACCTTGTTCCTGAAGCATGGGTTGAGCTAAATCCTCAAGATGCTGAGATATTGAAAGTGAGAAGTGGTAATAGAATTGCGATCTCTAGCCCTCGTGGTAAAGTAGAAGATGTCATTGTTCGTGTCACACAAACAGTGGCACCTCATAACATTTTTATTCCGTTTCATTTTAATACACAGTTAGTAAACCGCTTAACACTGGCATGTTTTTGTCCAAAGTCGGGTGAACCTAACTACAAACAGACTGCAGTACAACTTCATTCTCAAAAAGTACCTGAGGGTATAGTGATGCAAGAAACAGCATTTGGTGGTGCATTGACACATCAAAAAAGTGAGGAAGAGGCGCTACTAGTAAAGCAAAGTCAAAAAGTTATAAAATCTTAGACTAGAGACTCTCCACACGATTTCGCCCGTGTGCTTTTGCCTGATAAAGGGCCTTGTCTGCTCGTTTTATTAGAGCTTCAATGTTCTCATCTTCTTTAAGATTGATTTGGCTAACTCCAATGCTAATAGTTAATTTTAAATTTGTTTGAGTTTCACAGATAACTTTGTTGTGAATATTGTGACGAATGCGCTCTGCTAATATCATGGCCTCTCCAAGTTTTGTTCTTGGTAGTAAAATAACAAACTCTTCGCCGCCATAGCGTGTCACAATGTCACTTTGACGTGCAAGTGTTTTAAAAACATTAGCACAATAGATAATGGCCTTATCTCCTATAATATGCCCATAAGTATCATTAACTTCTTTAAACTTATCAATATCTATCATTAAAAGAGAAAGATCAAGATGGTTTGTTTTGGATTGTGCAAACATACTTTGAGATATCTCTGAAAAATAACGGCGATTGAAAAGCTGTGAGAGAGCATCAGTATCTGCTTTTTTGGCAAGTTCTTCTTTAGTGTGTTCGAGCTCTTGGTTTATGGCTAGTAGCTCGTGTGTTCGTTTTTTAATTTCATACTCGAGATAGCGTTTATTTTTCTGTTTCTCTTCAATTAACTCATTTTGAAACTGTAATTTGAGGTTAGTTGCTTTGAGATAACGACTTGCCAATACAAAGGAGAAAAAAAGTATTTCGATAAAAGAACCCAATATATAGGAGTACCTTGTAATGTCGTTATTAGGTAGTAAACCGTTATAAGTTAGTGTCATAATACCCATAGTAGGCATATATATCATAAGTGCTATAAGATAATAACGGGCACAATAGGAGTAGTTTCCTCTCCATGCTCTATATGATGAAAGTGTTAATAGGGTGAAAAATACAGAAGCATAGATATTGAAAATAAGATTAATATAGGGTAGGTTAAAGGTAATGGCAAAAAAGAAGAAGGTAGCAGCAACGCCAAAAGTTAAAAAAGCAATATGAGTACGAGGACTTCGTATTCTTAAGTTTAAAAATTCACTGGAAAAAAGAATTAAAAAAAGTATAACAAGAGCGCCCGTTGCATGAAGGCCCTCTTTCCAAGGTGTAAAACCTAAGGAGAGGTAGGTGCCACTAACGGTACTAATCCATACTATAAAAGATAAGACATAACCAATATAAAAAAAGTACAGACGCTCTTTGACAATGGAAAACAAAAAACCAACCAAAAGCATCATAAAAAGTAAAATAGCAGAATAAAAGATATAAAAATCTGGAATACTAATACGAGTAGGTCTAAAATATGCCTCTTGTGTAAAGAGTTGAAACTCACCAATAAAAGAGGAGATAGTAGTACCTCGTATGTAGATAGTTTCTTGTGTGTTTTGTTTGAGATTGAGAAGAAAAGCTGGATTACTATCGTGTAAGGGACGTTGTGAAATAGGAGTGTTTAGCCCATTTGATACCTTTTCCCAAGAACCTCTATGTTTTAGAAAAAGATCGAAACTACTCCAAAAAGGTTCGGTAAAGTAGAGTACAAAGTTATCGTGACTACTTTGATTGTCAAAGGTTATTTTAAACCATGCTGTCCCTGTTTTATAACCCAAGGCAAATTGATTAGGAATGGTTTGTGTAAAGGATTGGGTTTCAATATCATCTATATCGAGTTTTTGAGTTGCATCATAAAAGTATAAAATTGAAAAATCATCTGTTTTAGATTCGTTGGATATAGTTAGGGTAGCTAAGGCTGTAGAGTGACATAAAAATAGAAGTAATATAAGACGTATCACAATAAAATTCCTAATCCATTGAGTACATTAAGTAGTATAAAATAAAACTAAATATGTACTCCTTGATTATTAGTATATCTTATATTTTAGTAATTGTATGCTTTTTTAGTCAATTGGTAGGGTAATGGTAAAACACGCTCCAAATTGTTCAGCACCATCTACAATAAAGCCTTTGTTCGAGACGCTCAAACTTCCATTCATATGTTTTTGAATCATCTCTTTAGACATGTAAAGTCCAATACCTGTTCCTTGTGCTTTATGTTTTGTTGTGAAGTAGGGGTCGAAAATATTACTTATGATTTTTTTATCAACACCTCCCGCATTATCATAAATACGTAAAATAACATGGGTATGGGTCTTTTCAATAGCGATACGAATATACTGTTTGGCAATATGCTTCTCTTCAAATACATCTTTGGCATTATTTAAGATGTTGATAAGAACCTGCATTAGTTCATTAGGATAACCTAGAAGTTTATAGCGCTGTTCGCCAAACTCTTTGATAATAGTAATATCAATAAAGTTTGCCTTTGTCAAACTCAATACGGTTTCAATTACCTCTGCCATATAGTAATTTTTACGTTTTTTATCTTGTTTGAAGTAGTTTCTAAAATCTTCAATAGTGGTTGAAAGGTACTCTGTATACTCTTCAACACGCTCAAAAGTATCTTCAAGTGACTCTTGAGTAGCCACTCCTAAAAGATTTTCAATTTTAGCATTACCTATGGCAGTGTTAATAGCAGAGAGTGGTTGTCGCCATTGGTGTGCAATGTTTCCTAACATTTCACCCATTGCAGCAAAACGTGACTGTTCGTGTAAGATACGCTCTTTTTCACGGTTACGTTGAACCTCTTCATCCACACGATACTCCATGTTAGTGTTAAGGGTATGGAGCTCCTCGTTTTTGATTTGTACGGCCTCTTCAAGACGTTGATTAAGTTCAAATAGTTTTCGGGAGTTCTCTTTTTGATTGGTAATAAACTTTTTAAGTGAGGTAATTAAATCTCCACGTTCATCATTAGAGTTGATGTCGGGTAGTTGATGAATTGCTGGAGCGTCCTCTTCTTTAATAAGTTCAGAGAGTTGGGTAATTGGTAAAAGTAGAAACTTTAAAATAACGGCAATAATTAATAAGATAATGATAAGTGAGATAACAATAGCACGACCTACATCTTTAATAAAGGCTAACTCTTCTAAATAATGGTCTGCCTTGTAGTATATAACATAATAGCCATCGCGGCATAAACTATAATGTGAAAAATAGTTTTCATCAGTATCAAAATCATAAAATAGATTGATATTACGGGTCGAAAAGGGGTGACGTGTTCCTACATTGAATGAAGGTGTATGAATAAAAACATCATAAACATCTTTATTTAGTGTTAGCTTTTTGTAAATGTCTTCAAGTGCACGACGGGATGCAAAGTTAATGCCCACATCCATATCAGGATAAACATACTTACTAATAGTAATAATATTATGACTCTCTGCATCGAGGAGTGCTGGTTGTACAACCTTATTGACGTAGTAGTATAAAAATGCAAAGAACATTAAAAAACTAATAAAAAGTACGGCAATAACTTTTTTTGTAATCGAAAATATAGCCAGACGGCTTAGTGAGGTCTGAATAATAAGGAGTAAGTTCTTAATCATAAAAAGGCTCCACAAATTTTAAAAACGAACTGCTAAAACTTTGATGTGATTTTTTGAGAGCATCTTTGTTAAAAATAATAGCATTATTGTCTTCATGTGCAATATACATTAATGCGCCTTGATTTAAGTACTGTTTTTTATGGGCAAAGACAATGACGTTCTCATTACGAGCATGTTGTAAGACGTTTTCTTTGATTGTGAAAAGATAGACAGCATCAAGTGAAACTGCCTTTCGTCTGGAAAATTGTTTGTAAGCAATTAGTTTAATAACTAAAGAGCGTTTTGGTAGTGTTTTGTATTGCATATATTTTTTTAGGAGTATCGCTTCTTCTATGGTCTGTGGATCATAAACGATACCAATTCGACAAGCATTATTGGTTTTATAATCAGTAGCATACTCCATTATTTTTGGAATATAAGTAGCGTTGGTTACAAGATTAGAAGCCTCAAGAGATGTGAAAATAGCTACGATAAATATAAATATATAAGTCACAGGGCTCCTAAGTTTCAATACTAAAGTGTATTAATGTTGTTTATTTTACACAAAGAGATGTTAATAATTGATGGAATAGGGTGGTTTTTTTATTACAATCATATAAAAGTATGTTAAGATGGTTTTAAAACAACAATTTGGAATAATTATGAACAATGTTTTGCTTGTAGAAGAAAATCTAATTGTCCAAAAAAATATTAAAAACCGAATTGAAGAAGAAGTACATGTTAATGTGGTGGTTTGTGAAACGCTGCATGAATCACTAACACTTTTAAAAACAGAACCCTTTGACATGATACTCATTGACTTAAATCTTAGTGATGCTAAAGGAATTGATGTTGTTGAAGCCTTGGTACCATTTGAAATACCAAAAATTGTAATTACTGATAGTGATGATGAAGAGTTGCGTTCAAAAGTTTTACAACATAATGTTATGGACTATATTCTCAAAGATTCACAAGGGGGCATAGACTATACCATTCGATTGATTCAGTTTGTGATGTTAAACAGTAAAAATGCTATTTTAATTGTTGATGATTCAGCAACCTCACGGCTTCATATAGCCTCTTCTATAGAAGGCCTTCCCTTAGAAATTATTGAAGCTGCTTCGGGAGAAGAAGCCTTACTTCTTTTAGATGAAAACCCACAGATTAAACTTGCAATTGTAGATATGTATATGCCAGGGATGGATGGGGTGGAACTATTAGGGAAAATCCGTATAAACCATAAGTTGAACGACTTTGCTATTATTGGGGTTTCAGGATCTCAAGGTGCTGAAACCACACTAAAGTTTTTGAAAAATGGTGCAAATGATTTTATTACAAAACCGATTGTTCCTGAAGAGATTTTTTTACGTATTATCTCCAATATTGAGATGTTGGATTATATTAAAATCGCAAAAGATTCAGCAATAAGAGACTACCTTACGGGAATGTATAACCGTCGTTACTTCTTTGATGCGGGGAATACTCTGTATGAAAATGCTTCTCGTAAACATCTTAGTATCGTTGTGGCAATGTTAGATATTGATTACTTTAAAAAGGTTAATGATCGTTATGGACATCATGCTGGTGACTTAGCATTAAAAGCTATGGCAGAAGTCTTGCAAAAGAACATCCGAAAAAGTGACATTGTGGCACGTTATGGTGGTGAAGAATTTTGTATCTTACTCTCAAATACAAGCTTAGAAAATGCGAAAGATGTCATGGAAAAGATACGTTTGAGTGTCAGTTCTCTTGTGGTTAAATATCAAAAGATATCATTCTCTTTTACGGTGTCAATAGGGATAACAGATACCTTGACCCACTCGTTGGATGAGATGATAAATCTTGCAGATCAAGCACTTTATCGTGCTAAAGAAGAGGGTCGAAACTGTATTGTTATTTAACGTACTTTTTTAAGAACTATAGGCTCTTTATGCGTTGCTTGTAAGATAAGTTCTTTTGTTGTAATTTTTTTGATGGTATAGATGATTTTAATGGTTCTTATACGGGTGTGCTTTTGTTTGTTTTTATCGATGTTTGTAATAGCACGAGTTGTGAGTGTCAATCGGTTTCGTTTAAGACGATAGGTACCTTCGATAACTTGCTGTGAAGTGTTTTCTTGCGTTGTTAAAACAAGTTGTGTAGAGTTTTTAAAGTCTAAAATTATTTTGGCATCTTTTTGGTGCCCTTTCCAGAGTTTTTGTAAATTTTTATAAGAACGTAATAGCTTGTAATTGGCTTGACTCTTTTTTAAGTTAGCTTGTTTTTTCTCAGCATCTAAGGCTTTTTGATACGCTGTGATATGTTGTTGGAGTTGGTGGTCTTTGTTGAGTGTGGGATGTTTAGTATCAATAATAGCATAAAAACGTGTACGGTTTTTAGCATCAATGGTATCAAAAGTAACGTGTTTAATGGTAAGATCTATTTTTTTACTTTGTGCAATAAGTGTGCGTAACTTTTTGAGATAGAACTGACGGTAATCTTTAATGCCTTGTTTGTTTTTAACATTATCAAGGCGAAATCCAACTTTTTTCTCTTTTTTAACTTCATTGATATATAAAAGCAACTCTTTTTTATGAGAATTAAAGGCATAAAGTTTGGATATTTTTTCTACATAAATGAGATTATTGTATATGGGATCGCCCAATACAGAGTATAACTTAGGGTTTGATCCCAAAAGTGATGTTGCTAAGAGAAGTAGTATTACTATAAGGTGTTTCAAAAGTCTATCCAAAATAAAAGTTTGCAATAATATCTAAAGTTTCTTTACAGTTCATTTTTTCGTCTGATGAATATTTAATCATATCTATGAGGCATTTTTAGCACAAAAACGATAGAATTCCTAATAAATAGACGAGCCAAGGAATATCAATTATGAGTAAATTACAAGCTGCCTACGAAGCGCGCAGTTCAAAAGTTAACAAAATTGAAAAAGTAAAAGCACTAAAAACACCTCAAGAAGCATTATCGCAACTTGAATTTTATGCTGCATCAGGGTATAAATCAATTCCTGATGAAGATAAAAGTTATTTTCTAAAATGTTTTGGTATTTATGACCGTCCTCAAACACCGACGAAATTTATGATTCGTGTCCGTATTCCTGGTGGACAACTGAGTGCAACTCAGGCTAAAGTCTTAGGCGAATGTGCTAAAGAATTTGGCCAAGACTACATTGATATCACCACCCGTCAACAGATAGAATTTCGTTATCTCGATATCAAAGATATTCCTAAAATATTTGAACGTATGGCAAGTGTTGGTATCTCTTCGTATCAAACAGGGGTAGATAACTTCCGTAATATTTTAAATGACCCTCTAGATGGTGACGGCTTTGATAATATCTTACCTTCACAAGAACTATTAGAAAAGATACAAGATAAGTTTTTAAAAAACTGGGAGTGGATTTCAACACTACCGCGTAAATTTAACACAGCTATTTCAGGTTCTATGAGTAACCGATCAAATGTTTTTGGTCAAGACTGCTGTTTTGTATTGGCACAAAAAGAGGGTGTGTATGGCTACAACCTATTTCTTGGTGGTAAGGTAGGAAAAATTGCTAAAGATGCAAATATCTTTTTAAAAGATGAAACCGAAGTTTTAGCATGTTATGGTTCACTTATAGAACTTTTTAAAACGTTTGGTTTTAGAGATAACCGTAACAAAAACCGTCTACACTTTTTAATAGAAGCCGTAGGTATGGAAGCGATGAGTACTGCCCTGAGAGAGCATGCTAAAGTAAACTTTGCAACGGCAGGAGACACCTTAACGCAACTTGATTTTAATGATCCTGACCAAGGTAAGGTCAAACTTCGTAACGGTACATTCGCAGTACATGTTGTAGTTCCATCTGGTGTTTTTACAGGTACTGATTTAATTAAAACAGCACAAGCTGCTTCGCGTTTTGGAGATGGTCGTATCCGTTTTAGTATTGAGCAAAGTCTTTATATTTTAGGGGTACCTGAGAGTCAAATAACCTCACTGCTCCATCATAACCTTTTTGATAACTATAAAAGCGTCAATACTCCTTACTTCAACCATCTTATTGCTTGTGCTGGAACGGAACATTGCCCTTTTGGGGTTATCCCCAACAAGCCTGATGCTATTGAAATGGCACAATACCTCTCTGATGTAGTACCACTAGAAGCAGGTCGTATACGCATGTATTGGTCTGCTTGTGTTAAGGGTTGTGGTATTCACGGTGTAGGTGATATTGGGTTTGAAGGGTGTAAGGCTAAGGTAGATGGTAAAAGTGAATACGGTGTTCATATCTCTATTGGGGGTAAACTCACGGGTAATGGCGAAGAGGGACACTCTGTTATGAAGTCCGTGCCTTTACGTTTTGCGAAGTATTATGTTGAAACTTTGGCCTTAGAATACCGTAGAATGAAAACGCCAACGGAGTCGTTTGAGCAGTTTTATGACCGCATTTTATCAAACTATTCTCGTGCAGGTGTTGGTTTTATGATGCAACTTTTAGCCTACTTCCGAAATAAAAACCTCGAAATTAATTTTGGTTTTGAAAATGTAGTGAAGATGGGTAAAAATGAAGAGTTTGAACTCTTTGAATTTGGACGTAAACTCTACTATCAACTGATGGAAGAAGAAGCGTATGCTGAGTATGGTTACTTTGCACCTCCTTCACGTGGAAAGCTTAAACCCCTCTCTCGTAGTGATGTTACATTAGATACGTCCTTAGCGCAGATAATTTATAAGATGATACACCCTAATGAAGATGAGCGTGCTAAGGTGTTTTCAGAACTTCAAGGGATTATCTCTCTTTATTAGTCTCACTTCACCTTTTGGTGATAGGGATTACATAGTTTAATCGACATCTCCGTTATACTCTCGAAAATTTAAAGGATACAAATGAAATTTTTTTTATTAATAACACTTATGAGCGCAGCAATGTGGGCTTCTACTTTAATTAGTGTTGAAAGTAAGTACAGTGTTGATGAGAGTGTGGCCAAACTAACTCAGATGATTGAAGCCAAAAAAGGTTTTGGTGTGTTTAGTGTTATTGACCATGCTAAGGGTGCTAAAAAAGTAGGTCTTACAATGAATCCTGCTAAAGTAATTATCTTTGGAAATCCTATGGCGGGGACAAAACTGATGCTCTTAGATCCTCAAATGGCTTATGAACTTCCAATGAAAATTTTAGTGCGTCAAGATGCAAATGGTAAAGTTTATGCTGAGTATCGTGATGTTAAGTGGTTGGCAAAAAACTATGATATTGCAAAATCTCCTATTCTTAAAAAAATGACAAAACTTCTTTTTGGACTTACAACAAGTTTAACTAAATAACCCTCCTTTATAGGGGGCTTTAGACTCCCTTAATTACAAAGCATCTTTAAAGCAAAACTTAACTATAATTACAAGATTTTTTAAAAAGGTGTCCAATGAGCAGTAAACGCGTATTAGTGAAGTTCTCTGGTGAGGCTCTGGCTGGTGAAAACGGTCATGGTATCGACACTAAGATTTTAAAGTACATTGCAGATGAAATCAAATCGCTTTCAGATGCAGGTATAGAAGTAGCCATTGTTATTGGTGGTGGTAATATTATTCGTGGGGTAACAGCAGCACAAGATGGTATCATTCGTCGTACTGCTGGTGATTACATGGGAATGTTAGCAACCGTTATTAATGCAGTTGCGATGCAAGAAGCTTGTGAGCATGTAGGTATGAAAGTACGTGTTCAAACAGCAATTAAAATGGAACAGATTGCTGAAGCTTATATTCAACGTCGTGCAGTACGTCACCTTGAAAAAGGTCGTGTTGTCATCTTTGGTGCAGGAACAGGTAATCCATTTTTTACAACAGACACCGCTGCGACACTACGTGCAGTTGAGATGAATGCTGAAGTAATTATTAAAGCAACTAAGGTTGATGGTGTTTATGACCGTGATCCTAATAAATTTGATGATGCTAAAAAACTGACTGTACTTAGTTATGATCAGGCATTAACAGAACATATTAAAGTAATGGATGATACTTCTATTGCTTTAGCAAAAGATAACGCACTCCCAATCATTGTGTGTGATATGTTTAAAGCAGGGAACCTGCTAGACATTGTGAACGGTAATTTAGATAACTGTTCAATAGTAAAATAAATAAGGAAACTCTATGAGAATCGAAGAATTAACAGCCAAAGCATTAGATACAGCAAATTTAGATCGTTACCAATTGGCAATTGCCGTAGCAAAACGTTCTAACGAATTACAAAATGGCGCAAGCTCAAAATTAAATATTGATTTAAAAACAATTAAACCAGCAGATTTAGCACTTATGGAAATTGCAGAAGGTCTTGTAGTAATTAAGGGCTTTGAACCAAAAGAAAATTCTTGAATCAAAACGATTTAGAAAAGGTAAAACATCTTCGTGATGTTGACGCCGCAACCGCATATCTCTACTCTTTAATCCCTAAAACCAAAACTTTACAACATGCCTTAGACTTTGCAAGTCAAGCCCATAAGGGACAGTTCCGTCGTAGTGGTGAACCCTATATTGTTCATCCGATTTTAGTGGCTTCTATTGTAGCCTCGGTAACTGAAGATGAGTCTATGGCTATTGCTGCACTTTTACATGATGTGGTGGAAGACACGGAAACAACTATTGAAGACATTGAGTCGATGTATGGTGTTGATGTTGCCCATCTTGTAGAGGGGTTAACTAAGATTGATACCATTCGTGATGCCGAGCTTATTCCTTCGCACTCTGATGAGAAATTAATTGTCTCTGCCTTGACCTTTAGAAAGATGTTACTCGCTTCCATTAAGGATGTTCGTGTTTTAGTGGTGAAGCTGTGTGATCGTCTGCATAACATGATGACACTTGATGCTCTACCTCCACACAAACAGCATCGCATCGCAGAAGAGACCTTAGTGGTTTATGCTCCCGTTGCACATCGTTTAGGAATCTCATATTTAAAAAACTACTTAGAAGATTTGAGTTTTGGATATCTTTTTAAAGAGGAAAAACATCATATTGATAACTACATTGATGAAAACTATCATGCTATAGAAATAAAGTTAAATGGTTTTCGTCAGTCTATTACAAAATTTATGATTCAAAATGGTTTTTGTCAAGAAGATTTTGAAATTATCTCTCGTATCAAACATCGCTATTCTGTTTATCTTAAAATGCAGCGTAAGGGTATTAGTATTGATGAGGTCTTAGACCTTTTAGCCGTACGTATCTTAGTCAAAAATGAGATTGATTGTTACCGTGTTTTAGGATTGATACATCTCAATTTTAGACCCTTAACTTCACGTTTTAAAGATTATATTGCTATTGCTAAAGATAACGGCTACCAAACCTTACATACTAGTATCTTTGATGATACTGCAATATTTGAAGTGCAGATAAGAACCTATGATATGCATAAAACAGCAGAACTCGGTGTCGCCGCACATTGGAAATATAAAAATGGTGGGGGCAATGTGAGTTTAGATTGGCTTAACAATTTGCAGTACCAAAATGAGTCTGTCGAAGATTTTTATGAGTTAATTAAAAACGATCTGTACAGTGAAGATATTGCGGTATTTTCTCCTAAAGGTGATGCCTATACACTTCCTCGTGGTGCGGTGGCATTGGACTTTGCTTATGCAGTACATTCTGAAGTGGGAGATAGTGCTACTGGTTGTTTGATTAACAAAGAAAAAGGGACACTTCTAACTGAGATGCAAAATGGGGATATCGTTCGCATTGAAACAGAAGATGCCTTGGTAACACGTTGCTCATGGCTCGATGCAGTGAAAACCTCTCGAGCAAAGAATCATATGCGTATGAACTGTGTGAACCGTATCAAAGCAATTGATGCCTTGAGTGGTGTTAACATTGTTGCAACGATTCTAGGACTCAAAGTTGGGCGTATTGAAGAGTGGTTTAGTGATAATGATTGTGAACATAAAAAGAAAAAAATCCCCAATGATTTAGATACTTTAAAAGATGCCCTTCATCACTACCTAGAAGATATCTCGAAAAACTCTCGTTTTAAGGGTTATGTTGCACGACATCGCTTTAAGTTAAAAGAGTACCATTTTGGTGGTTTACAAGTACATTTCAACAAACCTATCTCGGATGTGGTGTTTGATTACTGTTGCCATCCCAAAGCAGGTGATCAGATTGTTGCCTTTTATAAAAAGGGTAAGGCCCATGTCCACCATAAGATGTGTCAGCATGCTTCAACGCTTATAGATGCCCAAGAACCGATGGTTTATATCCGATGGAAACGCCAGAGTATGCATAATTATCATGCTATTATCTCTTTGGCAAATACGAAGGGCGCTCTTGCAGAATTTCTAACGTTTATGGCCAAAATAGACTTGAACATTGTTAGTATTGAACTGGGTAAGGAAAAAGTGGAACATGTACAGTATTGTGAGTTAGAATTCAGTGCTATGGAAGCCGATATTAACCGCCTACGTGCTAAAATAGAACACAAAATTAAAATAATTCAATTTATACGTACGGATGATGCCTATCGTACTTAATTACTAGGAAGAAAATGTTACAAAAAGCTCTAGCTGAGATTGGTCGTGGATGTGCCGAAATTATTGGTGAATCACGTATCGAATCTCTTGTCAAAAAATTTTTAGAAGAGGGTAAAACCTACACAGTAAAAGCGGGTTTTGATCCTACTGCTCCTGATTTACACCTTGGTCACACGGTATTACTACAGAAACTAGCAGCCTTTCAAAAGTTTGGTGCACGTATTCAGTTTTTAATTGGAGACTTCACAGCACAAATTGGCGATCCAACCGGCAAAAATGAGACACGTAAACCGCTTACTCCTGAAGATGTAGCACGTAATGCAGTCTCTTATCAAGAACAAGTTTTTAAAATTCTTGATCCTGAAAAAACAGATGTTGTATTTAACTCTGAATGGATTAATCCTCTTGGTGCAGCAGGTATGCTTCAACTAACAACGCAGTACAATGTAGCGCGTATGTTAGAGCGTGATGATTTTGAAAAACGCTATAAAAGCGGTACGTCAATCTCTATCTCCGAATTTATCTATCCTCTTTTACAAGGGTATGACAGTGTGTACCTTAAAAGTGATGTTGAGATAGGCGGAACCGATCAAAAGTTTAATCTTTTAATGGGCCGCCATCTCCAACGTGCTTATGAAGTGGGTAAAGAACAGTCTGTTTTAATGATGCCAATTCTTGAAGGTCTTGATGGCATTCAAAAGATGAGTAAAAGTTTGGGTAACTACATTGGAGTGACCGAACCGGCAAATGATATGTTTGGAAAGATACTTTCGATCTCTGATGATTTAATGTGGCGTTATTTTGAACTCCTTTCTACCAAAACATTGGGTGAAATCGAAACACTAAAAAGTGATGTTATTTCAGGCAAACAGCATCCTAAAAAAGTGAAAGAGTCTTTAGCTCATGAAATTACAGCACGTTTTCACTCTGAAGATGCAGCGGTAGAGGCAAAGAAAGAGTTTGACAAGGTTCATGCTAAAAAAGAGATTCCAACAGAAATGGACGAGTTTGAGTTAGAAGGTCCGATTTGGATTGCAAAAGCTTTAGTGGAAGTAAAAATTTCACCTTCAACTTCGCAATCTCGTCGTGACATTAAGCAAGGTGCTGTTAAAATAGACCAACAAAAAGTGTCTGATGAGCAGCTACAATTAGAAACTGGAGAATATATTCTTCAAGTTGGAAAACGCCGCTTTGCTCGCGTAAAGGTAATATAATGAGTACTAAAAAGTTGAAAATAGGTAAGTTTGAATTTGAGAAGCCTATTGTTCAAGGCGGAATGGGTGTTGGTATCAGTTGGTCACAACTTGCTGGAACTGTTTCAAAAGAGGGCGGTCTCGGTGTTGTCTCTTCTGTAGGAACGGGTTATTACAAGGATAAGCAATTTGTTCAGAAGCTTGTTGCTGAGCGTCCGTTAGAAGTACAAAACTTCTACTCTAAAGAAGCCTTAGTTGAAATTTTTAAAGATGCGCGTAAAATTTGTGGGGATGCACCTATCGCATGTAATGTGCTTTATGCAATTAATGACTATGGTCGTGTCGTTCGTGACTCTTGTGAAGCAGGTGCGAATATTATTATCACAGGTGCCGGTCTTCCGACAAATATGCCAGAGTTTACAGAGGGATATCCTGATGTTGCACTTGTGCCAATTGTCTCGTCTCCAAAAGCACTTAAAATCATCTGTAAACGTTGGCAAAAACGTTACAACCGTCTTCCTGATGCCGTAGTTCTTGAAGGTCCTAAATCAGGTGGTCATCAAGGATTTACATACGAGCAGTGCGAGATGGAAGAACATCAACTTGAAAACCTCGTGAAGCCTGTTGTTGAAGAGGCTGCTAAATGGGGTAATATCCCCGTTATTGCTGCGGGTGGTATCTGGGATAAAGATGATATTGATGAGATGATGAACTTAGGCGCAGTTGGTGTTCAGATGGGCACACGCTTTATTGCAACGCATGAGTGTGATGCTCATGATAACTTTAAAGAAGTGCTTATTGCAGCTAAAGAAGAAGATATTGAACTCCTTAAATCACCTGTAGGCTATCCTGCTCGCGGTGTTCATACTAATCTTTTTGACTTGATTGAAACACGCACCGGTCCTTCTATTAAATGTATCTCTAACTGTGTTGCACCATGTGACCGTGGTGTTGAAGCTAAAGAAGTGGGCTTTTGTATTGCTGATCGTTTAAGTGATGCATATGAGGGTAACAAGGAGTTTGGTCTTTTCTTCACCGGTACTAATGGTTATAAAATCAACGATATTATTTCAGTTAAAGAATTAATGGAAAAACTGACAAAAGGCGAATAACAGCTCAATGTTACGACTTTTTCTTCTCTCTCTTATTGTTGTTACAACTCTATTTTGTGCCAATGATAAGGTGGTACTCGATCGGGCTTCTGTTTTAGTTAAAAGCAGCTCTAAAACCGATCAATTCCGCGCTTACAACGACTATAAAAACCTCTACTTACGTGCAATTATGGGTGGTGATGATAACTTACGGTATGAATCATTACGTGGGATTGTAAAGTCGGGTAAAAACCTTCACATTGATATTTCACAGTATGCTAAAGAGCTCTCAAACATGAAGCCAAAAAAGGTGAAGCAGCCGAGTGTCAAAAAAAACAAACATACCACTAAAAAAATAACGACACAAGATATTAAAGTAAAGTCACGTCACAAACTTGAACGTGTCTATTGGCGTGATGGGCGTTTAGTATTAAAGTTTGATACACTGTTAAAATCTAATCAAGTTAACTACTTTAAACTTGAAGATAAAAAAAAGAAGCGTTATCGCTATATCTTTGATATTACAAAATCAATGTTGATACAAAACCAAAGTCTTCGTCATAAAGATATTTCACGTATTAAACTCTCTCAATTTAATCCTAAAACGCTTCGTCTTGTTATTGAAAATGACAAACAACTACACTTACGATTTAAAATTGATACACAAGAACTTATTATCAACCTTGGAGTTACTACAATTCCAGCACCTCTTGTATATAAAACGGCTAAAAAAAGTTCCAAAATTATCGTAATCGATGCGGGTCATGGTGGAAAAGATTCGGGCGCGGTAGGTTATAGAAAGTATCGTGAAAAAGTAGTTGTGTTACAAACAGCATTAAAATTACGTAAAATTTTGCAAAAGCAGGGCTACCGTGTTTATATGACACGTGCTAATGATACGTTTATAAAACTAAAAAACCGAACCAAATATGCTAATAAGAAGAAGGCCTCTATCTTTGTCTCTATTCATGCCAACTCTGTGCCAAAGCGAAACCGTAAAAAAGCGCATGGTGTTGAGACCTATTTTCTCTCAACCGGTAGAAGTCAACGCTCCAAAAACGTTGCTGCCAAAGAGAATGCAGCAGATATCTCAGCCATGAAAACCTATGGTAAAAACAGTTTCTTAAACCTAATCAATCATGAAAAGATTATTGCCTCAAATAAACTAGGGATTGATGTTCAGCGAGGTCTTATGGGTTCTTTAAAATCTCACTATAAAGATATTCGCGATAATGGTGTTAAAGATGGACCTTTTTGGGTTTTAGTAGGAGCACAAATGCCCGCAGTATTGGTTGAAATAGGATTTATATCTCACCCAGTAGAAGGAAAGCGCTTAGCTAAAGGTAGTTATCAAAACTATCTAGCGCAAGGGTTAGCTGAAGGTATTAACAACTACTTTATACATAACCCTTAATTGGTGTGGATAGATGGGATTGCTTCTTTATGAAGCAAGCAAAATAAGAGTGACACTTTAATAGGGCTAAATGCTATTCGCTTTTATAGTCTAAAATACCGGCAACAGACTCTTTATCATTGATGAGTTTTTCGATTTGGAGTTTTACTTTATCATAACGGTATTGTTCTTTAAAACCTTGTAATCGTCCACCTGCTGCATTAGGATGCCCACCACCATTTGCCCACTCTTTAGAGATATTAGCAACACTAACTTTGTTGTTAGCACGTAAACTCATAGTACCTCTATAACTTACATCAACGATAAAATCATACTCATCATAAGTAGTTAAAAATCCATTTCCTACAATAGAAGTATTCCCCACACCATAAGATAAAAAGCCTTTGTAGCCTTTATAATAAATTGTCATCTCTTTACGACGTTTCCCTAAAAGTGCCACAATATATTTGGTTGCAAGATTATCTAAGGTATCATCTTCGCCTTCGCGAAAAAATGCTTTTTTAATTTTATGTATGGCTTCATCTAAAACAACAGGTGCATTATCATTGTTTGACATCTCAGCAGCGGTGAGTAAGAGAGAAAGTTTATAGTCTCTATCTTCAGTGTCAAACATCACACGGTTTAATTCACGTGTTTCGGTCACTAGACGCATACAGACTTTACCATATTCAAAATTGTCATGCTCTTCTTGTTTCCATAAGTCAACAGCATTAACAACATTAACATAAGCATCGAGCCAATTAGGTGCATCAAGCTCATAGTGCTCTTTAGCGTAGTCATAAACTATTTTTGTAGCACAACGCTGTGTGTCGAGATAATACCAAGCATATTTATCAGCACTGGCTTGTCCACTTCCATGATGGTCAAGTAGGGTAATGATGATGTCATGACCTCTATCATTAAGTTCACGTACTTTACGATCGAGAGTACGTGACTCATCCATTGTTAAGTTTAAGTCTGAAATTAAGATAGTTGATGGTGCTTTAGTCGCACTGACATGTTCAATAATTTGGTTTAGACGTTCAACAACTTCCGCACCATAATTGGCATTAAAACTATGGATAGTGTAGGGTGTGTAGCGCATAACAAGCTGACAACTGTAACCATCAAGGTCGATATGTGATAAATGATAAAATGTTCGTTTCAAAAAAGTCCTTTAAACTTTGTAAATTAATCTAGGGATATGGTTCCCATTACCTCAAATTTTGCATTGGAATTGATCTCTGCATGTGAGAGTGTCACAACATCAAGACTAAAACGCTCATAAATACTAGCGAGTGGATGACGTAACTGCGGATCAACAATAATAATAACGGGTGAAATGCCTTTTTGTAAAAGGTCAGTTGCTTTTTCACTGGTGACTTGAATCAGATTATTGATTTCACCGACATTAAGAAGCATATTACGAACACCCTCTTGTTCTTGGGATTTATCTAACATCTTCTGTTCACTTGCTGTATCAAAGGTAAGCAGTCGGATAATGCCATCATCACCAGTGTACATTTTTGTAATGACACGTGATAGTTTTGCACGTACCTGTTCGGTAATAAGCTCTACATTTTTTGTATATTCTGCTATATCTGCCATTGTTTCTAAGATTGTAAGCATATCACGAAGTGGAATGTTTTCATGTAGCAATGCTTTTAATACCCTTTGAATCAGACCAATACTCGCTACTTTTAAAACATCATCTACAACAACAGGGAAGTCGTTTTTGATTTTGTCTATAAGGTCTTGTGTCTCTTGGCGTGTTAATAACTCTTCCGCATGACGTTTAATAAGCTCACTCATATGAGTAGATACTACTGTTGCGGGGTCGACAACAGTGTAGCCGTTCATAATAGCGTCCTCTTTAAGCTTTGGATCAATCCATAAGGCATCCAGACCAAATGCAGGTTCTTTTGTCTCTTGTCCTTCTATATCACCTGTAGCCATTCCACTGTCCATTGCTAAAAAACGGTCAGGTTCAATAGTACCCTCCCCAATAGCAACTCCTTTTAAAAGGATTTCGTAAGCATTTGGAGCAAGGTGTAAGTTGTCACGGATACGCACTTGTGGCATTAAAAAACCAAAGTCAGAGGCAATTTTACGACGCATTGAACGAATACGTTCAAGTAAGTCGCCTCCTTGTCCTGCATCGGCAAGTCGAATGAGTTGATATCCAAGTGTAAGTTCTAGCATCTCTACTTTTAAAATATCATTTAAAGCACTCTCTTCTTCTTTTGCAATCTCTTCGTTTGATTTACGAGGAATGGCACTCTCTTGTGCTTCACCACTTTGGGCTTTCTCTTTTTGTACCTTGTTTTGCTTCGCATCATCAATAAGGGTAAACTCCCCTTTTTCATATTTAAATAGGGCATATCCAAGTCCTAAAAAGAGAAGTCCTACAAAGCCCATAGAGAGTGTTGGTAAACCGGGGACTAGTGCAAAGATAATCATTATAAAACCAACAATAAGTAGCGTTTTTGCATTACTCATAAGTTGTTTGATGGTACCTTCTGCAAAATTTTCTCTATCATTCGATGCACGTGTAATCATAATACCCGTTGCTGTTGACATAATAAGTGCTGGAATTTGAGATACTAAACCATCTCCAATGGTTAAAATAGTATAGGTTTGAGCACTCTCGCCCACACTCATATCAAATTGAAAGACTCCAATTAAGAAGCCACCAATAATATTGATGATAGTAATAATAATTCCAGCAACTGCGTCACCTTTTACAAACTTAGATGAACCATCCATTGCGCCATAGAAGTTAGCATCTTGTAAAATCTCAGCACGACGTGATTTGGCTTCCCCTTCATCAATAAGTCCTGCATTTAAGTCGGCATCAATTGCCATCTGTTTCCCAGGCATTGCATCAAGTGTAAAACGTGCAGCGACTTCAGCAACCCTAGTAGAACCCTTAGTAATAACCATAAAGTTAATTAACACTAAGATAGAGAAAACAACAATACCAATAACGTAATTTCCACCCACCACAAAGTTACCAAAAGAGCTGATAATATCACTAACTGCACCAGGACCTTCATGCCCATGACTTAAAATCATACGGGTAGTAGCCACATTTAAAGAGAGTCGAAAGAGGGTGATAATGAGAATAAGTGTTGGAAACGTTGTTAAGTCTGTAGGTTTTGGTACATAAAGTGAGATAAGTATAATTAAAACAGCAATAGAGATAGAAACCGTCAGCATCAAGTCAAGAATGGCTGAAGGAAGGGGAACAATGATAATGGCCAAAATAGCCATAACAAAGAATACAATACTAAGGTCACGTTGTTCAACTAAAAAGTTAAGAACACGTCCGAGTTGTATTTTTCCTTTAGTTGTTCGTGCCAAGTTTAGGCTTCTAAAATTTCTTCTAAGGTAAGGGTGTTGAGAAAGTCATCTATCTTACCTTGGAGTTTGTTGATGAAAGGCCAAATAGCGCAGGCAGATGCCATGTCTGAAGGACAGTTCTCTTTTGAAGGGGCACAGTCAAAGACAGCGGGTGTTTTACTCTCAACCGCAGTAATGATTTCTAAAACGGTAATGTCACGACCAGGTTTAGCTAAACAAAACCCACCTTTAACCCCTTTATAAGAGTTTAAGATACCTTGTCGAGCAAGGGCTTGAAGGACTTTTGCTAAAAAACTTTTTGAGATTTTGAGCTCTTTTGATAGTGTATCGGAGTCAATAGGATCAGAACCTTTTGCAATAACGATAAGTGAGAGCAGAGCATACTCGCTGGCACGGGTCATTAACATAGTTTATAGGTCCTTTGTTATAATTAAAAGTATTATAGCGAAGAAAACTTTATCTATTTTTTTAGACTTTAATTGAGGGTGTTTCTTTTAGTTATGAGTGGACTTTATTCTTATCTTTTTGGTACGTGTTGTTGTGTCTACTTTATAGTTTTTTAATGAAATTATTTTTAATTTAATAAATGTGTTATTGGTCTATCCCCTCAGGTTTTGTCTCTCTAAACTTTATTAAGGATCTACTGTCTGCTAATATTCTTTATCTTTAGATTGTTTTTGTAGTCGGTAGTTTGTTTTTGAAGTTGATAGTTGCTGTTTCAATACCCATACTTTTGCCCGACTCCGCATTTAGTGCTCCGCTGGATTGGGCTTTAGCCCTTATATGCCGCAAAAAAAGTAAGCAAAAAAGCTCTCAGAACGGTTTCGAGCCCGATAGCTATCGGGTTCCTTCTAAAACATCTCATATCATCTAAAAATAGCAAACTCGTTTCACTCAAACAAAGCTATTTTCTTAACGATGATATGAGATGTTTTAGAAGCTCTGCAAATGTTCTGAGGGAAGAGCAATTGGTGACGCATTTCATTTTGAAGTAAAATCTTTTGATTTTATCCCTGTTTGGAGTGTTTATAAGGTTCTATTAAGTCCACCTCGCAAAAAATCCCATTTCCCATTTCCCATTTCCCATTTCCCATTTCCCATTTCCCATTTCCCATTTCCCATTTCCCATTTCCCATTTCCCATTTCC
>Ga0256826_1000137_pt1 | contig 38210 bp, 40 predicted proteins | sample CV79metaG_FD_185975 | JGI IMG/M metagenome (GOLD analysis project Ga0256826, IMG submission 185975) | Hydrothermal vent microbial communities from East Pacific Rise, Pacific Ocean - CV79 | ecosystem: Environmental > Aquatic > Marine > Hydrothermal vents | place: Pacific Ocean: East Pacific Rise...
AAGCTTTAAGCTTTAATCTAATTTTTTCCATTTTTTTTCCTTTAAAGAACTCGTCAAGTATTTTTTTAATACAACCTTGACCATTTGTATTGGCGCGAATTATATCTAAAAGTTATTGAGATGTCAATGAAATAGTATGATTTACTCATAAATATACAATTTCACTTCCTTTTAAAAAGGAAATAGTCATTTTATCTCAAATTCAAGACTTATTTGTTAAATTATTCACTTTATATCCTTTTAAAAAGGAAATGGATAAAATAATTACATGGAAACATTAGAAATATTATTTGAAAATAAAATACACCCATCTACCTTTCTTGAAAGAAAAATACAAATTAATCAAAAGTATACAATATTAGTAGGTCCGAAATTAAGTGGTAAATCATATTTAATTTATGATTATGTACAAAATCAACAAAAAGAATACTTATATATTGATATGAATGATTTTAAAGATTTATTATTTGAAAGTAAAAAACTTCAAGATTTTATAAATAAAAAACAAATTGAACTATTAGTAGTAGAAAATTATGATTATAGTTTTAATCTACCTATAGTACAATCAATAATAATTAGTACTCATATATATAAGAGTATTGATGGTTTTTCTAAACTAGAAGTAATGCCTTTGGATTTTGAAGAGTATTTGTCATTTGATATCAAGCATCAAAATACAACTAATAGTTTTAATAGTTTTTTAAAATATGGTAATATCTCTGAACTTATTGATTATAAAGATAATAAAAAACAAAATAGAAATCTTGAGATTATACAACTAATTAATCAAAATAATACTTCTCAAAAGATATTAGAACTATTAATTAAAAATACTTCATTACTCAAGTCAACATTTTGGCTATACAGTGAACTAAAAAAACATATGAAAATATCTAAAGATTTTTTTTATAAACAAATAAAAGAATATGAAACAAATAATACTATAATATTTTGTTCTAAATATAATTCACCAAATAGTACAAAAAAGCTTTTTATTTATAATCATGCTTTTATGCATAGTGTATCTTATAACAAAAACTTCAATGCTGTATTTTCTAATATGATATTTCTAGAAATATACTCAAGATACAAAGAAGTATACTATTATGATAAGGTTGATTTTTATATTCCAAGTACAAAAAGCATTGTACTGGTTGTTCCATTTTATATAAATATGCAATTAAGTTCTATTAGTGCTAAAGTATTGAGTATAAAAGATAATCTTGATTTTGAGTATATACAAATAATAACAATCTCAAATCAAGATAGTATATTCATAGATGATAAATCTTGTGAGGTAATACCTTTTTATGAATGGGCATTAAGTCTTTAATTATTTAGAGCTAGTCTTTATTATGATAAAATAATAGAAGAAACACTTACTACTGCCGTTTGGCTTTTTAGTATTGCATTTATATTACAACCTACTATATGATCTTGATTGATCTTTGAAACTTCATCTTGGCTAAATCCACCTTCACAACCAATAACAATAGTTTTAATATTTTGTTTTACATTATTTATATTATTTGAAGAAAAATTAAACATATAAGTATCTGGATAATCTTCTATAAACTCATCTAAACTACTTCTAGTATCAAGATCTATTATATTACTTCTACCACATTGAGAAGATGAGTTTTGTAATAATTTTTCTAATTTATCAAAGTTAATTTTATATTTCTTTTGAGTAAATTTACAACTTATAAATGTAATTTTACTTACCCCTATTTCATTAAGTAAAGCAATATTCTTTTCTATTTCTTTTGTATCAATTATACACCATCCAATATGTAAATCTTTGTATGGTAGTATTATTTTTTCACTTGTACTTACTAGATTAAGCAAGGTATCTCTTCTGTTTGTAGTTAATATTTCATATTCATAAATATTATTATCTTTTAAATTTCTAAAATATAAATTTTCTGTACTATCTTGTCTTCTTATTTTAAATAAATATTTATGTAAGTCCCCATCTATTTTAAGACTTTTTTCACCTGATTCATTATGATAAGTAAATTGCATGAATTAAACTTTAAAATACTTTTGCAATTACATACATTAATACAATAGCTGCAATTTGCATTATATATATTTTTTTAGCAAATACTCTAAATTCTTCTTGCTTTTCTTTTTCGTCTAGTTTAATTACCCTCATTTTTTTATATCTTTTAATTTCACTTATCATTAAAAATAAAGTTGTAGGTATCATTAAAATCACTGTAGGTGACATATCATGAGTAAATGAGGCAAGTACTATTCCTAAATAAGCAACAGCAAAGTTCACACTGTGATACACAGAAGTCCACTTTTTAAGTGTTTTTGCCATAAATAAAAATTCTTTTTGTGTGGCTACTGTATAGTAGTTGTATATAATAATACATAATAATACAAAAATTGCATATACGTGAGTGGGTGTTGATGTTGATATTAATTGAGTTCCTGCATCCAAAATAATAAACCTTTAGTAATATTTTGGGTATTATATCATATATAACAGTAAAAGGAAACTTATGGGTATTTGTATAAAAGCAGCTTTAAGAATAATAGAAGAAAACGTTAAAAAAGTTTCATTTGAAATTATACCAATTGAAAATGCACAAACAAGAATTTGTGCTCAAGATGTATTTGCCAAACATTCATTACCAAATTATAATAATTCAGCAATGGATGGGTATGCCTTAATATTTGATGATAATTCTAATGAATTTGAAGTAACACACACAATACTTGCCGGTAGTAATATACAACCAACTATATCTAAAGGTACCTGTGTAAAAATCATGACAGGGGCAAGAGTACCTAGTAGCGCAAGTGCTGTTGTACCTATAGAATTAGTAGAGCATATTAATAATACTAGTATTAAGATTTCTTCAGCGATTAAACACAATCAACATATTAGATTCATTGGTGAAGATATAAAAGAAAATGATCATCTTTTACATGATGGAGATGAAATAAATTTTGCTACTATTACAATATTAGCTTCACAAGGTATTACACATATAAAAGTATATAGACAACCTAAAATTGCAGTATTTACAAGTGGTGATGAATTAAAGCTTCACTATGAGCAAATTGAAGATTATCAAATATATAACTCAAACACTCCAACATTACTTGCAAGAAGTAAAGAATTAGGAGCTAATGTAACTTTTGTTGGTATGAGTAATGATGATGTTGATTCGTTAAAAGAAATGATTGTTAATTCACTTGATGCTGATTTAATTATTACTAGTGGTGGAGTTAGTGTTGGAGATGCAGATTTTACAAAAGAAGCATTCAATTCATTTGATATGGAAACTTTTTTTGATGGAATTACAATAAAACCAGGAAAGCCAACAGTGTTTGGAAAAATCAATGATACATTGATTTTAAATCTTCCAGGAAATCCTCTTGCAGCTGCACTTATTTTTGAGGTTTTTGGTAAATCAATACTACAAATATTAACCGGAAATAAAAATATTTACCACAATACTTTACATACTAAAATATCACAAGATCTTCCAAATAAAAAAGGTAGAACTACTATTATTCCTGGATTTTTTGATGGAGAATTTTTTACACCATCAGCAAAAAGACTGCCAGGTATGGTTGGAGTATTACATAATTGTAATTCTTTAATGATATTAGATAAACATCAAGAGTTAATTCCAAAAGATTCATCAGTAAAAATACTTCCAATTAATTGGAAGTTTTTTACAAATAAACCTAAAGATTTTTTCAATTAATTAGTTGTTTTTACAATTATCAATTTTTACTTGTTGTATAGTCCAGAATACATCAGAAATTGCTTGGTCAATATCTAAAGTACCTTTTAATAATTCATCTATATTATTTGAAGCATTATTATTGATTACGTCTTGAACTCCTCCATGTACTTTTGCATGAACATCTTTTAGATGAGCCCAATTTGAATTTTTAGTAAAATTCTTATTTTCTCTTTCTTGCTCATTTATCCATTTTCCTAAATTACATTCATTTTGAGATGCAACTTTAAAAGTTGATTTGCTGTCTAATTTTTTAAAGTTATTATCTTTAAAGTTTATATGATCTAATTTTAATTTATTTAATGTAAACATCATATCAATATCGCATACTTGTTCATTTGCTGACTTTGCATATGTAGTATGATTAACTACTTCAACTAGTTGAGTAGATAGAACTTTTATATTTTCACTTTGCGCACTAATTTGGGCTGCTGATGTTGCATTTTGTTGTGTATTTTTATCAAGTTCTGTAACAGAATCATTAATTTGTCTAATAGCCTGCTGTTGTTCTTTACTAGCAGATGAAACATCTTCAATTAATGCTAGTTGATTTTCAATATTACTATTTAATGTTTCATATCCATTTATCATGTTATCTGATATTTCTTTTCCTATAATAGCTTTTTCTTTTGCATTATGAACTAAGTTTTTTATCTCATTTGCTGCTTGAGCACTTCTTGTTGCTAAGTTTCTAACTTCTTGCGCAACAACTGCAAAACCTTTACCTGCTTCACCCGCAGTTGCGGCTTCCACAGCTGCATTTAATGAAAGTATATTTGTTTGAAAAGATATTTGATCAATTACAATAATAGCTTCATCTATTGCACTTACCTCATTATTTATACCTTCCATTGCAACTGCTGTTTCATTTGCTAGTTTTTGCCCTTTTATTGCAGATGTATGAACATCATTTGATAATTCTGTCATTTTAGAAGTATTATTAGCTGTGCTGATAATTGTACTTGTTACCTCTTCTAATGCTGCTGCTGTTTCTTCTAATGCTGCTGCTTGTGTATTTGAAGAATTAGATAAAGATAATGATGCATTTGACAATTCTATCATTTCACTATTTAATTCTTCACTTGTCATATTTAATAATGCTAAAAGTTCAGATATACTACTACCTAGACTCCTTATACCTAATATAATAGATCCCATTTTTCCACTTAACTTATCAGTACTTACTTCATGTTCAAAATTAGCATTACCATACTCTATAAGTGTTTGTATAGTTTGATCAGCAAATTTTGCATTTGTATGTAATACATTATTTATATTATTTTTTATTAAATTTAAATTTTGATTATCACTATTACTTTTAATAGTTATATCAAACAGACCTTTTTCTACTTTAACTAATACTTCATTAATCTCTTGGATTAATACATCTTCCTCATTTTGTTTAGATTCTAATTCTTTTATTCTAGCTTTTAACTGTGCTATTTCATTATCTTTCTCATTACAATTTCCAAAAAACATTTATATTCCTTATATATTATGTAATATTATAGTTTAAATATCATATAATTATAATTATCTAATAAGTTGTATTTTTAGTATAATTTAAAAAATATTTTTGTTTAATTACCACTTTAATGTAGAAGTATCTAAATAGTCGCAAAGTGAATTTTTTACCATAGTTTAAAATTATTATTAATATTAGTATTACTTATGATAAATTTATAAATATTTTTATTGCTTGTGTATATAAGTAACATTATTGTCATTTTTTTGTATTTTGTATGGAAGAGTAGTTATTTGAGTATTTATATTTTAATTATAAATACTCTTATTTTATTTTATTTTTAATCTTTTTTATCAAATTCTCTAGCAAAACCTTCAAGGTCTTTTTTCTTTAAATCACCTCTATATATTATATCTTTAGGATCTATATTATCTTCATTTAACATTTTAGGAACTGCATCTGCATTATTAATTACTTCCATATGTTCATCTAATTCATCTTCGCTATATGCCATTTGCATATCTGCACTTATTACATGAGGTATAGCTTCAATAATTCTAAGTTTTGCTAATTCTTCAGATACACCTTCCCCTTCAATAGTGATAATAACTCTTCCTTTTTCATCATGTAAATGATAATCACAGGCGTCACAATTTTTCAAGTCCTCTACTACTTGATCTAAAAATTTTGGTAATGTTTGTACTACTATACTTGATATATTCATTTTATTTTCCTTTTATTTATAAACTATATGTCTTTGTTTATCATTTGTTTGTTTTTTTAATTCATCATACTTTTTAAGAGTTTGTAGTTTTTCTTCACTAGATATAGGAACTCTTATTGATTTATATTCTACTAAATTCCCATCTTTATAAACTCCAGATACTGTTGCTTTTACCCAATAGTATCCTCCCTCTTTTCGTAAATTTTTTACATTTCCGACCCATTTGTTCTCTTTTTTTATTGTATTCCATAATTCCTCAAAACAAACTTTTGGCATATCTGGGTGTCTTACTATATTGTGGTGCTGTCCAATTAACTCATCATTTGTATATCCACTAATACTTATAAATGTATCATTTGCATATGTAATAATACCCTCTAAATTTGTTCTTGAAACAATAAGCTCATCATAAGGAACTTGAGTTTCATCTAAAAATTCAGCTTTATTAAATTCCATAGTATCTCCTATTTTAGTTTATAATAATTTATTTTTTTTGAATCACTTGCAATAATAACTTCGTCATCGCTTAGAAATACAATTGATGTAATTGTCATATTTGTACCACTTAGTTTATATAGTTTTTTTAAATTATTCATATCAAATATAATTACATTATTTTGAGGATCCAGACTATATGCTCCTAGTTTTAAATTAGGACTAATTGAAACACCATATACAAAAAATTCGCTATCTATTGTTTTTTTACTATTCTTATTAAGATTATAAATTATTGATTTTTTATCTTTTCCACCTGTTATTATAATGTCTTTTTTCCACTGTACTTTAAATACATTGTCAAGATTTCCATCTTTTAATATTTTTTCTATTTTATTTTGTTTTAGATCAACAATTTTAATTACACCACTTTCATCAGCTAATGCAATTTTTGATTTATCATCATTAAAACAAAAATCAGAAAATTTTGAATTAAACTCAGCATCAACTTCTCTAACATTAAGTTTACTTATAATTTTTTCTTGCTTTAAATCATAAAAATATAATTCACTATCAAGCGTTACAAATATAAAAATATCTTTAGATATAAATCTTGCTTTATTAATTGAAAGTTTTTTATCTACACTTATTATCTTTTTTAATTTATCTTTATATATAAATATTTCATTTTTACCATGTTGTGCTTGTGCTACAATTAATAAAGTATTATCAATAACATCAATACTAGTAACATGATTATCTATTAAATCACCCATAAAATCTTTTATTTGAGGTAATTTTATTTCTTTTATTATTTTATTTGTTTTCATATCTACTATATCAACTACACCACTATTTGTGCTAGCATAAATAGTGTTATTTTTATAAACACTATCCATAACAGAACCATTTACATTATATATTATACTTGGTTCTATATTTTTAATAGCATGTAGATTAGATATTATAAAAATAAATAAAAATAAACTTTTAAGCATTTGGGTTAAAACCTTCATTTGGATTAAATCCATCTTCAGGAGCACTTGTATCTTGCTTATCATTATTAATTTTATCAATCTCTTCTTTATATTCTTCTTGAAGTTTTGCCATTTTTACTTCTAGGTCATTATAATTTGCAGGAGTTAGCATAGGTGATTTTTCCCATACTACTTCTATCTCATTTCCATATTCACTACCCATATCTTCTAAGTTTGTTTGAAATGCTTTTAAATCTTCACATACTACTTCAATATTGTCATAAGTATCAGTTAGTTTTATATTCCAACCACCATCTTCTTTTTGGTTTACAAATGCTATAAATTTTACTACCATATTATCCTCTTCTTATATTATATTTATACTAATCGCATCACTAGGACACACACCCACACAAAATCCACATGAGGTACATAAATCAGTATTAATTACTGGCTTAAATACTCCTTCAAAGTTAATTGCATTATCTAAACATGGGTCTTTGCATGAAAAGCACATTATATTATTATGTGACATACATTTTATAGTATCTATTGTAAATATTGCATTAATATTTTGTTTATTTTCTAAGTTTAATACATCATACTTACATGACGTGGCACACTCATCACAATATGAGCATCCACTATTAGCTATATTTAATATTGGTGTTCCATCTTCTTGTATAATTATAATTTCTTCTTCACAAATCTTTGCACAATCTTTTGTTTCACATCGTATGCATACATTTGTAAAGTCACTATCATTTTTGAAATATGGAGCTCTTAATATTTCTTTTTTTTTATTATCTTCAAATGGTTTTTTAAATGATGTTAATAATTCTCTTCTTTGCATTTTATACCTAATGGTAAGTTAAGAAAAAAGATAATTCTTAATTCTTAACTATTATTTTAATTTTATTATTTTGTAGTATCAATATCTTCCATGAATTTATTATCATCCCATGAAGATTTAAATGCACCATCTTTAGATGTAAAGTCAGCTTCAAAGTTATTTGGAGTTATTAACTTCGCATTTGATTGTGGAGCATGACATTGTGAACAATTAAATCTACCTTGGTATAATTTTCCATCTTTCATTTTTTTAATAGATACATTTTTAAGTTTTTCACTTGATGTATTTTTAATATGGTGTCCTTCTTTTAGTACACTTCCATCTTTAGCAATACTTGTATGTGGTCTAAAATCAGTCATATGAGATACTGGAATTGGAGTTGCACCCATTGATTTAGCAACTTCTGGCATATGACAACCAACACATTGGTTATTATCTTTTTTAATAGGCAACATACCTTCAGTATCATGAGGTATCATAGGTGGCGCATCTTGAAATGCTCTTGCTATTTTCTTACTACTTCCTGCATAAGCTTTACTAAACTCTGACTTAGGAGTACCAGGTGCTATATTTAAATTAGTATTTCTATAACTTAATTGCTCCGAAGTTATTGTTCCTTTTGCTACTTTTTGTTTTGCTGTATCAGCCGTTGATGCAAAAAGCATACTTGACATAACAACAGCCAAACTTAATGTTATTTTAGTTAATTTTTTCATTTTTTTTATCCTTTATTAAATTTCTAATAGAAAAATTCAAAGCATCATCATTACATACTTCTACACATCTTCCACAATTTGTACACTCTCCATCAAGTACTTGCATAGATTCTTTACTAACCATAAACAATACTTGGCTTTCTGGACAAACAACTTTACATTCCATACATGCTGTACAATTTTGTTCATTGTGATCTACTCTTATTAGACTTTTCGTCCCAACAAGACTATAGAATCCTCCAAGAGGACATATATGACCACACCAACCATTTCTAAGTATAAATAAATCAAACAAAAATATCACAAGCATTGCACTCCAACCCATACCAAGACCAAATATAATAGCTCTATGAGTTATTGATATTGGTGATATAAATTCAAATGCAGTTATACTTAATACATAAGATAATATCAAACTAAGTGATAATACCCAATATCTTATATTTCTACTTGCTGGTTGTTTCTTTTCTACTTGATTAAATTTTAATTTATTTCTTAAATAATTTGCACTATCTGTTATTATGTTTACAGGACAAACCCATGAACAAAATACTCTACCACCTACAAGTGCATAGAAAACTGTAATTATTAAAGCACCTATAATTATATTAGTACTCAATAATGCTCCAGCACTAAACATTTGCAATGCAGCAAATGGATCACTAAGAGGAACAACTCCCATTACTAAAGATGAACTCAAGTTACCTTGAATAAAAGTCCATCCCCAGTAATTTCCTGCCATATAAAGTAACATCACTGATACTTGTACAATTCTTCTAGCTATAAGAAATCTATAATTTGACCATAATTTAGAAATCATCTAATAAACTCCCCATATCATTTAAAGAATCAACAGCTTTTTTCTCACTAATTTTTGTAGTTGTTTCTATTGAATGTGCATTTTGCAATCTTGCCTCATCTTTTTTATCCCAACCTTTGATATAATGATCTCCTACAACTCCAAGGACTACTTCTCGAGGAAGTACTCTAATAGCTGCTTCTTTTGTTACACAAGCATGTTCACATAGACCACACCCAGTGCAAATATCAGTATCAATAATTGGTTTTAAAAATGCATGTTTTCCTGTTCGTTTGTTTTTTTCATACTTTAAATATATTGCCTTATCCATCAAAGGACAGGCTCTATAACAAGCATCACATTGAATACCCCAAAATGCAATACAATTTTTTGTATCAACTATTGCTGCACCCATTTGAGCTTTATTTATATCTAGTTCACCTTTTGTAGAAACTTTAGTAATATCTAAAGCACCTGTTGGACAAACTGGTACACAAGGTATATCATCACACATATAACATGCTGTATCTCTTGGTGTAAAAAATGGTGTACCTAATGGTTTATTTGATCCTGGACCTGCTAAACTTAATGTATCAAAAGGACATGCTTCTACACACATTCCACACTTAATACAAGCATTTAAAAAGTCTGGCTCATTTAAAGCACCAGGTGGTCGAAGAAGTAAAGTATTAGCTCTAACTTCATCGATGTATGCACTCCATACAAGACCCCCAAGAGCTGCTATTCCTGCTGCTCTTACTGATCCTAATATAAAGTTTCTTCTTGATCTTTCCATTTTCTATTATCTTCTTATTATGTTATTATATTTTATAAATTTTTACTGCACATTTTTTGTAATCTGTTTGTTTTGATTGCGGACAAGTAGCATCAAGACAAACTTTATTAATAAGAACTCTCTCATCAAACCAAGGTACAAATACAAGACTTCTTGGAGGTCGATTTCTTCCTCTAGTTTCAACTCTTGCTTTAACTTTACCTCTTCTAGATTCAACCCAACAAAGTTCTCCTCTTTTAAGACCTCTTTCTTTTGCAGTAGTAGGATGCATATAACAAAGTGCTTCTGGAACAGCTCTGAATAATTCAGGAACTCTCATAGTCATAGTACCTGAATGCCAGTGTTCTAGAACTCTACCTGTACATAACCATGTATCATACTCAGCATCTGGAACTTCTGGTGGCTCCATGTAAGGACGTGCGAAGATTTTAGCTTTATTTGCTAATGATGTTTTTTCTTTTTTAGTAACACCTTTTAAATTACCAAATGGTAATGCTTTAGCTAATGGTCCATAGAATGCAAATTCACTATTTCTTCCAGCTTCTTTTGCATGTTTCGCTGCATAAGGATCGTATTTAACATTAAATCTCCAGAATGTTTCTTTTCCATCAACAACTGGCCATTTTAATCCTCTTACTTTGTGGTAAGTAGTAAAGTCTGCAAGATCATGTCCATGTCCTCTACCAAATGAAGCGTATTCTTCCCATAGATATTCATGAACCATAAATCCACAACCTTTGGCAACTTTACCATCTCCACCTAATACATTTCTACTATCTCCACTACAATCAGAGTTATCATAACCTTTTTGAGGGAATGAATTTGTATCTAGCTTATATGCTTTTGCTCTTTCATTTGCGAATAATATTTCATACATAGTTGTATCATCTGTATATCCAAGCTTATGAGCAGCTTTTCTTACATCTGCAAGTTCTTTACCATTTCTAAGTGTTGATGGACCCCATAAATCTTTAACTGTAAATCTTTTTGAAAGTTCCATCCATTGCCATGTATCAGACATAGAATCACCTACTGGTAATACTTGTTGTCTCCAATGCTGAGTTCTTCTTTCTGCATTTCCATAAGCTCCCCATTTTTCATAAATCATAGCTGATGGTAAAATAAGATCCGATACTTTAGCAGAAATTCCAGGATATCCATCAGAAGTTACAATGAAGTTATCCATCTCTCTTGCTGCTTTAATCCAGTGTCTAGCACTAGCACTATCTTGGTAAGGATTACATACATTTACCCATGCAAATTTAACAACACCATCTTCAATATCTCTATGGATTTTCATAATATGTTGATTACCTACTGGGTTAAGTGTACCATTTGGTATTTTCCAACCATCTTCTGTAATTTTTCTATGTTTTGGATTTTTTACCATCATATCTGCTGGTAATCTGTGACAGAATGTTCCAACTTCCCTTGCAGTTCCACAAGCAGATGGTTGACCAGTAAGTGAGAATGCACCAGAACCTGGTTTAGCTTGTTTATTTAGCATAAAGTGAACATTATAAGAAAGTGTATTTACCCATGTCCCTCTTGTATGTTGATTCATACCCATAGTCCAGAAAGATACTATTTTTCTTCCTTTTTCTACATATAAGTCTGCCATACCTTGAAGTTTCTTTTTAAACGCTTCAATATCTTCATCTGGATCACCTTTAGATACTTTTGCTACATAGTCAAGTGTATAAGGTGCAAGGAATTTTTTGTACTCTTCAAAAGAGATTTCCCAGTGTTTAAGACCTGCTGGTTTATTAACCATGTCTTGACCTGCTTTATAACCATATGGTTCTAATGCTGGACCTTCTTCTTCTGATACTTTATGTACCATTTCTTGTTTAATTGTTTCCATCTCTTTAGCTGTATATTTACCAGCTGAACCATCAGGTCTTACAGGAGTAAGTGATTTTTCACCTTCTCTTCTTAGTCCATAACCCATATTAACAGGAGATGCACAGAATATAATATTTTTCTTAATAAAATCCCAATCAATTGCTTCAGGGTGATTATATACAATTTCTCTAGCAATATAGTTCCATAATGCTAAATCTGTATTTGGTTTAAATATAATATTAATATCACCTAAATCACAAGTTCTGTGAGTATAAGTTTGAATATTTACAATTTTAACTCTATCTGGATTAGAAAGTTTTCTATCTGTAACTCTTGACCATAAAATTGGGTGCATTTCTGCCATGTTTGATCCCCAAGTAACAATTGTATCTGTTAACTCAATATCATCATAACATCCAGAAGGTTCATCAATACCAAATGTTTGGTAAAAACCAACAACAGCAGATGCCATACAGTGTCTAGCATTTGGATCAATAGCATTTGATCTAAATCCACCTTTCATCATCTTTTGAGCTGCATAACCTTCCATAATAGTATACTGACCAGATGCAAATACTGCTACACCTTCAGGACCACTATGTTTAAGTGCTTTTCTAATATTAACTTCCATTTCATCAAAAGCTCTTTCCCAAGATACTGGAGCAAATTTACCATGTTTATCAAATTTACCATCTTTACCAACTCTTAATAATGGTGTTTTAAGTCTATCTGCACCATACATAATTTTAGCATTGAAATAACCTTTTATACAGTTAAGTCCTCTATTTACAGGAGCTGCTGGATCCCCTTTTACTGCAACGATTTTACCATTTTTCGTAGCCATCATAATTCCACATCCAGTTCCACAGAATCTACATGCTGCCTTATCCCATCTCCAATCAGACTGAGCTTTGTTTGAAGCTGCTGCTAATTCATTTGGAACACTCATACCAACTGCTGCCGCTGCTGAAGCTGCTGCTGAACTTTTTAGAAAGTCTCTTCTTGAAAGTGCCATATTAATTTCCTTTTTTATAAAATAGTACATATATTTATATATACAACAATCAAGTATATCACTTAGGCTTTTTATAATTCTTGACTTTAGTCAAGAATTATAAGTTTATTTTAATTTAATTATATATTTTACTTATTTGTAACACTTTTTTAATTATTTAATTACCAATTCCATAAAAATAATTATCAAGTGAAATATTATCAATTATTGATATTTTATGTGCTTTATCTAATACAATAATATTATTATCTCTTAATTTATTTATAACCCTAGATAATGTTTCTGGTTGAATATGTAATTTAAATGCTATCTCTTTTCTTTTTCTTTTATTAAATATTTCTAGTTCATGACTAATCATATATGCAACTTTTGCTATTGAATCAAATACTAATTCTCTATTTAATACAAAGTGTAGTTTTTTATTTTTATTTAATATAATACTTAGTAATTTATTTGATAATATATTTGTATTTATAAAGTGTCTTTTAAATTCTTTAAAGTTAATAGATAACATGGTACTAGTCTCTGTAAACTGGGCATTAGCAAAACAATATATTCCTTCATCTTCTAGAGAACTTAGCTCACTTATCATATTATTTGATGCTATATTATATAAATAAATTTCATTATTATTTTTATCAATTTTATATATCTTGACATTACCATTTATTAAAAATTGTAAAGAATAATCAATATCATCTTCGTAATAAACGATAGTATCTTTTGTAAATTCTCGTATGTCAGAAATATTAATTAACGTATCAACTTCTTTATTATTTAGTTTATTAAATAATTCTATATTTTTAATTGCTTCTATTATTTGCAAATCTTATCCTAATCATTATTTATACTTATTATTTTAGTATAAATCATATTAAAGTATTAATAAAAACTTTATTATCTCTACTAATTATTATATATTTAAATTTATACATAATTTTATTTGATATAATACATAAAAAGGAATTTATTATGAAAAAATTATATATTTTAGTAGCTTTAATTTTAGTTACAAATTTAAATGCAATTACTTGGGCACAAATGATGTCATGGACGAATAAAACAATCAATCCTGATGTAAAATATTCTATTGCAACAGAAGGGTATAACGTAAGAGTATATGAATTTACTCCTGTTAGTGATCCAGGATCTACTTGTATCATGACATTTACAAATGAAAAGATGGGAATGTTTTGTTTTGCAAAATCTAAAGATGCAATAAGAAAAGATAAAAAATAATGCATGAAATTGTTGATTTATTAGTATCAACTATAGGTAGTTTAGGATATTTTGGTATATTTGCTTTAATGTTCCTAGAAAGCTCATTTTTTCCATTTCCTAGTGAAGTTGTTATGATACCAGCTGGATATTTAGTATTTCAAGGTGAAATGAATTTAGCACTTGTTATTTTATCAGGAGTTACAGGAAGTTTAGCTGGTGCATGGTTAAATTATTTGTTAGCTATAAAGTTTGGAAGAAGATTTATACTAAAAATAATGTCAAATGAGAAAATAGACAAACTTGAACTATATTTTAAAAATCATGGGCATATATCTACATTTACAGGAAGACTGATTCCAGGTATAAGACAGTATATATCTTTTCCTGCAGGATTAGCAAAGATGAATGGTATAGAGTTTAGTATTTATACAACTTTAGGTGCTAGTATTTGGGCAACTGTTCTTACAATGTTAGGATATTATATGGGAGCTAATCAAGAACTATTAAGCATTTATTTAAAACAAATTACTATTATAACGATTATGCTTTTAGCAGTATTAGTATTCTTGTATTACAAAAGATTAAAAAAGAACCAAACTTTATAGTAGTTCTTTTTTTACGATAGGAAGTAGCTCTTTTGTAATCAGTTCATAAGTTTTAATAAATTCTTCAAAACCTTTTCCATCTGGATCTTCAAACCCTACGTGGATGACCTTAGTATCCCCTCCAAATATTGGACAAGATTCATTTGCATTATCACACACAGTAACAACTAAATCATACTCTATATGCATAACCTCATCAATTACTTTTGAATAATATTTATCATTCCAACAATTATTATCTTCTAATACTTTTTTAGCATTAGAATTTATTTTACCACTTGCTTTAACTCCTGAACTATATGCGGTAATTCCATCAAGTTCTTTATTTATAAGAGCTTCAGCAATAATACTTCTGCAAGAATTTCCTGTACATAAAATTAATACTTTTTTCATTTTATTCCTTTAGTTAGCTATTAAGCACTATTATACTATTATTTCTTTTATAAAGTAGTATAAGGTTTAGGATAAATTTATGAAAAAAGCAGTATGTATTTTAAGTGGTGGTATGGATTCAACTTTGGCTTCATATTTAGCACTTCAAGATGGTTATGAAATAATAACAGTGCATTTTAATTATGGTCAAAGAACACAAGACAAAGAACTTCAAGCATTTAGAGATATTTCAAACTCTTTAAATGTATCAAATAAATATGAAATAGATTTACCATTTTTTAGCGATATTGGTGCATCTGCTTTAACAGATAATAGTATAGATGTTCCTATTACAGGAATAGAAGACGGTGTTCCTATTACTTATGTACCATTTAGAAATGGAATTTTTCTAAGTATTGCAACTGCAATAGCAGAAAAGGAAGGTGCAAGTGCACTGTTTATTGGTGTGGTTCAAGAAGATAGTAGTGGTTATCCTGATTGCACAGATACATTTATAAACAAAATGCAAAATGCTATGAATCAAGGTACAAAAGAACAAACTAAACTAGAAATAAAAACTCCACTTGTTCACTTAAGCAAAGCTGCTATTGTAACAAAATGCTTAGAACTTAATGTACCATTAGATTTAACTTGGTCATGCTATCAAAATAGTGATGTAGCTTGTGGAGTATGTGATAGTTGTAGATTAAGACTAAATGGCTTTAAAGTAGCAAATAGCAAAGATAAAATTCCTTATGCTAAATAAACTAAAGTCATTTACAAAAGAGATTTTAGTATTTATAATTACATTAGTAGTTATATCAAATGCTATATCATATTATAAAAGCTCTGATTTAAAAAAAGATTCTTTAAGTATTAAAAATTTAACTTTAATAGATGGATCAACTTATATTATTCCTAGAAATAAAGCTGTATTAGTTCACTTTTGGGGTACTTGGTGTCCTATATGTAAACTTGAAGCTTCAAATATTGATGCTATTTCAAAAGATTATGAAGTAATAACTATTGCAGTTGATTCAAAAAGTAATGACAATATAAGAAAATATATAAAAGATAATAATGTAAACTATAAAGTACATAACGACACTCAATCAGAGTTAGCAAAGACATATAATATTTCTGTATATCCAACATCTTTTATATATGATAAAAATGCTAAATTAGTATTTACTGAAGTGGGATATACTTCAACTTTTGGATTAAAATTAAGAATGTGGTGGGCAAATTTATGAAATGGAATATAAGCAAACAATTTGATTTTTGTTATGGACATAGAGTTTGGTCTCAAGAACTAAATATAGAATATGCACTAGATGAGTGTCTTATGTGTAGACATTTACATGGTCATCAAGGTAAGATTTTAGTTCATTTAGAATCAGACAAACTAGAAAATGGAATGGTGACAGACTTTAAACACTTAAATTGGTTTAAAAAGTTTCTCGATGTTACACTAGATCATAAATTTATAATAGATATAAATGATCCTTTATTTGACACCCTACTTCCTCATTATAAAGACAAACAACATTTTCATGATATGAGTGAAGGATACAAAATACCTGATTTGTCATATATCAAAGATGAACCTATTCATATACATGAACTATACCAAGGATATATTATTGTTGATTTTGTACCAACAAGTGAAAATATATCTGCATGGCTTTTAAAAATAGTAAGTATTAAAATGGCAAAAATAAATGTAAAAGTATCTCATTTAGAATATTTTGAAACACCAAAAAGTCGTTCAGTGGTATTTAACTAATATGCTTGAAGTAAATGAAATATTTGGACCAACCATACAAGGTGAAGGTAAACTAGTAGGAAATCCTAGTGTATTTGTACGATTTGGAAACTGTAATATGTCATGTGAGGGATTTGGTGTTGAATATGAAACACCAAGTGGTATTAAAAAGTTCTCTTGTGATAGCTATTATGCCAGTGATAGTGCATTTAAAGAACAATGGAATAAATACGAAAGTAGTAAACCTCTAATAGAAGAAGTAAATAAACTTTTGCCATCTTATAAATGTGATATTGTAATTACTGGTGGAGAACCTTTACTTTATTGGAAAGATATAGAATTTCAAAAATTTATGCATTACTATATAAACTTAGGATATAAAATCACTATTGAAACAAATGCTAGTATTAGTATTGAGTTAAACCAAGCTTGGCATAAAGAAATATTATTTTCTATGAGTGTAAAACTTAGTAATAGTGCTGAGAGTTTAAACAAAAGAATAAATATACCAAATATATCAAATATCATAAATCTAAATAAAGAATCATATTTAAAATTTGTAGTTAGTAAGTCTTGTATAGATACTGCTCTAATAGAAATAGATGATATTAAAAATCAAATACCTCCTTGTGATATATACCTTATGCCTATGGGTGATACTGCAAATGATATTGACAAAAATTCTTTAAGTGTGATTGAATTGTGTATCAAAAAAGGTTTCAAATACTCAGATAGACTTCATATTAGAGTATGGGATAACCAAAGAGGAGTATAGATTATGAGTAATATTATAATGCCGGCAGAATGGGAACATCAAGAGTTTATTCAACTTGTATTTCCACATAAAAAAACAGATTGGATAGAATACTTCGATGATGCTATTGATACATTTGTAAATATTGCAAATAGCATAAGAAAATATCAAAAAGTTTTAATAGTAGCAAATGAAATGCTATATGTAAAATCACTTTTCAAAGATTATGATAACTTACAATTTGTAAAGCTAGATTCAAATGACACATGGGCAAGAGATTTTGGTGGAATTACAGTAAAGCAAGATGATACATACACTATACTTGATTTTAAATTCAACGCTTGGGGAAAAAAGTTTGAATTTAGTAAAGATGATAAAATCACAAAACAACTAAAACTAAAAGGACTTTTAAAACAATATAGCCATAAAAGTGTGAATATCGTTTTAGAAGGTGGAAGTATAGATAGCAATGGAGCTGGAATAATTCTAACAACAAAAAAGTGCTTACTAGAAAAAAATAGAAACCCTCATCTAAATCAAAAATCAATTAAAAAGCAACTTATTGAAAACCTTGGAGCTAAAAAAGTTTTATGGCTAGAAAATGGAAGCTTAGAAGGAGATGATACAGATTCACATATAGATACTCTTGCTAGATTTGTAAACAAAAACACTATCGTATATCAAACTTGTGATGATAAAGATGATGTTAATTATACTAGCTTAAAAGCTATGAAAAATGAGCTAAAAACTCTTAAAGATTTAAATAACACTCCTTTTAATCTAATACCACTCCCAAGTATAAAGCCAATATATTATAAAGGGGATAGACTTCCTGCAACTTATGCTAATTTTTTAATAATCAATGGGGCAGTATTAGTTCCATTTTACAATGATAAAAATGACACTATAGCTCTTAAAATATTCAAAAAACTATTTCCATCTCATGATATTATAGCAATTGATAGTACAACACTTATCAAACAACATGGAAGTTTACACTGTGTAACTATGCAATACCACAATAAACCAGAAATCGTAGAGCAAAAAGATATACTAAAAACTGCACTAATTCAAGAAAAATATTATGGTTCAAAAGAAAAAACAATAAAAAGAACAATTGAACAGATTCATAATGCAGCTCAAAATGGAGCTAAATTGGTTGTTCTTCAAGAATTACATCAAACAGATTATTTTTGTAAAAATGAAGATGTAAATAATTTTGATTTAGCTTCTTCATATGAAGAAGACTTAATATTTTGGGCAAAAATTGCAAAACAAAACAACATAGTACTTGTAACTTCACTTTTTGAAAAAAGAGCGGAAGGTTTATATCACAATACAGCTGTTGTATTTGAAAACGATGGATCAATCGCTGGAAAATATAGAAAAATGCATATTCCTGATGATCCAGGATTTTATGAGAAATTTTATTTCACCCCTGGAGATTTAGGCTTTGAACCAATACAAACAAGTGTAGGAAAGTTAGGTGTGCTTATATGTTGGGATCAATGGTTTAGCGAAGCTGCTAGACTTATGGCACTTAAAGGCGCAGAAATTTTAATATATCCTACTGCTATTGGATGGTTTGAAGATGATGCCAAAGATGAAAAACAAAGACAATTAGATGCTTGGATAACAGTTCAAAGAGGTCATGCAATACAAAATGGAATTCCTCTTATTAGTGTAAATAGAGTAGGATTTGAAGCAGATAATAGTGGTGTATTAAAAGGTACTAAATTCTGGGGTAATTCTTTTGTAGTAGGAGCGCAGGGTGAGTTTATAGCACAAGCAAAAGAAGATGAACAAGTTTTATATGCCTCTATAGATAAAGCAAATAGTAAAAATGTACGAAGATGGTGGCCATTTTTAAGAGATAGAAGAATAGAATCATACAATGATATTACAAAAAGATATATTGATTAATTACTCCACCATCAAATAATATTAAAAAATAATAACTTTATTTTAAGCAGTATCAAGGAAGTTTGAATGTAGCAACCTTTGGTTGTGAGTAAAAACTGACGATGATAATGTTTAAAAGAGGGTTACAAGAGATAACTAAATAACACACCATATAATAACTTGTTTATATAAGTTTTATATCTTTGATAAAAACTTTTATTTTTCAGATTATTTAATGGTGGAGTAATAAAAATATGTTAAAATAATAAATATATAAATTATAGAAGGAAAAATATGAAATTTACAGGAACAAATGTATTAGTTACAGGTGCTAGTAAAGGTATTGGAGCTAGTATTGCAAAAGAATTAGCAGCTCAAGGGTTAAAAGTATGGATCAATTATAGAAGTAAACCTGAACTTGCAGATGCAGTAAAAGATGAAATTGAAACAGCTGGTGGAACAGCAGCTGTAATCAAAGGTGATGTTTCTGTTGAAGGTGATTGGAAAGATATGCTAGCAACTATAAAAGATAGCGATGGTCAACTTTCATATCTAGTAAATAATGCTGGAATCACAAAAGATAAACTAGCTATTAGAATGAGTGTTCAAGATTTTGATGATGTTATAAATGCAAACTTGAAATCTACATTTATAGGTTGTAGAGATGCTCTTAAAATGATGTCAAAGAAAAAATTTGGTTCAATTGTAAATATTTCTTCAATAGTTGGAGAGATGGGAAATCCTGGTCAAACAAATTATTCTGCTTCAAAAGGTGGAACAAATACTATGACTAAAGCATTCGCAAAAGAAGGTGCTGCAAGGGGTATTAGATTCAATTGTGTAACTCCTGGGTTTATTGCAACTGATATGACAGATGAACTTAGTGATGATATAAAAGACAACTATACTAAAAATATTCCACTTTCGAGATTTGGTACAGCTAAAGAAGTAGCCGATGCTGTTGCATTTTTATTAAGTGATCATTCTTCTTATATTACAGGAGAAATTTTAAAAGTAAACGGTGGGCTTTATACTTAATTTAAGTAATTATGCTATAATAGCAAGCAAACATAATAAAAAAGGAAAATAGAAATGTTAGAAAAAATCAAAGAAGTAGTAGTAGAACAATTAGATTGTGATGCAGCTGAAGTTAAAGAAGATTCAAGATTTATTGAGGATTTAGGTGCAGATTCACTTGACGTTGTTGAGTTAGTAATGGCTTTAGAAGAAGAATTTGACATTGAAATTCCTGATGAAGATGCTGAAGGTATTTTAACAGTTAAAGATGCATTAGATTACATCAATAACAACAAATAATCATATAATATAAGTAGAGATTTATCTCTATCTTATATATTTATAAAGTATTTTGTAAATATTTTATAAATATATAAATCTAAAAATGGAGCAATAATAATGCAAAGAATTGTAATAACTGGTTTAGGAATGATAAATTCACTAGGACATAATGTTGAGGAATCTTTTAATTCAATAGTTGAAGGTAATTGTGGAATAGATACTATTTCATTATTTGATGCTAGTGCTTTTTCAGCACAAATTGCAGGAGAAGTTAAAGACTTTGATCCAGCAGCCATTATGGGTAAAAAAGAAGCTAAAAAAGCTGATAGATTTATTCAACTAGGAATTCATGCATCTTTAGAAGCTATGAAAGACAGTGGCTTAACGGATGAGAATGGTATTGTATCAAATGATATAGCTGATGAATTTGGTATAGTTAGTGCATCTGGTATTGGTGGATTACCAAATATAGAAAAAAATTCTATTGTTTGTAATACAAGAGGACCAGGAAAAATATCTCCATTTTTTATTCCATCTTCGTTAGTAAATATGCTTGGTGGATTTGTAACAATTCAACATAACCTAAAAGGACCAAATGTATCTGTTGTAACTGCGTGTGCAGCTGGAACTCATGCTATTGGTGAAGCAGTTAAAACTATAGTTCTTGGAGGAGCATCAAAAATGCTTGTAATTGGTGCTGAAAGTGCTGTTACTGGTGCTGGTATTGGTGGATTTGCAGCTATGAAAGCACTAAGTACTAGAAATGATGATCCAAAAACGGCATCTAGACCATTTGATAAAAATAGAGATGGATTTATTATGGGAGAAGGTGCAGGAGCTTTAGTAGTAGAAACACTTGAAAGTGCAGAAGCTAGAGGAGCTAAAATATATGCTGAAATCTTAGGGTTTGGAGAAAGTGGTGATGCAAATCATATTACAACTCCAACTCAAGATGGACCATATAGAGCTATGAAAGCTGCATATAAAATGGCAAAGAAAAATAACGGTGGAGAACTTAAAATTGATTATGTAAATGCTCATGGTACTTCTACTCCTGTTAATGACAAAAATGAAACAGCTGCACTAAAAGTATTATTTGAAGGTAATCAAGAATGTCCTCCTGTAACATCTACAAAAGGTCAAATTGGTCATTGTTTAGGTGCTGCTGGAGCTATTGAAGCTATTATTTGTATAAAAGCTATGCAAGAAGGTATTATACCTCCTACAATTAATCAAATAGAGTCAGATGAAAACTGTGATTTAGACTATGTTCCAAATAAAGCTAGAAAAGCAGATCTTGATATTGTTATGTCAAACTCTTTTGGTTTTGGTGGTACAAATGGTGTTGTAGTTCTTAAAAAATTTGTTAAATAAAAGGTAAAAGATGGCTACATATTTAGACTTTGAAAAAAATATCAAAAGCATAGAAGATGAAATAATTGTTGCAAAAACAAAAGCAGATGAATATGCTGTAACTATTTTAGAAAAAAAACTTCAAGAAGAAGTTAAAAAAACATATTCAAATCTTAGTGATTTTCAAAAATTAAAATTAGCTAGACATCCAGATAGACCATATGCTTTAGACTATATTAGAGGTCTTATGACTAACTCTCATGAAATTCATGGAGATAGACATCTTGCAGATGATGCTGCTATTGTATGTTACTTAGGATATATAGGTGATGTAAAATGCGTAGTTATTGGAGAGCAAAAAGGTAGAGGTGTTAAAAATAAAATCAAAAGAAATTTTGGTATGCCAAATCCTGAAGGTTATAGAAAAGCTTTAAGAGCAGCTAAAATGGCTGAAAAATTTAATCTTCCAATATTATTTTTAGTGGATACTCCGGGTGCATATCCAGGAATTGGAGCTGAAGAAAGATCTCAAAGTGAAGCAATTGCTAGAAACTTATTTGAACTAAGTGATATGAATACTACTATTATTTCAGTTGTAATTGGAGAAGGTGGAAGTGGTGGAGCTTTAGCTATTTCTATTGGAGATAGACTTGCAATGATGAGATATAGTGTATATTCTGTTATATCTCCTGAAGGTTGTGCAAGTATTTTATGGAAAGACCAAGCTATGGTTGAAACTGCTACAAAAGCACTTAAAATTACTTCTAGTGATTTAAAACAAGCAGAACTTATTGATGATGTAATTGAAGAGCCACTTATTGGAGCTCACAGAAATAAAGAAGATGCAATTAAATCTCTTGGTGATTACTTTATATCTAAAGTAAAAGAAATAAAACCAATGAGTAAAGATGAAAAATATGAAGCAAGATACCAAAGACTTATGTCATTAGGTAGTTTTGATTAAAATACAATCTTACTATATAAAAAAGGTCCAAGATATACTTGGACCTTTTTTTATAGAGTTATTCTTATTTTTTTTATTTATTGTTACTATACTAGGCTGCAGTAGTGAATTGAAAAATGAAAATAAAATAGTCAGCATAACAAAAAAAGTTCAAGATAATAAAAAAGAATTATCTTTTTTTGTATGGGATGGAATCTCAAATTATAATTCAGTAATTTCAAGATTGGTAAACTTTGATAATCCCACTATATATCTTAATCCTTTAGAAGAAAATAATAATACATTTATTAAAAATACACAAAAACTTCATTCTTATAATTCTAATGTATGGTACTTAACTTCAGCCATTTCTGATTATCCAAGTGATGAGTATTTACAAAATCAAATTAATACAATTGTTAATTATAATAAAAACAACTCTCAAGATATAATAGGAATGAGTTTTGATTTTGAACCATGGATTAAATTTACAGATCAAAATAATAGTAATAATAAAAATGAATGGGCTGATTATTTAAACTTTATGAAAAAAGCAAAAATAATGTTAAAAAAAGAGAACTTAAATATTTCTATTGTTATTCCTTTTTGGCTAAATACAATAACTGAAGCTTTTCCAAATAATAGGCCTATTAACTATGATATAATTGATATTGCAGATGAAGTTATAGTAATGGCTTATACAACAAATAATAGTAGTATAATAGATTATGCAAAGAATTCACTAAAGTATGCAGAAGATAATAATAAATCAATCAAAATTGCACTTGAAATATTACATAATAGCAATCCTAGAATAACATTTTACGATAATCCTGAGGATATAAAAGAAGTGATTTATACGGATATAAATTATACTTCATTTAATGGATATATTATACATACCTTGGATGGATTTAATGATAGTAATATTACAATAAACTTTGATAATATAAAATAATATTTTATTTTAATAACAACTTTTCAAACTCTTTTAATCTTTTTATAACAGACAAAAACTTTGTAATATCTGTCCAGTGATCTATAAGATACGAAAAACTATCATTTACTTTCCCAAATGCATTACCAGTTTGTGTTACAACCCCAAGTGTTGCAGCTCCAACAAAAAGTGATGGTGCCATTATAAGATAAGGCAATATAATCATAACTTGACCATATAAATTTCCCCATAATGAAAAGTACGAATAGTGATTAAACATTCTAAAATAATTTACTTTTAATCCTGTAAACAGTTCAAAAAGAGTTTCTCTTTTTGCATAAGCTTTATCATCTTCACTAAAAACCAGTTGTTTTCTGTATGCAGCTTCACACTTTTGATTTTCGTATTCAATACCAGGAAGTTTTATACCAACTACATATGATACAAGCATACCACCTATAGAAGTAATAAATGCAATATATACTAATGATCCATCAATACCACTTAGATAATCTACTGTTATTTTCTCTGATAATGTCCATAGTATTGGTATAAATGCAATAAGAGTAAGAAGTGCTTTAAATAGCCCTAAACCTAAACTTTCAAGTGCTTTTGCAAACTCATATGTATCTTGCTGTATTCTTTGAGAAGCTCCTTCAATATTTGAAGGGCATTTTTCCCATAAAGGAATATAATAATATGAGATAGCCTGACGCCATCTAAAAGCATAATGTTGTGCAAAATAAAAGACACCCATTGCTACAAATATATAAGGAATAGCAATATATGTAAACTTTAACATTGATGCCCAAAATGCTTCAATATCATCAGCTTTTTGAAGAATATTGTAAAACTCACCATACCATGTATTTATTTGAACGGTTAAATATACTTGTAACCATGTAATTGAAAATAAAAATAATAATCCACCCCATGCCCATAAACGGTATTCTTTTGTACCAAAAAAACTTTTTATCATATTTTATCTCTTCTATATTTTATTTTTATTATATCCAAAATATGTAAATAAAAATAAAATTACTATACTTGATAAAATAAATATATTTGTACTCAATAATATGGCAAAAAATACAATAACTAAAAATATTGCACTATATCGCATAAATCCATTTTTAAATATTTTTATCGCCGTAATAAGTCCTATTATTGCATTTGCTATAAAAAAACCATCTGCAAAAGTAACTAAATCAGAAATATTTAATATTTTATTATATACTAAAATAAGTACAATTATATAAATGAAAGATAAAATATTTAAAGCTCCAATTGGTATATTTGATATTGTTTTATTAGAAGAATATTTTGTAAGATTAAGTGATGATATAAGTCTAGCAACACCACCTACAAATAATATTAAAGTCCCTATACATAAGACTACTGCTGTGGTATTTAATATAATATTAGAATAATTTTTAAATATAGGTTCAAGTAAATATACTAATTTAAAATCTTCTTTTTGAATACTCGTAAAATCACCAAATACTATAGCACTTGCAACTAATAAATATATAATAGACACCATAATTGCAGAAAATATAACAGAATTACTTAAAGTTTTTTTATCTTTCACATCATTTGAATAGTTTCCTATTACTTCCCATCCAACAATTGCCCAAAATACAAGCAAAAATGAATATCCAACTTTAGAATATGATAAATCAGGAAAAATAAACTCAAAAGTAGTAACATTTATTAGAATATTCATAGACGCAACAATAAATATTACACTAGTAATACTTGTAACAAATAGCATAATTTTACCAATAAAATTTATTTGTCTTATTAGTAATAAATATGTAACTATATAAATACCAAATCCAATTACTGCAATATTTGTTGTACTAAAATATACTTGCAAAAATTGAGCTGCAATTAATAGTACTGCAACTGGTCCAAAAAACACAGCAAATATTAAATAAAATGATGTAAGTAATTGCCATTTTTTACCTAGAATTTCTTTAGTAGATAATGATACTCCACCCTCTCCTTTGTATAGTACGGCAAGCTTTCCAAAGATTAGTGCAAATACAAAACCAAGTATCAATATACCAAGCCAGATAAATATAGAACTTTGAGCAATATTATTAAATAATAATGGTGGTAGTAATATAATTCCAGAACCAAGTATTGGACCAATTATAAGTCCTGAAAGAGTGAAAGTATTTAATTTTTTATTTGAAGTATTCAATGTAAATCTTTATTTATAATATATATTATTATAGTTTTTTATAGCTTAAAAGTATCATCTAAAAAAATTTAAGCACAACTTGGATATAATCGCATATATAATAATACAAGGATTAATTAATGGATATTTTAATAGCAAGAGAAAATATAGGCGACACACCAGTAAAAGTTAGTTTAACTAAAATAAAAGAAGAATTAAAAGAAGTAGAACAAAAAATATTTTATTTTGACAGAGAAAACTCTCATAAAAACATGATGTCTTTAGTTGATAGTATTGAAGCTGAAGGGTATAATGCATACTTTAAAGAAGTTAAATACGGATTAGCTGATGAAGAATATATGTATGAGTTACACGCTTTATAGTATTTGAAATATTAAATTATGAGTAAAAAACTATTTATTGAAACTCTTGGTTGTGCTATGAATGAACGGGATACCGAACATATTATAGCTGAGTTAAATAAGCACCATGACTATGAAAGCACAAGTGATTTAAAAGACGCTGATTTAATCATAATCAACACTTGTAGTGTAAGAGAAAAACCTGTACAAAAACTATTTAGTGAGCTTGGACAATTTAACAAAGTTAAAAAAGAAGGCGCTAAAATAGGTGTATGTGGTTGTACTGCTAGTCATCTAGGTAAAGAGATTATAAAAAGAGCTCCTTATGTTGATTTTGTAGTAGGTGCAAGAAATGTATCTAAAATATCGCAAGCCGTACTAAAAAAAGGCACTGTTGAAATTGATATTAACTATGATGAAACAGGTTATGAATTTAGTGAATATAGAAACTCTGGATTTAAAGCTAGTATCAATATTTCTTTAGGTTGTGATAAATCATGTACTTTTTGTATAGTTCCAGCTACACGAGGTGATGAAATAAGTATCCCAAGTGATATTATTTTAAAAGAAGTTCAAAAAGCTGTACATAGTGGAGCTAAGGAAATATTTTTACTTGGTCAAAATGTAAATAATTATGGAAAAGAATTTAAAGAAGAAAAATACAATTTTACAAAACTTTTACAAGATATAAGTAATGTAGATGGGGTTGAGCGAATTAGATTTACTTCTCCTCATCCATTGCATATGGATGATGAATTTATTGAAGAATTTGCTTCAAACCCTAAAATATGTAAATCAATTCATGTACCATTACAAAGTGGTTCTACTGAGATTTTAAAAGCTATGAAAAGAGGATACACAAAAGAGTGGTTCTTAAACAGATGTCAAAAGATCAAAGATTTAGTTCCAAATGTAAGAATATCAACTGATATCATTGTAGCATTTCCAGGTGAAAGTACTGAAGATTTCAATGATACTATTGATATAGTAAATAAAGTTAAATTTGACCAAATATTTAATTTTAAATACTCTCCACGACCAAATACACCAGCACAATTTATGGAACAAGTACCTAGTGAAATTGCTAGTGAAAGATTAACTGATTTAATAGAATTACATAAAACTCACCAAGATGAACTAATGGCAGCACAAGTTGGGTCAATTCATAAAGTTTATTTTGAAGACTTAAAACCAAATGGTGAAATAATGGGATTTAGCGATAATTATCTACAAATATTTGTTACAGGTAGTGAAGAGTTATTAGGAAAAATAGTTGATGTAAAAATTACAAAAGCTAGTAGAACATCACTAAAAGGTGAAGTTCTTTAAAATATGAAAAGGAAAATAAAACATTTTATACAAGTAATATTATTACCATATATTCTTAGTTTATTAGTAAGATTAATTTATATTACAAATAAAAAAGTGTTTCATCATCCAAATAGTATTCCAAATGAACCATTTATATTAGCTATGTGGCATGGACAACTTTTAATGCAAGCTTTAAACTATAGAAAGTTTAAAAAAGACGGTCAAATAAAAGTAATAGTAAGTCAGCATAGAGATGGTCAAACTATAAGAAAAGTTGTATCACATCTTGGAGTTGGAGCATTAGAAGGTTCATCTACTAGAGGTGGTGCAAAAGTATTAATAGGAGCAATTAAATCAATCAAAAAAGGTATTGATGTTGCAATAACGCCTGATGGTCCAAAAGGTCCTATACATGAAGTTGCTGATGGTATTGTAGCAATTGCGCATAAAACAAATGCTAAAATACTTACTTGTAAAATAATTCCAAGTAAATATTGGCAATTAAAATCATGGGATAAATTTATTATTCCTAAGCCTTTTGGAAAAATTGATTTTTATATATCTGAACCTTTTAGTATTGAAAGTTTAGATATGCAAAAATCAAAAGAATTAATAAAATCAAAGTTAGGAAAAGATTATGTTTAATAAAAATGTACAATATATAAATATAATAAAAAGTCAGCAAAATATTAAAATAAATTATCAAATATTAGATGATAATAAAATTATAAAAAGTGAACATTCAACTTTTTTATTAAATAACAATGATATATCAAATGATGCAAAAATCAAGCTTTCTACACTTAAAAAACAAATTCCAACATATACTTGTGCTTTATGTGAATCACCATCTCAAAAGATAGAAATGAATAGTGTATTAAATAATAACAATACAAATATATATTTTGATACAAGGCATAATATTACATTGCATAATGATGAAATACTAAATGATTTAAATTTTTATGGAAATGAGACTATTGATTACTTAATATCGCCATTTACTGTACTTTACAATATTATAAATGATAAATTAGATAAAAAATCTTTAAATATTTTAGTTCAAAATGAGAATATATATGCAATTATTTTAGATGAAGATAAAAGATATGCATATTCAGCTATTAAAAAATTGCCATCATATAATGATCTTATTAATAGTCAATTTTTTGAAGATGAAATTTCTAAGCAAAAGTTATATGAAGAGATGTATCTACTTCAAATACAAGAAGACATTTCAACAATAATACAAGATTTTTATGAACTTAATAATAACTCATTTTTTATTGACAATACAAATATTTATTACACTATAAAACAATTAAATGATGAACAAATTTCTACATTAAATTCAGATCTACTTTTAAACATAAACTATAAGCAAATAAATATTGATAATTACATATTTAAGATTATATCAAAACCATCTATTAAAAAACAAAGCTTTATAAAACCAATTAAGAAGCCAAAGAGTAATAAATTATTTAATGTTTTATTATTTATATTTTTACTTTCGTCTATATTTGCAGCTGGAGTATATTTATATAAACAAAATCAAAAAAATACATTAATTCAAGAGCAATTAACTAAAAAACAAAATCAATTATTAGCAAAAAGAAAAGAAATGGCAAAAATTGAAGAGATATCTTTACCAAATCATATTTTAATTAATAATAATTACAAAAAATTTATTACAGATATATTTAATACAATTGGATCAGATTCTACTCTAAAAGAAATAAAGCTTTTAAAAGATGAATCTACACTAGTATATAACTTTAAAAATGAAAATTCATATTCATTAAATTTAAAACCTGCATTATTAAAAATATATAAAAATAGTCAAAACATTCTTACAAGCAAAAATAATACTTATTACACTGCTATTATTGCAAATAATAATGTAATAAAGCCAATTAATAATAAAGCTGTAAAAATATATAAACCAGTAAAAAACTATAAAAATTTATCAAAAGATGATATCAAAAAGTATTTAGAACAAATTTTAACTAATTCAAATGTAAAGTTTAACAGAAAACTTAATTATAAATATGAAACTTTTGAATATATAATAAGTCAAAAAACAAATAACCCAAAAAGTTTTTTTGAAAATATTGAAAATCTAAATAAACAATATTATTCTATTGTGCTAAAATTCCCTATAGAATTTATAAAATCAAATAATGAAATAAATATTAAATATAAAATTATATTTAATCAAAGTAAAACTAAATAAAATTTAAACATAAAAAAACTGCCATATAAAATATGGCAGTTATAATATTTAAATTAAATAAATTTATTCTTCTATTCTAATCATTATAGGTTTAGATATTACAATATTACTATTTTCTAATTCACTCATAGCATCTTTAATATCTTTTTCATTACAGATATGAGTTGATAACAGTAGGTTAGCTTTATTATCATCTAATGGTTTTTGTACCATATTTTTTATTGATATATTTTTATTTCCTAATGTACTTGCAACTTTTGCCAGTACTCCAGATTTATCTGAAACTTCAAGTCTTAAATAATATTTTGTATTTATATCATCTATAGAAGCCAGTTTCAATCCTGATTCAAGAGGCTTTTTAAATCCAAGCATAGGCGAACCTTTACCTTTTCTTGCGATATCTATTATATTTGCTATTACAGCACTTGCTGTTGCATCACCACCCGCTCCAGCTCCATAATATAATGTTTCCCCTACTTTATCACCTACTACACTTACAGCATTCATAACACCATCAACTTTTGCAATCATTTGACTTTGTGGAACAAGTACACTATGAACTCTTAGTTCTACATTATTTCCATTTGGTTTTGCTATTCCTAGAAGTTTTAATACATAACCAAACTCAGCTGCAAAATCAACATCAGCAGGTGTAATATTTTGAATCCCTTCTATTAATATATCTTCTGGTTTTGCATCAATTCCATAAGCAATACTAGCTAATATTAGTAGTTTATGTGCCGCATCAAATCCACCAACATCAAAAGTAGGATCAGCTTCCGCATAACCTAAATCTTGGGCTTCTTTAAGTATAACATCATATGCAACACCTTCATTTATCATTTTATCAAGCATATAATTTGTAGTACCATTCATAATACCTTTTATACTTTTAATATGATTTGCACCAAGACCATCTCTAAGTGCAGTAATAATTGGAATACCACCAGCAACCGCAGCTTCAAATTCAAATGCAGTATCACCTGCAATTTCTTGTAATTCATATCTATGGTAAGCTAATAATGCCTTATTTGCTGTTACTACTGCTTTACCTTTTTGTAAAGCTTTTTTTACAACTTCAAATGCTTCTTCTACACCACCCATAAGTTCAATCACTATATCAATAGAATCATCATTTAAAATATCATCTACGTTTGCTGATATTTTTATATTTGAATTTATATCTCTTTTTTTAGATAAATTATTTACTATTCCTGATACTACGCTAAGTTCAACACCAGCACGTGCAGTAATTATATCTTTATTTTCTTCTAATATTTGACATACACTTGTTCCAACTGTACCTACACCTATAATTCCAATTTTTAACATTATGATAACCTCTGCTTTAATAATTTATTTACAACTTGAGGATTTGCACTACCTTTTGATGCTTTCATAGTTTGTCCTACAAAAAATCCAAATAGTTTATCTTTCCCTGATTTATATTGCTCAACTTTATCTTCATTTGAAGAAATTATTTCATCAATAATAGCTAATATTGCACCATCATCGCTAACTTGTTTAAGTCCAAGTTTTTCAATAACTTCTTCAACACTTTCATCATTAAGTATTAAATAATCAAGTACTTCTTTTCCGGCTTTTCCAGATATATCTCCACTTTCAATTGCTTTTACTAGTGAACCAAGTTTTAATGCATTTACTGGAGAATTTATAATATTAACACCTTCTGTAAATCTAGCTAATAGTTCAACAGTAAGCCATGTAGTTGCACCTTTTCCAGTAATACCACAAGACATCATATCTTCAAAGTATTGAGCCATTTGCTTAGTACTACATATAACACCAGCATCATAATCTTTAAGATCAAATTCTTTTACAAATCTAGCTTTTTTCTCATCAGGAAGTTCTGGTATTACTGAATATTTTTCTATTAACTCATCACTGATTACTAAAGGAAGTAAATCAGGATCTGGGAAATATCTATAATCTGCAGCATCTTCTTTACCTCGCATTGATCTTGTTTCACCAGTATTTGCATCAAATAATCTTGTTTCTTGAACTACTTCTTGCTCATAAACTCCATCTTCCCAAGCTTCTATTTGTCTATTTACTTCAAATTTAATTGCTTTTTCAATAAACTTAAATGAATTCATATTTTTAATTTCACATCTAGTATATAGTTTTGTATCACCTTTTGGTCTTATAGAAATATTTACATCTGCTCGGAAACTTCCTTCTTGCATATTTGCATCACTAATATCTATATATCTTACAATTGAATGTAATTTTTTCATATATAAAATAGCTTCTTCACTAGATCTCATATCTGGTTCACTTACTATTTCAAGTAATGGCGTTCCTGCTCTATTTAAATCTACTTTAGATACATTACCAGAATGTGTACTTTTACCTGCATCATTTTCTAAATGAGCTCTAGTTACAGCAATAGTTTTAGAACTACCATCTGCAAAATCTATAACTACTTCACCTTTATCTACAACTGGTACTTCAAATTGTGAAATTTGGTAACCCGTAGGTAAATCTGGATAAAAATAATTTTTTCTATTAAATATTGATGTTTTATTTACTTGTGCTTTAAGTGCTTTTGCTAGTTGAATACTTTTATGTACTGCTACTTCATTTAACACAGGTAATGCACCAGGTAAACCTAGACAAGTTGGACATACATTTGTATTTGGCTTTGCACCAAAACTTGTTGCACAACCACACCATAATTTACTTTTTGTATTTAACTGAGCATGAACTTCTAGTCCTATTACTACTTCAAACATTTTATTCCTTATTTTTTAATTCATTTACTATATATTCGCGATTATATCACACTTCATCTAAAGATGATTTTATTTACAAACTTTATCTTAGAACTTTTATATCAGCTATTATTTTTAATGTTTCAAAATAATTTTTTAGATATTCATTTTCTCTTTGCTTCATCATAATTTCAAATATCTTCACTTTTACATCTTCAAACTTTATTGTTTTTACATCATATTTTTTAATCACGAAAAACATATTAAATATTTTTTTATTTTTAAATATTGTAGAAAAACTTTTTTCCTTTGTATGCGCTAATATATATTTAATCTTTGCATTAATTTTCGCATTTTCAAGTGTAAAGTCTTGAATATTTATATTACTAATTAACATAGGATTCTTTTTAACACTTACTAAATCAGACTTTTTAAGTGAAGAATAAACTTTTACATCAGTTTTTACTGGTTTTATAAATTGTTCTATATTATTATTATAATATATTTTCATATCATCATCATTTACTCTTTTTAGGTTTGATGAAGATATTGCTTGTATTAATTTTTGATGTATTATTTGCTTTTTAATTTTATTTCTAAAAGAGTCATAATTTTCTTCTTGCATTACTGCATTCTTAAATTCATATACTTTCATATTATTTTGTTTTGCTAATAATTCAATATAATTATCAATGTCAAAATCATCAACACTTATATTTTCATTTTTAATTGCTTGTTTATATAATATTTCATCAATTAAAATTTTAGTTGCATTTGTTTTTGATATTTTTTTTTCTTTTATTTTATTATCTATATCAACTAGTGTTATAATATCGTCATTTACGATAACTGATATTGCATTTATTAATCCAGCTTGTAATGATGAACAACTAATTAAAACTACTAATACTAATCTTAAAAAAAATGATTTGTAAAAAATTGTCATTTATTTACCTTTTTATTTTATATATAATATTAGCATAAATATGGTAAATTCTTAATTCAATTGTTCTATTTTTACACCATTATCTTCTAAAAATTGAGTAATTATTGATGAGTCTGTATGCTCATATGATTTAGCATATACTATTCTTTTAATTCCACTTGCAATTAAATTTTTACTACATTCGCTACATGGCTCTAATGTAACATATATTGTAGCATCTTTTATTCTAATTCCTTCTCTTGCTGCCCATATTATTGCATTCATTTCTGCATGTATTTCATACGTTTTTGACCATTCATGGTGTTGCTCAGTATACTTACCATCCCAATAATCACAGCAATTTTTAAAACCACTTGGTGTGCCATTATACCCAGTACTTAGTATTCGACCATCTTTTACAATAACTGCTCCTACTTGCTTAGATACACATTTACTAGCGCTTGATATTTCTTTTGCAATATTTAAAAAATTATTGTCATTTAACATTATCGTCCTTTTGTTTTTCTATAGGTATTTTCACATAAAAAGAAGCGCCTTCATAGCTTACATTATTATATGTAAACTTATCATTTCTTACTCTTATACTACCATTTAAATGTTTAGTAACTATTTCATTACTCATATATAGTCCAATTCCTGTACCTTGTGATTTATGCTTAGTTGTAAAATAAGGTTCAAATATTTTATCTATTATATCAAGAGGTATTCCTTTTGCATTATCTTTTATAATAATTTGAATATTATTATCATTTTTAGATATATTAATAAATATATATTTTAAATCAATTTGATTTTGTATTAATGCATCTTTTGCATTATTAAGTATATTTATAAATACCTGCATAAGTTCAGTTTTATATGACTTTATTTCAATATCTTCTATATTCTCAATTACTGTAATACTTAAAGAATCAAATTTTGCATTTATTATATTAAGACTATCTAAGTATGCATCTTTTATTTTGAACTTTGTTTCTTCTTTCTCATTTTTAAAAAAGTTCCTAAAATCATCAATTGTTTTTGATAAAAATGATGTAGTATTTATAATTCTTTTTAAATATTCAATTTCTTTATCTTTTTCAATTTCAATTTCCATATCTTTTTTCATTACCAAACTACTTGATATTGTTGATATTGTTGAAAGAGGTTGTCTCCATTGATGTGCAATATTTTCAAGCATTTCACCCATAGCTGCCATTTTTGACTGTTGGATTATAAATTTTTCATTTTTTATTAACTCTTCTTGTATTTCTTTTTCTTTTGTAATATCTTGTTTAATAGCAATAAATTCACTAATATTTCCATCATCATCAAAAGATGGGGTTATCATTGTTCTTTCTATACTAATTTTACCATCTTTAGATTTATTTCTAAATTCCCCATTCCATTGTTTACCACTATATATTATTTTATTTATATTTTTATAAAAAGCATTGTTATGATAACCAGATCTTAACAATTTTGGAGTTTTACCTATAACTTCATCAAAGGTATATTTAGACGTACGGCAAAAAGCATTATTTACATATGTAATTTTTTTATTAATATCTGTAATCATAACTATATTATTACTATTTTGAACAGTACTTCTGAATTTATATAACTCTTTATAAGATTTTAATAATTTTTGCTCATCATATAAATATAATATCATTACTAAAAATAATACTATAAAAAGTATAACTATAGATAAATATGCTTTTTCTGCACTCATTTTTGATTGTTTTCTATATTCATTTTCAATTACTTTTAGTAATTTATGTATATTAAATTCTTTTAATTTATTTTCTAAATCTATGATCTTTAGATTATATTTAATAATATTACGTGCGTGAATCAAAAAATATTTTTCTTTTGTATCAATAACATCATTTAATTTATTATTTATTGTAATTAATAATTTACCTTTTTTTATATTATTATTTTTATCAATAGATAAAATTTTAAAATATAAGTTATTATATTTATCTAAAGAATTCTTATTTTTTATTATTTGTATTATTCTAAAAGAGTTATTTAAAATAGATCGATATGATTTTGTTCTATTTATAATTGCAATTTTAATTAAAATTTGTTTATTTAATCTATTTAACTTAGAATTAATTTTTGTATCAACTAAGTGTGGATTTAAATCTTTAAATTCATTATTAAATTTATTTATTTTACGTTCTATTAAATCATAATTTTCATAATTAGTTTTATGCTTTATGTATATATCAAAATCTTTATTAATAATAATTAACTTTTCAATATGATCCTTAATTTCAATAAAAGTATCATTTTTATCTTTGGCATCAATAATATAATATATTAGAATAAATATTATTAATATTAATGAACTAAAATAAATTATTAATTTTTTCATTAATCATTTACCAATAGGTGATTATCACCAGTAAGTGTTTTTAAGAAAGCAACTATACTCTTCACTTCATTTTCACTTATTTCAAAGCCTATTTGGTACTTTGCCATTAAGGATACAGCCTCACTTAATGTTTTTATTTTACCATCATGAAAATATGGTGCAGTAATATCAACATTCCTTAAACTTGGAACTTTAAAATAATACTTATCTCTTTCATCTTTTGTTACTATATATCTACCAAAATCATTACTTTTATAACTTGACATAACACCAATCTTTTGTATCAAATTCCCACCAATATTAATACCATTATGACATGAGATACATCCATATTCTTTAAAATAAGAATAACCTTTTTTTTCATCGTTTGTTAATATATTTTTATTTCCATTTAAATACATATCAAATTTTGAATTTGGTGTTATCAATGTATTTTCAAATTCAATAATAGAATCAATTATATTTTGTTCATTAATTTCTCCATAAATATTCTTAAATTCATTATTATAATAATTATCTTTTTTTAATTTTGGTACTATTTCTTTAAAGTTTGATCCCATTTCAACTGGATTATGAATTGGACCATATGCCTGTTCTTTTAAACTTTTTACAGAAGCATCCCAAAATTGATATGAATTATATCTTGAATTAAATACTGTTGGTGAATTTCTTGTTCCTTGTTTACCATTAATACCATATGAAACCCTTACATTATCATCTCCACCATCTTCTAATATATGACAAGATGCACAAGATATAGTATTATCATGGCTTAGTTTTGTTTCATAAAATAACTTTTTACCCAATTTAGCTTTTTTTATATCATAATTTATTGTTTTAGGAATTGGCGTTATAAGTTTATTTGCATTAAGAACATTTAGTATAAGAAATATGTATATAATATATTTATTCATATAATATATTACTATAATTTTCTTTAAAGAATTATTTTAATTAATTTTAATAAATTATTATTTCTACTTATGTAAGTTAATCAGTAAATAGCTATATTATTTATCTGTTTTATACAACTAAATTCTTAAAGTTTAAAGTAATATCTAAACTATTAATATGCTGTATTGATTTCTAATAAAATTAAATATATTTGATAAAAGTAAATGTATTGATAAAAGTTTTGAATAAACTGTAAAGTATTTGATAAAAAATTGAAGTAAAAAAAAAGAGTTCATAAAAGTTGGCGGCGACCTACGTTTCCACAAGGGGACCCTGCAGTATTATCGGCGATGAGAAGCTTGACTGCCAGGTTCGACATGGAACTGGGTATTTCCTTCTCTCTATAACCACCAACATTTATAAACTCTTTGTTTATTATGTTGATATATTCTATATTCTTAGAGTCTTTAGTAATAATTACTATTTCTTTATTGTTTTTATATATAACTTTTCTGTATGCTTAATAAGATAGTAAACCAAAGAATGATTTTTTCTTAAATAAGCCGAACGATCTATTAGTACTAGTCAGCTAAACACATTACTGTGCTTACACATCTAGCCTATCAA
>Ga0256826_1000138_pt1 | contig 38206 bp, 39 predicted proteins | sample CV79metaG_FD_185975 | JGI IMG/M metagenome (GOLD analysis project Ga0256826, IMG submission 185975) | Hydrothermal vent microbial communities from East Pacific Rise, Pacific Ocean - CV79 | ecosystem: Environmental > Aquatic > Marine > Hydrothermal vents | place: Pacific Ocean: East Pacific Rise...
TAGTAATAACGGAGTCAAAAATATGTAGAAGTTAATTTTATATCCTGATTAGGTGCTTTTAGATTCAAAAAAGATGAGTTTTTTATGAATTTAGAGGTGTTGGAAATGTTATGGAATTATTTGGGTTAATAGAGTACTTAGCTATATTCTAGTAAAATGTGGTATATTTATTATTTGGACTTATCTTGAAAAATTATTTATCTCGTTTTATACTGTTGTTATTTGATTTACTGTTAATCTCCCTATCTATTACCTTGGCTTATTATACAAGAGAAATTATTTCACCAATCATAGGTGTTGAATTTGAAAGATCTATAGTAGATTTTTTTAAACTTTATATGTTGTTTTTAACTATTATAGCTGTAATGTTTTATGAAGGAATATATACTAAAAGATTTGATTTTTGGCATGAAAGTAAACAAGTTATTAAAAGTTTAATATTTTCTTTAATTATTGTTTTAGCTTATTTGGCAATTACCCAAAGTGTAGAAGATTATTCTAGAATTGTTATTGTCTTTACTTTTGTATATTTAGCGATACTCCTTCCATTGTTTAAAAATATTTTAAAAAAAACTCTTTTTAAGCTTGGATTATGGCAAAGAGTTGCTAAAGTGTATGGTAACGATGAGTTTATTGAAAATGAGATTTTCACTAACAATTATATAGGATATGTAAAGTCTAAAACAGATTTAGTTAAAACAGTTTTTATTAATGCTCAAAATATTGACTCTAAAGAGTTGAGTAAAATTATTGACAATGAAATAAGATCAAAGCATGAAGTTATTTTTATTCCACGAATTACAGAATATGAATTGTCACAGTCCTTTATTTATGAATTATCAAATACACGTACTAATCTTATAGAGATCCAGAATAGACTAAAAAGTAAATATAGATTGTTACTACAGCATGTATTTAATTATACTTTAGCAATTTTTCTTTTACCTATTTTATTGCCTATTATTGGAATATTAGCTTTTTTAATAAAAAAAGAATCTTCCGGACCTGTATTTTTTGCACACAATAGAATTGGACAAAATGGAAAAATAATTCCAACTTTCAAATTTAGAAGTATGTATAGTGATGCTAAAGAAAGATTAGAAATTTTACTAAATGAAAATGAAGATATTAAAAAAGAATGGGAAACAAACTTTAAATTAAAAGATGATCCACGTGTAACTAAAATTGGTGCGATCCTACGCAAAACATCTTTGGACGAACTGCCTCAAATATTTAATGTACTAAAAGGTGAGATGAATTTTGTTGGACCTCGCCCTGTAATAAAACAAGAAATTGACCAATATTATAAAGAAGATGCTGACTATTACTACATGGTTAAGCCTGGTATAACTGGACTTTGGCAGGTAAGTGGTAGAAGTGATACTGATTATGATTTTAGAGTATCTACTGACAAGTGGTATGTGTCAAACTGGTCTCTTTGGCTTGATGTAGTGATATTGTTTAAAACAGTGAAAGTAGTTTTGTTTAGAGAAGGAGCATATTAATGGTTTTAGTTACAGGTGGTAGTGGTTACATAGGTTCTCATACTCTTATACTTTTAGATGAGGCAGGATATGAGTTTGTAGTTTATGATAATCTTTTGAACTCTTCGAAAGAAGCAATAAAAAGAGTAGAAAATATTATAGGTAAAAGTATAGAGTTCGTTGAGGGTGATATACGAGATGAAGAGGCTTTATCTCGTGTGTTTGACTCGTACTCTATTGATTCTGTAATACACTTTGCTGGGCTTAAGGCGGTTGGCGAGTCTGTTGAAAAACCTTTAGAATATTATGATAACAATATAAATGGAACACTTGTTCTTCTCTCTGTTATGCAAAAGTATAACTGTAAAAGAATCATCTTTAGCTCTTCTGCTACTGTGTATGGAAATCCTGCAAGTAACCCTATAACCGAAGAATTTCCTCTGAGTGCTACAAACCCTTATGGTAAAACAAAGCTTTTTATAGAAGAGATACTTCGAGATGTAGCTGTAAGTGACACAGAATTTCAAGTAATAATACTTAGATACTTTAACCCTGTTGGGGCACATGAGAGTGGAACTATAGGTGAAGATCCAAATGGTATACCAAATAATCTTATGCCTTTTATAGCTCAAGTAGCAGTTGGAAAGAGAGAAGCTTTGAGTGTTTTTGGTGGAGACTATGAGACTGAAGATGGAACAGGTGTGCGAGACTATATACATGTTGTAGACTTAGCAGATGGTCATGTAAAAGCACTTGATAAAATAGCCTCAGTAGAGGGAACTCTAACTGTGAACTTAGGAACAGGAACGGGTTACTCTGTACTAGACATGGTAAAAGCTTACGAGAAAGCTTCTTCTAAAAAGATAAACTACAACATAGTACCTAGACGTGCAGGGGACATAGCCGCATGTTATGCAAATCCTAGTTTTTCTAAAGAAGTTCTAGGATGGGAAGCTGTTAAAACTTTAGACGAGATGTGTGCAGACAGTTGGAAATGGCAGATGAATAATCCTGAAGGGTATGTAGAGTAATGCATATGGAGTCTATTATGACTATAACAAACTTTTATTCTCAAGGGATAGCGTTGCTAAACTCAGAAGAGTTCTGCAAGAAGTATATTTAGAAAGGAAATAATTGTGAGATTAACAGAGTTTGAATCTAATGCCATTAAAAAAGCTTTTCAAGAGAGTTTTGAAAATGGTGATATATATCTTTTTGGAAGTCGTGTTGATGATAGTAAAAAAGGTGGCGATATAGACTTGTACTTAGTTCCTACTCAAAAGTTTGAAAATGAGAGTCAAAGAAAGGTAGACTTTCAGATAAAGCTAGATGAATACATAGGTGAACAAAAAGTAGATGTAGTTATGGCTAAAGATACTAGTAGACTCATAGAGCAAGAAGCTATAAGAAAAGGGGTAAACTTGATGCACTTAGGAAAAGTTAAAGTAAATAAACTTATAAATGAATGTGAAAAACATCAGTTATGGATCGTAGAATCATTTCAAGAGATACAAAATATTTTTCCACTTTCAGGAAAAAAGTATACAAAGCTTGATGCAATGGAAATCAAAAATATAGATCAATTTCTTTTTAGATTTTCTAAGATGCAAGATACTATAGGTGAAAAGTTATTTAGACTGATAGTGAAAGATTTTGTTGAAGATACAAGTGAAATGACTTTTATTGATATACTTAATAGATTAGAAAAAATAGGTATTATAGATAGTGCTCAAGAGTGGAAAAGTTTACGTAAAGCTAGAAATGACATCTCTCATCAATATGATGATGAAGCTGAAGAGATGGCAGAAGCGATAAATAATATTTTTGCTCAAAAAGATATATTGCTAGAAATCTTTACAAATATCAAAAAGTATTATGAAAGTAGACTTTAAAAGTACAGTGTGATATAATGACAACATATTGACAAAAAGGAATATTATGCAAGCAGTTTTATATTCTGAAGCTAGAAATAATTTACGAAGTATTATTACTAAAGTATGTGATGATTTTGAAGCTTATATAATTACTACAAAAGAGAAACAGTCGGTTGTGCTTATATCTCAAGCTGAGTATAACTCTATGAAAGAGACAATATATTTGTTGTCTTCAAAAAAGAATAGAGATAGGCTGACAGATGCAGTTGAGCAGATAGAGAGTTCTAAGTTTTTAAAGAAAGATGTTGTTATATGATTTTAGGTTTTGCAGATCAAGGTTGGGATGACTACCAGTACTGGCAGCAAAATGACAAGCAGATACTTAAAAGAGTAAACCTTCTAATAAAAGACATAAAAAGAAATCCTTATGACACAGATGGACTAGGCAAACCTGAAAAACTAAAAGAGAATTTTAGTAGTTACTTTTCTCGTAGAATTACGTCTGAGCATAGACTTGTGTATAAGATAATTGATGATTTAGTGATTATTGCACAGTGTAGATTTCACTACTAGAGTATTTTGATATAATGAGACAAGTGTAAAGGAAAAATAATGGGTGCATTACGACTAGAAGAAGTTCACTATACATATAATGACTACAAACTTTGGAAAGGAGACTGGGAGTTAATGAGTGGTCATCCCGTGGCTATGAGCCCTGCTCCTATGAGAAAGCATCAGAGTTTGGCTAGTACAATTATAACTGAGTTAACTAATCAACTTGATGAGTGTCCATCATGTGAAGTTCTTGGTGAAGTAGATTATAAAATAAGTGATGATACTATTTTACGACCTGACATAGTGCTTACCTGTGGGGAAACAAATGAGAATTATCTTACAAAAGCACCGGAAATAGTAGTAGAAATCATAAGTCCTTCAACTGCCAAGAGAGATGAAACATACAAGTTTGATGTCTATGAAGCTGAGAAAGTAAAGTATTACATTATAGTTTATCCTGATGATCTTGTTGCAAAAGTTTACAAGCTTGACGGGAAAGAGTATGACAAGCAAGGGGACTTTAGTGAAGAGATTTATGAGTTTGAAGATACAAAATGTGGTGTGAGTTTAAACTTTTCCAAAGTGTTTAAACGGTTTCGTGTATAAATTAGTTGACAAAATATACTTAAAGTGTTAGTATTGTAAAATAACTTATACAAAAAGAGACAGTATGATAGAAATATCACTTCAAAATAGTTTGATAGCGACTTTTACTCAAGATAAGAACTCTTATCTTATTGACTACAAAAACTTCCAGATAGAAAACTCCATAGCCCTCTCTGTGCCAAATACAAAAAAGTTCTATACATATGAACATAGATTCCCTCCCTATTTTGAGACTTTTATACCTGAAGGGTATTTGTATGAAATCTTTAAAAATATACTTACAAAAGAGCATGGGACTATAGATGACTATCTTATATTTTCTAAGCTTGCTCCAAATATAGAGAGTAGACTACATTACTCAAGTGATTTTTCGCAGCTAAATTTTGATTTTTTAACTGTTGAAAATATTTTAGAAGATGATTCTTCCGATACATTTGACAAACTTTTACATACATTCTTAGATAAAAATGCCATTAGTGGTGTGCAGCCAAAAACAATAGCACTTTTAAAAGATAAAGAAACACTCCATGTAAAAGAACACATCATTAAAACATGGGGAAATGAATACCCCAATTTAGCTGAAAATGAGTACTTTTGTTTAAAGGCTTGTGAATATGCAGGACTTACTATCCCTCAAATACAGCTTTCCAAAAACAGAAACTTTTTACTTGTGGAAAATTTTATATTTCTAGAAGATGAAGTGTTAGGGTTTGAAGAGATACTCTCTATTATAGATAAAAATAGAATAAAAAAGTATGATGGAAGTTATGAGCAAGTGGCGAAAGTTATTTATGAGTTTACTACGAACAAAAAAGAGTCTCTGTCTCACTACTTTAAAATGATTGTTATGAGCTACCTGCTAAAAAATGGAGATGCACATTTGAAAAACTTTGGACTCCTCTTTAGTCGAGATTTCTCAAAAATATTTTTAAGTCCTGTTTATGATGTAGTAAATACTACTGTTTATATACATAAGGACAAACCGGCTCTTATGCTTGGTGGAAAAAAAGTGTGGTGGGGAAGGGATGAACTTGAAAACTTTGGCGTGAAGAGTTGTCTCTTAACTGCAAAAGAGGCAAAAACGGCCTATGAAGAGTGTGTAAAGGCTTTAGAAATTATGATGCAGGAGTTAGAAGAGTATATGTATGAAAATCCTAACTTTAAGACTATAGGAAATAGGATGTTAGATAGTTTTAAACTCTCACTAAAGCATAAAACTATGAAGGAGTTACCACTTGAACTTACTAGAACTTGGTGAGATTGTCCGTCGTCTACGAAAAGAGAAAAGTATAACACAAGAGCAGTTAGCAAAGATGGCGAGCATCAGCAGAGCTACACTTTCTAAACTTGAAAATGGAAATATTGCACAGGTCTCTATAGTGACACTGAATGATATTTTAAATCACTTGGGTTATGAGTTAGACATTAAGGCAAGTAACCCTTTTATGAGTAAATAATGAAACTTATTTTACTCATTTTTTTCTCATTATCACTATTTTCCTCTAAACCTGATCTCCTTTTACTTAAAGTTTATAAAGATCAAAACATTATTGGCTGGGTTATGAGTGAAAAGCTTGATGGGATTCGTGCTTACTGGGATGGAAAGCAGTTACTGAGTCGTGGTGGGAAGATTATACATGCTCCTGCTTGGTTTTTAGAGGGCTATCCTTCTTTTGCAATAGATGGTGAGCTGTGGAGTAAACGTGGTGATTTTGAAAATATATCTAGTATCGTTCGCGACAAGGTTCCAAGTGTAGAGTGGCGAGAGATAAAACACTATATATTTGAAGTTCCTAATGCTAAGGGTACTTTGTTTGAAAGACTAGAAAAAGCAAAGCCTTATGAATCTCACTCTATTAAGATAATTCCTCAAATAGTTATAAAAGATAAAAAAGCTATGCAAGAGTTTTTGAAAGATGTAGAGAGTAAGGGTGGTGAAGGCATAGTAGTTCGAGATCCTAATGCTCCTTATATAAATAAAAGAACATCTAAAGCTCTGAAAGTAAAGAGTTTTTTAGACAGTGAGTGTGAAGTTGTTGGGCATAAAAAGGGGAAAGGAAAATATAGTAAAGTGTTAGGTTCCCTACAATGTAAACTTCCTAATGGCACACTTTTTTCAATAGGCTCAGGTTTTAGTGATGAAGAAAGAAAATATCCTCCTCCAATTGGTGCTATTGTTACTTTTAAATATCAAGAGTTAACGAAATATGGTAAACCTAGATTTCCAGTGTTTATGAGAGTGAGAAGATAGTTTAAGTAATATATTACCATTCTACACACTTAAGAGCTTCCCTCTTTTTTAGATGTTGCGTTTAGTGACATCCACTTTTACTTTTTACACATAAAACTTTTATTTAATACTCTTTTTGATATAGTGCAGTAACTGTTTTTTCCTAACCTCTATGAGGATAGTAATGTCTAACATTTACTGTTCCTTAGTGTGGAAAACAAATATATTCTAAAAATAGAATTTTTAAAGGTAGGTTATATGGAGCATATAGTAACTTCAAACCCGTATTTTGGTGTGTTTGTACTGTTTGTAATGACATTCGGTGCATTTATAGCAACTACGGTAATCGCTCGTTTAGCGAGTCGTGCATTAGCTGCTAAAGATAGCGAAAAGATTAAACTTTCAGTTTATGAGTGTGGACCAGAGATCACAAAACAACCAAATAGAATTTCGCCTCAGTTTTACCTGTTCGCGTTACTCTTCATACTTTTTGATGTTGAGATCGTTTTCATGTTCCCATGGGCAGTAGACTTTAAACTACTTGGTTGGTTTGGTTTCGCTGAGATGTTAATGTTTATACTACTTCTTGCTATCGGTTTTGTATACGCATGGAAAAAAGGAGCCCTAGAATGGCACAACATAAAGTAAATTATACACAAGATGGTGGACTTCCAGTTGCACTAACTTCGATTGATAAAATCGTAAACTGGGGACGTTCAAACTCTATATGGGCACTGACTTATGGTCTTGCTTGTTGTGGTATTGAGATGATGGCATCAGGTGCTTCACGTTTTGACTTCGATAGATACGGTACTATTTTCCGTGCAAGTCCGCGTCAAGCTGACCTTATGATAGTTGCAGGAACACTTACTAAAAAACATGCTGAGTTTATTAAGCGTTTATATGACCAAATGACAGAGCCTAGATGGGTAATTTCTATGGGTTCATGTGCTAACACTGGTGGTATGTTTAACACTTATGCAACTGTTCAAGGTGTTGACCGTATTATTCCTGTTGATCTTTACTTACCTGGTTGTGCACCTCGTCCTGAGACACTTCAATATGGTGTAATGTTACTACAGAAAAAAATCCGTGCAAACAAAGCTGGAAATGCTCAAAAGCCAAAAAGGTTAATGTAATATGAGAAAGTATACTCCTAAAGACGATGTACAAGCAAAAGCTTACTACACTGACAGATATTATGTAGCACCTCAAGTTCCAAAGAGTGAAGTTGCAAGTGATGAAGTTTTTGCGGCAGATTTAGCTGCTATAAAAGCAAAATTTGATGTTAAAGAGGCTTTTATTCAAGTTGGACAGATGATAGTTTACATTAACGCTTCAGACATTTATGCTGTTTTAGAGTTAATGAAAGAAGAACTTACTTATACACAACTCTCTGAACTTTCAGCGATTGACTGGTTAGCAAAAGATAACACTTTTGAGATCTTCTACCAAATGCTTTCTATGACTAAACGTAAACGTATTCGTATTAAGTTTTTCATCAATAACGGTGAAGCTGTAGACTCTGTAGAGAAGCTTTTCCGTTCGGCTGATTGGTCTGAGCGTGAGATGTTTGATATGTTCGGAATAGAAGCAAATAATCATCCATTTATGAAACGTATTCTTATGCCTTACGACTGGCAAGGTTACCCACTGCTTAAAACTTACCCATTACAAGGTGATGAGTTTGCTGCATGGTATGAAGTAGATAAGATCTACGGTAAAGAAGCTCGTGATCTAATCGGACCTGAAATCCGTGACACTGCTCGTGTTGACCGTTACGATTCTGATCGTTTTGCTCGTCTTGGTTTTGAAGTTCCTAAGGGGACGGAGATTACAGGTAATGAACCTAGAAATCCTCAAGATTATCAAGAAGAGGGTGGCGTTTTCCTCATCAAAAAATATACTAAAGAATCATCAAAAATCATTGATGATCCACAAAGATAGGCGGTAATATATGGCACAGGTAAAAAATAGATTAACACCGTTTTTTGAAAACATTACTTTTGATAGAGAAGATAATGAACTCATACTAAACTTTGGTCCGCAACACCCTTCTGCTCACGGGCAGCTGCGTTTAATGCTTCACTTACAACAAGAGATGATAGTAAAAGCACACCCAGATGTTGGTTACCTTCACCGTGGTATGGAGAAGATGGCTGAGAACATGATATACAATGAGTTCATGCCTACGACTGACCGTATGGATTATATTGCTTCAAGCTCAAACAACTACGGTTTTGCTCTTGCAGTTGAAAAACTTATAGATGTTGAAGTTCCTCGTCGTGCGAAAGTTATTCGTATGATGCTTTTAGAGATTAACAGACTTATGTCTCACCTTTTCTGGCTTGCAACTACTGCTCTAGATATTGGTGCTATGACAGTATTCCTTTTCGCATTCCGTGAGAGAGAGTACTTAATGGACATTATTGAAGGTTATTGTGGTGCTAGATTAACACATGCTGCTATTCGTATTGGTGGTGTTCCTCTAGATATTCAAGACTCTTTTATAGTACAACTTAAAACATTCCTTGATAAGCTTCCAGCTAACATCAAAGACTATGAAGATTTACTTGATACTAACCGTATCTGGTTAATGAGAATGGAAGAGGTTGGTGTTGTCTCTAAAGAGATGGCACTTTCATGGGGATGTTCAGGTCCAATGCTTAGAGCATCTGGTGTAGCTTGGGATATTCGTAAAGAAGAGCCATATGAGTTATATGATGAAGTAGAGTTTAATGTTCCTTTCTCTGACAAGGGTGATAACTTCGCTCGTTACCGTGTTTACATGGAAGAGATGAGAGAGTCTGCAAAGATTCTTTACCAAACAATGGATATGTATGCTGAGTGTGTTAAAAATGGACAAACTGAGTTAATGGCTCACGCTCCAAAATATATCTCTGCTCCAAAGCTAGATATTATGACTCAAAACTACTCATTAATGCAGCACTTTGTTCTTGTAACCCAAGGTATGAGACCACCAGTTGGTGAGCTTTATGTAGCGACAGAGTCACCAAAAGGTGAGCTTGGTTTCTTCATAAACTCTCAAGGTGGACCATACCCTTACAGATTGAAGCTTCGTGCTCCATCTTTCTGGCACACTGGTATTTTAACTGACCTTTTACCAGGTCACTACATTCCGGATGTTGTTGCTATTATTGGTACGACAAACATAGTATTTGGTGAGGTTGATAGATAATGAAAAGATATGATTTACGTAAACTAAAAAACGATTTCGAACCTCGTATGAAAGAGATTCTTAGCGAATCACATAAAGCAAATGAAACACTTATATTTCTTTTTGAAATAGGAGATTTTACTCCTATTCAAAGATCTGCTGACTTAGTAAAAGAGTCTGGTTATGAGTTATTTAACTCATTAAAATTCAACGAAGTCGACTGGACTATCGTCGTTAAAAAAGATTAGGATTTTATTTTGAGTAAAGTCTATTTTTCTACTTGGAAAGGGGAGCTGATAAATAATATCGGTAAACCTGAAGAAGAGTGGGAAGAATCAGCATATAATCTACCAGCACAATATGACGATCACCGTGAATCTAAAGCCTTTATTGGTTGGGATGGTGTGGCTCTTTTTTCTGAAGATGTAGATGTAATCCGTTTAGCAATGGAATATGCAGCACAGTACCAAGAGTATTCTGAAGCTTGTGGGCGTTGTGCTCCTGGGCGTTGGGGTGGTCGTATTTTATATGATCAACTTGACAAAATTGCTCGTGGTGAAGGTGCAGTAGCTGATTTGGATCACTTAAAAGAGATCGGAAAAAGTATGCAAATCACATCTAAGTGTGAGATTGGTAAGACTGTTCCTAACCCTATTATTGACCTTATGACTCATTTTGAAGATACATTCATGGAGTGTATAGAGAGCCAAAAAGAGTCAAAGCACTATAAAGAAAGCATAGGTTACATTGCAAAAATCACTTCTCCGTGTAGTGATGCTTGTCCTGCTGATGTTGACATTCCTGGGTATATAGAGGGTGTAAGAGATATGCGTTTTGATGACTCTCTTATGGCAACTCGTGAGACTATGCCTCTAGCGCATGTTTGTGGTCGTGTTTGTCCTCACCCATGTGAAGATGCTTGTCGTCGTACAAACCTTGATGAACCTATTAGTATTATGGCACTTAAACGCCTTGGTGCTGACTGGGAAACTGACCATGGGTATGACTTCTTTCAACCTATGGCACCTAAACCTAAAACTGGTAAAAAAGTAGCGGTTATTGGGGCTGGTCCTGCCGGTCTTACAACTGCTTACTATTTAGCAGCTGAGGGTGTGGAAGTAGATGTTTATGAAGCACTTCCTGTTCTTGGTGGTGAGGTAACTGTAGGTGTACCTGAGTACCGTATGCCATGGGATAAGTATCTTAAAGACATTGAATGTGTTCGTGATATGGGTGTAAACTTCATAGTTAACCATGCTGTAACAGCTGATGAGATGAGAGAGTTTGAAACATCTTATGATGCAACAATGATCGCTTCTGGTACTCGTATATCTAAGGCCGTTCGTTGTGCAAATGAACGCGAAGAGATACAAGGTTACTGGGGCGCTATTGACTTTCTTGACTGGGTTAACCTTTATGAAAAGTTTGACATTAAAACGCCTGAGTCTGTTCAAAAGCAACAGATGCTACCAACTGACCATGTAGATTTAACTGGTAAAACAGTTGCTTGTGTTGGTGGTGGTTTTACATCTATGGATGTTGTACGTTGTGCTATTCGTGCAGGTGCTTCTCGTGTTGTGATGATTTATCGTCGTGATGAGAAGACTATTATTCGTAATACTACTTATGAAGAGTACCATGAAGCGGTTGAAGAGGGTGTAGAGTTTATCTTTCACTCGGCTGTAAATGAGATTATCGATGAAAATGATGTTCTTAAAGCACTCGTTATTGATAAGTTTGAGCTCGTTCCAGATCCTAATGGTGGACGTGCACAACTTGTTAAAATAGAAGGCGCTTCTGAGACTATAGAGTTTGACTATTTAGTTCCGGCTGTTTCTCAGTCTGCTGACTTAGGTTTTTTACCTGAAGAGTGGGAGTTAGATATGACTTCATGGGCAACTATTAAAACAAATGGTAAAGACTATATGACATCTCGTAAGGGCATTTTTGCTTCTGGCGATTGTGAATATGGTCCTATGACTATTGTAAACGCAGTTGGTCAAGCTAAACGTGGTGCTTCTGTTATAAGCCGCTACATCGAGACGGGTGAGATAACCCTAAACGATGATGAGATTATGGAAGATCACCTTAAAAAACTAAAAGTTTACGATAAGAAAGAGAAAGTAACTGGATGGTTACCGGGTCTACCACGTGAACATAGTAGTGTTTTAGATACTGCGTTTAGAAAGACAAATAATGAAGAGGTTAACTTAGGCTTTACACAAGAACAAGCACTAAGTGAAGCAGACCGTTGTATGCGTTGTTACTACATCGCTATGGTTCAGGCATAGGAGGCTATTATGAGTAAGATTATAAATTTTAAGATTGATGGCCAAAATGTAGAGGCTCAAAAAGGCGAGACTATTTTACAAGTAGCTCGCAAAAATGACATCTACATTCCTACTATGTGTTATATAGAAAAGACATCTGCTTGTGCATCTTGTCGTATGTGTGTTGTAGAAGCCCAGGGAGTTGATGGTTTTGTACTTTCATGTAACACGCCTCCAACTGAAGGCATAGAAATTACGACAAACAATGCGGCACTTGAAGTTGAACGTGTAAACATTATGAAACTTTATGATGTAAACCACCCTTTAGAGTGTGGTGTATGTGATAAGTCTGGTGAGTGTGACCTGCAAAACAAAACATTAGAGTTTAATGTAGGACAGCAAAACTTCTCAGCAAAAGATCAACCACGTAAAATAGAGCACTGGGGATTAATTAACTATGATCCTGCTCTGTGTATTATGTGTGAAAAATGTACTCATGTTTGTAATGAAGTTATAGGTGATGATGCTATTGATGTTAAGTTTGGTGGCTATGGTTCGACTATTATCCCTAAAAATGCTGAGACTCTTGACTGTACTTTCTGTGGTGAGTGTATCGCAGTTTGTCCAGTTGGAGCACTTGTAAGTTCTGACTTTCAGTACTCTGCAAATGCTTGGGAATTAAGCCGTGTTCCTTCTACTTGTGCACACTGTTCTGCAGGATGTTCACTAGAGTATGAAACAAGAAACACAAGCATAGATAACGCAGTAGATAGCATCTATAGAGTGAAGAATAACTTTGAGTTTACTTCACTTTGTGGTGCTGGTCGTTTTGGTTTTGACTTTGCAAATACAGCTGTGAGTGACAGTGCTGCGTTTGAGAAAGCTCTTGCTGCTTTAGAATCTGCTAAAGCTATTCGTTTTTCTTCTATTATTACAAATGAAGAAGCACACATCTTACAACGCTTAAAAGAGAAAATGGGTCTGAAACTTTTCAACGAAGATGCAAGACTTTTTGCCGTCTTTATGAAAGCTTATAGCTCAGTGAGTGGAAAACTACACCATAGTGGTTCATTAGATGCAATCAAACAAGCTGATGGTGCTATTATCATCGGGAGTCGCATTGCTACTGATAACCCAGGTGTTAGATATGCACTTACTACTGCTTCAAAACATAATGGTGCAAAGATAGTATATGCGCATCCTATAGAAGATGCACTTATGCAAAACACTGCATCGCAGTTTATGAAGTATGAGGCTGGAAGTGAAGAGGGTGTTATGGCTCTTTTAGCGAACACTCTTTTAAAAGATGCAGACCTAAGTGAAGTGGAGAGAGCATATTTTGACTCTTTAGACTTAGGGTACTTAGAAGCTGAAAGTAATGTAGGTGAAGATGAACTTGCTAACATTACAAAAACTTTTGCAAGAACTCAAAATAGAGTACTTATAGTTGGAAGTGATGTATTTGCTCATGAACGTGCAGATAACATTGCAAAACTAGCAGCGCTCATAGAAAAATATACAGACTTCTCTTTAGTAATAATTCCAGAAAATGTAAACACTTTAGGTGTTTCACTTATCTGTGACTTAGACAAAGATGAAGCTATAGAAAATGTTGTTGGATTAAATGCAGAAGGTTCTTTTGTTATAGGTGCAACTGAGGGGGCTGACTTAGCTCTTGGTGCACTTAACCAACAAGAGGGAACTGTTGTAAGCATAGACAATCAAGTACTTCCTTTAAATGTAGCACTCTCTTATGAGGGTTACACTCTAAACGACTTAGCAAATAGCTTAGGTTTAGATAAAGAGAACACTGTTGATTATACACAAGAGTTAAACGCAGCTAAAGGGTTTAAAGCGATTAACTTTGACTCTTTAGAAAACTTCTTAGATAAGTACGGAAAAGATGTTCGTGGTTATATTTTAGATGAAGTTTCATGCGAAGCGAATGGTGAAGTAGAGGAGATAGCTGACCTTCCAGAGTTTAATGGAACAGTTATTTACCACTCAAATCCAGTCTTACAGTTTAATGAGTTTACAAATGTAACTTCTCAGTTAGAAAAAGACACTAGCCTAAGAGGTTCTGCCCAGTTCGCAGCGGCAGCTAAAGTAAGTGATGGTGAGATGCTAGAGATTAGCTTCGGTTCTTCTACCGTTAAAAGAGTCTTCAAATTAGATAAAGAGTTAAAAGGGACAGTGGCACTTAACCCTATGTTTGATATAAACGTAAACAAAAGTGAATATAGATTCCTAAAATCCAAAATAGTGAGAGTGATGTAATGAGTAATGTAGTCATAAACATTGATGGAAAAGATATACAAACACAAGAGGGTGAGTTTATACTTAATGCCGCTCGTGCTAACGATATCTTTATTCCAGCTATATGTTATTTAACAAGATGTAGTCCTACTCTAGCTTGTCGTATTTGTCTCGTTGAAGCTGATGGTAAACAAGTGTATGCTTGTAATGCCAAAGCCAAAGATGGAATGAATATTACAACTACGACGGAAAATATTGAGAAAGAAAGACGTGCAATCATGGAAGTATATGATGTAAATCATCCACTTCAGTGTGGTGTATGTGATCAATCTGGCGAGTGTGAGTTACAAAACTATACACTTGAAATCGGTGTTGATTCACAAACATATGCAGTCAAAGATGTAGATAGAAGTTCTCATGACTGGGGTCACTTACACTACGATCCGGGTCTCTGTATAGTTTGTGAGCGTTGTGTAACTGCTTGTAAAGATATGATTGGAGATAATTCACTTAAGACTATAGCTCGTGGCGGGGATGCGCTTGAAGCGGAGTTTAAAGAGACTATGCCTAAAGATGCTTATGCAATGTGGAATAAACTCAATAAATCTGTTATTGGTCTTACGAATGGTACAGATGTTTTAGATTGTACATCTTGTGGTGAATGTGCTGCTGTTTGTCCTGTTGGGGCTTTAGTTGATACACAGTTTATGTATAAATCAAATGCATGGGAACTTACTCAGGTTCCTGCCACTTGTGGACACTGTTCTGCTGGATGTCAAATATCGTACGATGTGAAGCATACAAGTATTGAGAATCCAGAAGATAAGATATACCGTGTTATGAACGAGTGGAATTATGTCTCTCTATGTGGTGCTGGCCGTTATGGTTTTGACTACGAGAACCGTGATGTTGTAAAAGATGAAGTTGCATTTGCTGCTGCAGTAGAAGCTTTCAAAAAAGCAGACACTATTAACTTTACTTCAACTATTACAAATGAAGAAGCATATATCTTAGAGAAACTCAAGGATAAGTTTGGTTACAAACTTGTCAATGAAGAAGCAAAATCTTTCCAAACTTTCTTAAAAGATTACTCTGAGGTAAGTGGCACTTCTCTTTATGGTAGTGATTTAAAGGAGTCTATGAACTCTAACTTTATCGTGAGTATTGGTACAGCTATTAAAACTGATAATCCAAATGCACGTTACTCGTTGAATAACTCACTTACAGTAAACAAAGGTGCAGCACTTTACTTCCACCCAGTAGCAGATCCTGTTGTTGATGGTATGAGTAAAAATATCTTAAGTATTAATCATAAACCGCTTCAAGAAGAGACGGCTCTATACTTAATACTTGATCTTTTTGCAGACAAGTCTAAACTACCAACTGATATTGTTGAGTATTTAGCATCTTTTCACTCTACAAAAACTGTTACAGTAACTGAAACTATTAAAGAGAAAGTTATTGAAATCGTTAAAGAGATGAAAGTAAATGAAGAGACTGGGCAAGAGGAAGAAGTAGAAGTAGAAAAATCTAAAATGCTTCCTAAAAAAGTAAGTAAAGAAGTTGAAGTTGATGAAAATAGACTTATTGCTATGCTTGGAATGAAAGATGATTTTGATGAAGTCCTTGCAAAATTTATGAAGAAAAAAGATAGTTTCTCTCTCATAGTTGGACCTGACCTTTATAAGCACCCTAACTCTAAAAACTTAGCTCGTTTAGTAGCTTTAGTTGAAAAATACTCGAAGTTTGAGTTAGTGATGATTCCAACACTTACAAATACACTCGGAGTTGCTCTTATAAATGAGCTCTCAAGCGAGGCTGGAACTAACTCTATTGGTTATAACACAAAAGGTGACTTTGTTTTAAGTGCCTTAGGTGATGGCGATCTAGATATGCCAGCAATTAACCAACAAGAGGGAACACTTACAAGTATAAACAAGCGTGTTAACCCTACAAATGCAGCACTTAGTTATGGTGGTTATACACTTAATGACATTGCAAATGCTTTAGGTTTAGAGGCTGAAAATACAATTGATTATACTATTGTGATAGCTTCAAATCCAAGCTTTAAAGCAATAGCATTTGATGATTTACCTGACTTTTATACAAACAGTGGGGAAGAAGTTCGTGGCTATATGCTTAACTCTTTAGAGGTAGCTGTTGGAGCTGATGAAAGTGTGAATAAAATAGATGAAGCTCTTATGTTAGAAGATGCTATAATCTACTTAGCAAACCCTGTAAGACAGTTTACAGACTTTACAAAAACAACTACTAATCTTGATGAAGAGAGTGGTGTTTATATGAGTGCTGAAGCTTTAGAGAAATCTGACTTCAACGCTGGTGATAGTGTAAAAGTAAAAACTGCAAATGGTGAACTTACTGCAAACATAGTAAGTGACAACAAAATAGCAGGTGACATTGTTGTTTTACCAACATTTGATTCTAAATTAAACTCAGAGGCTTTAGTAAACGGTTACCGTTTTGCTGCAGCTTCGATACAAAAGGTGTAATATATGGATAACGCATATCTAATTGAAACGATTATAAAAGTCGTTGTAATTTTACTAGTATTCTCAGCTCTTGCTGGTATTGGTACATATTTTGAACGTAAGGTACTTGCATTTATGCAACGCCGCCTGGGGCCAATGAACGTTGGTCCTTTTGGTTTACTACAAGTTGGGGCTGATGGTATCAAACTTTTTACAAAAGAAGATATTATTCCTACAAATGTTGTAGGTCCAATCTTTAAAATTGCACCAGTTATTACTGCTGCAACTGCTTTTATGGCAGCAGCTGCAATTCCATTCTTACCATCTTTCACGATGTTTGGTTATGAAGTTCACCCAATAGTTGCAGATATTAACATCGGTATTCTTTATGTACTTGGTGTTATGGCTGTTGGTCTTTTTGGGCCACTTCTTGGTGGTATGGCTTCAGCAAATAAGTTTGCACTACTTTCAGCTGCTCGTGCTGCGGCAGTGTTTATCTCTTACGAAGTTGTAACAGGTCTTTCGATTTTAGCACCGATTATGATGGTTGGTTCACTTTCACTTATTGACTTTAACAACTACCAAGCAGAAAATGGTTGGATCCTTTGGTCACAACCAGTTGCATTCATACTTTTCTGGATAGCTGCGTTTGCTGAGACAGGTCGTACACCTTTCCACCTTATCGCAAATGATCATGAAATTATTGATGGTTTTGGTACTGAGTACTCTGGTATGAGATGGGGTCTTTTCTTCATCGGTGAGTATGCAAATATGTTCTTTATCTCTTTTGTTATCCCTATTCTTTTTATGGGTGGTTTTGGAGATGGTTCAGTTCTAGGTGCATTCGCACTTCTTGGTAAAATGGCATTTTTCTTCTTCTTCTTCTTATGGACAAGAGCTGCATGGCCAGATGTTAGACCAGATCAACTTATGTGGTTGTGTTGGAAAGTTCTTATGCCTATAGCCGTGATTAACGTTGTTATCACTGGTTTAGTGATGATGTTTTAGGAGAGATGATGGAGCAATTTAATAATAGAAATGTAGCCGATGGTGGCTACTACTTAGTAGACATTGAAGATTATCCAACTACTGGTTGGGGAAAATTCAAACGTGTAGTAGATAGAACTTTTAAACTAGAGCTTTTTGTAGGTCTCTGGGTAGTTCTTCGTGAGATGATTAAGTTTGACATTCATACTATCTCTTATCCTGAGGAAAAGATGCCTATTGGACCACGTTACCGTGCTGTTCATAAGATGAAACGTCTTTGGGAATCAGATACTGAGCGTTGTATTGGTTGTGGACTTTGTGAGAAGATTTGTATCTCTGACTGTATTCGTATGGATACACACATTGATGAAGAGTCTCGTAAAGAGGTTAGTGAGTACACTATTAACCTTGGTCGCTGTATCTTCTGTGGATACTGTGCTGAAGTTTGTCCTGAGCTTGCGATTACACACGGTGGTGAGTATGAAAATGCATCAGATCAACGTGAACACTTTGTTGATTACGAAGTTATGTTAACACCTATCGATGTTATGAAGCAAAATGCTCAAAAAGAGTTCGAAGGTTTTGGTGCAATTACACCACATGAAGATGAGCGTGTTAAGAAAACACCTCTCGCTTACTAAGGAGATTTAAGTATGTTTGAAGCAGTAGCATTTTACCTGTTCGCATTTTTAACAATTACAATGTTTTTGATTACAGTTTTGTCATCACAAGCACTCTATGCGTTAAGTGCATTAGCAGCAGGGATGATTTTTATATCAGCATTTTTCTTTATTTTAGGAGCTGATTTCTTAGGCGCGGTACAGATTATCGTTTACACTGGTGCCGTTATGGCACTTTACGCATTTGGTATGATGTTTTTTGATACTACACGTGAAGTCAAAGAGAAGAAGGGTAATAAGTTTATTATTATTGGTCTCTCAACATTAGCAGCAGTAATGGTTGTAGCTATTTTTGCAGCACCTATCGTATCTACAAATATGCAAGCTTTTTATCCTATGATAGATGGTGTTGGAAATACACAACAAGTAGGTCTCGTACTCTTTACTAAGTATCTTATTCCATTTGAAGTAGCAGCAGTAATGCTACTAGTTGCAATGGTAGCTGGTATTGTTTTAGCTGGAAAGAAAATGGACTTATCTCTTACTCTTATGAATGCAGAAGATATTAAGAGAATAGAAGACGAACAAAATAAAAAGGTACTTTCATGATGGAAATAGGTTTAAACCACTATCTAATTTTATCTACAATTCTTTTTGCTATTGGTTTAGTAGGAATTATGCGTAGAAAGAATCTTCTATTGCTCTTTTTTGCAACGGAGATATTATTAAACGCAGTAAACATTGGTTTTGCTGCAATTTCACACTACTATGGCGACTTAACAGGTCAGATGTTTGCATTCTTTGTAATCGCAATCGCTGCTTCTGAGTTAGCTGTAGGACTTGGTCTTTTAATCGTTTGGCATAAACGTCACGGTAACATTGATCTTGATACTATGACAAGTATGAGAGGATAACAGAATGGAAAAATATTTATACATTGCACTTTTCGCACCTCTAGTGAGTTCTATGTTCTCAGCACTATTTACAAACACTCCAAAGAAACAGTTTGTAGGGATCATCGCATCTTTACTGATTTTTTCTGCATTTGTAAGTAGTTCTATACTTCTTACTCACATCTTAGGTGGTGGGGAAATAGTTCACGTTGAGATGATGACATGGATGCACACTGGTAATCTCTACATTCCTTTTGGTTTTGTAGTAGATCAAATCTCTGTAACTATGATGATGGTTGTAACTTTAGTCTCTACTATAGTACATATCTACTCTATTGGTTATATGGATCACGACAAAGGATTTAATAGATTCTTCGCTTGGCTTTCAGCTTTTGTTTTCTCTATGATGATTCTTGTTATGAGTGACAACTTCGCTGGTCTTTTCATCGGTTGGGAAGGTGTTGGTCTTTGTTCTTGGGGTCTTATCGGTTTCTGGTTTCATAAAGAGGTCGCTACTTGGGCTGCAAACGAAGCATTTATAATGAACCGTATTGCTGACCTTGGAATGTTAATCGGTATTTTCCTTGTTTACTGGAATACAGGCTCACTACAGTATGACATCGCATTCCCTGCAATGGCACATCTTGATACTGCAACTTTAACTTGGATAGGTATCTTTCTTTTTGTGGGTGCAATGGGTAAATCAGCTCAGTTTCCACTTCATACATGGCTTGCAGATGCGATGGAAGGTCCTACACCAGTTTCTGCTCTGATTCATGCAGCAACAATGGTTACAGCGGGTGTTTATTTAGTTGTACGTTCAAACGAGCTTTATGACTTAATTCCTAATGTTGGTCTCTTTATCGCTTCACTTGGCGCGTTTGTTGCTCTTTTTGCAGCTTCAATGGCTCTTGTAAACCGTGATATGAAACGTATTATTGCATACTCGACTCTTTCACAACTAGGTTATATGTTTGTGGCAGCAGGTCTTGGTGCTTACTGGGTTGCACTCTTTCACCTTATGGCTCATGCATTTTTTAAAGCACTCCTTTTCTTAGGTGCTGGTAATGTTATGCACGCAATGCACGATGAACTTGATCCATTTAAAATGGGTGGACTTTATAAAAAAATGAAATGGACAGCAATTATGATGACTGTTGCTTCAGTTGCATTAGCTGGAATCTTTCCACTTGCAGGTTTCTTCTCTAAAGATGCTATCTTAGAAGCTGCATTTGCTGAACATCACTATATTATCTACTCTGTAATACTTTTTACAGCCGGTCTTACAGCATTCTATTCATTTAGACTAGTTGCTATGATTTTCCATGGTGAAGAGCGTTATAAACTTTTTGGTATTGATCCACATGAAGCTTACAAATTTATGCTTGTAGGAATGAGTCCTTTACTTATACTAGCAATTATTGCTGGAAGTTTGAAAGGTACTTATTTTGAAATGATTACGGAGTTACTTCCAAATACTGAGTATCATATTCATAGTGAACTTACTTTTTGGATTATGACAATTGGTACACAACTTTTTGTTGCAATAGCTATTATGTATGCATATAAGAAATATGCATTTTCTCCAGTTACTCTTCCTGATGGAACAAGTAAAACAGAAAATAGCTTTATGTACAAACTGTTAATTAACCAGTATTATATTCCTTATGCTTATGAAGAGTACATTGTTAAACCATACAATGAACTCTCAGCAGCAATGTGGGAAGTAGATAAAAAAGTTGTTGATGCAAGTGTTGATGGAATAGCTGGTATGTTCTATGGCCTTGGTGAAAACACAAGAGATATGCAGAGTGGAAATCTTTCTACTATGCTTAAATGGATGGTTGGTGGTACTGTAGCACTACTATCTTTAGCAGTAGTTTTCGGACTTGCTGCTAGATATTCTGATGAGATTCTTACAATCTTATCTGGCTTAGGAGTTTAGTATATGTTAGATCATATTTTAAGTATTTTAATTTTCTTCCCAGCACTTGCCGGTGTTATGGGATTTATGATAAATAAAGATAGTATGAGAGCTTACGGGCTCTCTGTAGCAACTATTGAGTTTGCCCTCTCTTTATGGTTATGGTTTTCATTTGATAACAATGTATCTGGTATGCAGTTTATGGAACATATGCCTCTTATCCCATCGTTTGGTATTAACTATATCTTAGGTGTAGATGGAATCTCTCTTTTCATCATCATTTTAGCAGCATTCTTTACTATGATTGGTATCGCTTCACTGACTGATACTAAAAATGTTAAGAACATGATTATTACTCTTCTGTTTTTACAGATGACTATGATTGGTGTATTTGCTGCCCTTGATGGAATTGTGTTTTATGTATTTTGGGAGCTTTCTCTTGTACCAATGCTTTATATCATTGGTGCATGGGGTGGACCTATGCGTATTTATGCATCTGTTAAATTTTTCCTTTATACATTTGCAGGATCTCTTGTTATGCTTGTTGGTATGCTATTTATGGCTTACTTCTTTTACCAAGCAACTGGTGTATGGTCATTCGCTATCCTTGATTGGTACCGACTTATTCTTCCTGAGAGTTTTCAGTTATGGCTATTTGCTGCGTTCTTTGTTGGTTTTGCTATTAAAGTACCAATGTTTCCATTTCATACATGGTTACCATATGCACACGGTCAAGCACCAACTATTGGTTCGGTTATACTAGCGGCAATTTTGCTAAAAATGGGTACATATGCATTTATCCGTTTTTCACTTCCTCTATTTCCAGATGCATCTGTGTACTTTATGTACCCAATCGCAGTAATAGCAATCATTATGATTATCTACACTGCAATGGTTGCTTATGCTCAAAAAGATGTTAAACAAGTTGTTGCTTACTCTTCTGTATCGCATATGGGTGTTATTATTCTTGGTACATTTGCTTTAAATGTTGAAGGTATATCAGGTTCAGTTTTCTTAATGATTGCTCATGGTGTTGTATCAGGAGCTCTCTTTTTACTTGTTGGTGTTATTTATGACAGACGTCACACGAAGCTTATGTCTGAGTTTGGTGGTTTAGCACATGTTATGCCTAAGTTTGCAACTATCTTTGGAATTATGATGATGGCATCAGTAGGTATGCCACTTACAATTAACTTTGTTGGTGAATTCCTTTCACTTCTCGGGTTTTATGAGCAGTCTCATATCTTAACATTATTAGCTGGTATTGCTATAGTTGTTGGTGCTATCTATATGTTAGCAGCATACAAAAAGATGTTCTTTGGTGAAGTGACAAAAGAGGAGAATAGAAATCTTCCAGATGTAAATAAACGTGAGTTATTAGCGCTTATTCCATTAGTACTTATTACGATTTGGTTAGGAATATATCCAAAACCAGTTTTAGAACCAATCAATAAATCTGTAGAGTCTATTGTGCAACTTATGCACAATAAAGCAACTTCAGATGAAGCTAAAATGAGAATACCTAATGTAACAGGTATTGTTATTAGTAAAACAACAGCGCAGGAGGCTCACTAATGTTAAGTCCAATCAATGTTTCAATAGAGTCTTTAAACCTAATTACTCTAGCACCAATGCTTATTCCTTTTGTTGGTGCATTACTTATTTTAGTTATAGATATACTTAAAGGTGGTCTTGATAGATCACTTTATGTAGTTATCAGTATACTTTTCTTAGCACTTGACTTTGGTGCTCTTTTAGAGGCTGCCGGTGCATTTAGTAAAGATGGTATTATGCTTGGTGTTTTTAATGTAATGCTTATAGATGGTTTAGCGATACTTTCTCAGTTTATTATCGTTGCAACTTCTATGCTTTTTATTCCATTAGCACTGACAAACAAACGTTTTCACGAGTTCTCTTATCCTGAGTTCTTCGCACTTTTCTTATTTATGATTGGTGGATTCCAGTTTATGGTTGCTAGTGATAATTTAATTCTTATCTTTGTTGGTCTAGAGACAGCTTCTTTAGCTCTTTATACTCTCATCGCTATGCATAACCGTGATAAGTCTTTTGAAGCAGCTATTAAGTACTTTACTATGGGTGCATTAGCTGCTGGTTTTTACTCTTTTGGTGCAATGGTATTTTATGCCCTTACTGGAAGTGTAGAGATTAATCAAATTGCTACAGTACTTGCAAACAATAATTATGCTGATATCGGTTTTGTTCTTGTGGGTGTAGTTTTTATGTTGGCTTCTTTTGGATTTAAACTTTCAATCGTTCCTTTTCATACTTGGACTCCCGATGTTTATGAAGGTTCATCAGCTGCAATGGCTGGTTATATGTCAATAGTACCTAAACTTGCTGCATTTGTAGTTGCAATGAGACTTTTTGAATTCTTAATTCACTCAAATGTTGTTTGGTTAGAAGTAGTACTTTATGCATTTGTAGTTATTACAATGACTGCTGCAAATGTTTGGGCACTTGTTCAAACAGACGTTAAACGTATGCTTGCTTACTCTTCTATATCTCATGCAGGGTTTGTTATGGCAGCTATTCTTATAGGTACGACTCAATCAAATAGTGCACTATTTCTTTACTGGATTTTATTTAGTTTTACCAACCTTGGTTCATTTTCTATGCTTTGGATCTCTCGTCAAAAAGAGCTACCTGGATACCAAAAAAGTGACCATAGTTTTGAGAAATTTTCTGGTATGATTAAAACATCTCCGATGGCAGCTATTGTAATGGCTATCTTTATGTTAAGTCTTGCTGGGTTACCACCATTTGCACTCTTTTGGGGTAAAATCTATATGATTAGTTCTGCGGTAACTGCTGGGTATACAGTACTTGCTCTTATTATGGCTCTTAACTCTGCAATTGCAGGTTACTACTACATTAAACTTATTGTTTATATGTTTATGAAAGACCCAATTGAAAGTAATGTAGACAACAATGGTCAGCTTTATGTTGCCAATGCTACGACTGCACTTAAAACTATTATCGGTTTTGCAATTATAGGAACTATATTTGCTTTTATAGCAGTAGATTCATTACTAGAATTTGTAACTGCTTTTGTTTACAACAGTGGCTACTAGGAAAGTAATCTATTTAAAAAATTAAAGGGGAAGAGAATTTGATACAATGGATACTCTTTACTCCCTTTCTTGTTAGTCTACTAGCACTCAACTCTTTTGCACTTGAAGTAACTATGAATAGTGCAAAAGATAACTTTTCTCGTTACTCAACACTTACTTTATCAGATAAAAACTCTTTTGTATGTCAAGCAATGAAAAATGATTTTGATGTTACTACAGAGATTATATGTGCATTTTCTAAAAAACCATCTAGTGATATATCACAGTTACAAAATAGCTTTTTTAAAGTGAATACACTTATTAAAAAAGATACTTTTTTTATTCGTATAGAACCTTTTTATAAAATAAAACTTATCCCACAAATTTTTGACTTATCCAAAGATGACACTATCTATACAGCAGATGTGACTGTTTCAAATATTTGGAATATTATAGGCTATAAAGATAAACTTCCTTTAATTAATAATAAAGAAAAATCTGCAATAAGTATAAACTTACCATTTTATTTGGATAAAGATAAACTCCCTTATGTTGGAAGTTTAGACATAAAAGGAAATCCTGTTCATATTAAAAAAGTTGGAGATGTAAGAGATTACTTAAAAGTAAAGGAACTCTATAAAGCAAAAAAATATTCACAATGTATGGGTGTCGTAGAAGATATATTAGAAGAGTATCCTGACACACTTTTTCGAGCTGAACTTATATATTACAAAATAAAGCTTGATGCAAAACTCAAAGATTATGATAATGTTATTAGTAATGCAAAAGAGTACTTACGTGAGTACTCAGCAAATGAGAGTATTCCAGAAATACTTGCTTTTACGGCACAGGCATACTCTCAGATTGGTATGAATATCGATGCAGATTACTTTTTTGATAGACTTTTTAGTGAACATAAAAATTCAGTTTACACTTTATGGGGTTATATTTATAAAGGGGAAATGCTTGAACTCTCTGGAAGTACACAACCTGCACTTAAGTTTTATAAAAAAGCTTTATACAAAACATCAGACTTAGAAGTAGCAGCAACAGCAGCTTTTGATATAGCCCACTTGAGACTAGAAGTCTCTCATGAAGATGCAGCAAAATATATAAACAAAATAATAGCTGCCAAACCTTCTTACCTTTATGAAAAGTATAAAGTCTCAAAGTCAATGATGCATAGTTTTGCTGATGATTCATATTTTGATACAGCTGCAAAGATAGCAAAAGCACTTTTAGTAAAGATGAATAGAGATAATGATGACTATGAAAAAATGCTCAGTGAAAGAGGACTATGGCTTGCAAAAACATCTAATAAACAAGAGGCACTACAAGCAATAAACAGATACATTAAAGAGTTTGATGAAGGTGATTATATAGCAGAAGTTCAAATTGCTAAAGATTCTCTATTTTTTGATAGCAGTAGTGATATGAATACTACTGTCAAACTAGCTGAGTATGATAAACTTATACAAGAGTATGCTGGAGATTCAATAGGCCAAAAAGCACTTTATGAAAAAGCAAAACTTCTCTTAAGTAGCGAGATGTATCTAGAGGTATTAGATATGCAAGAGACACTCTTAAGTATAGATGAAGAGAAGTATACAGATGTTAATGAGCTTATAAAAAATGCTGCTGTAGGTGTTATGGAGAGCTCTTTAGCCTTGAAAAAGTGTAAAGAGGTACTTGTTATTGCAAATGACTATAACATCACTCTTTCAAACTCTTGGGATGATGGTATATATGAGTGTGCTATGAAAGGTGGCGACTATGAACTGAGTAAAAATATTGCAAAGAAAAATTTTAAAAGTGAAGATTTAGAGTTTAGAAAAAAATGGCTTTATAGATACATAAAAGTTGATTTTACAACTGGAAACTATAGTGATGTCATTGGTGCAAGTAAAGATCTTATAACTTTAATAGAAAATGATAAAGACTCAAACTATAAAGATGTTTATAGATACCTTTTTGATACTTATGAGCGTTTAGAACAAAAAGAAAATATGATAACTTCTATAGTGAAAATAGAGGAAGTTTTTGGGCTTAACTATAAAGATATAGAACGTTATGTATCGTTAATGTCTATAGGAAGTGATAGAAAAGATGATACTATGGTCATACAGTATGGTGAAAAAGTAACGAAAATTCAAAAAAGGTCATCATCTTGGGCTCAAAGTCCTTATGTTGAGTTTACTCTTTATCAAGCATATATGAACAAAGAAGAGTATCAAAAAGCATTAGAAACTATAAAGCTTTTAGATACTCTCACACTAAAAAAGAGTGAAAATGCAAGAGCTTCATATATGAAAGGAAGTGTGCTAAATAAACTCTGGAGAGATGATGAGGCAGAAGTAGCTTATAAAGCCGCTATAGAAGCAGACCCAGAGTCTGCTTGGGCTAAACTTGCAAAGAGTGCTTTAAAGATATAACTCTTAAAGACCTAAGCAGTCAGCTATGGAGTATAGACCTGACTCTTTACTTACTAGCCACTCTCCAGCACGAAGAGCACCTTTAGAAAAAGTGCTTCTTGAAGTAGCTGTGTGATTGAGCTCTATAAACTCACCATCATTATAAAAACCAACAGTATGGCGACCTACAATGTCTCCACCACGAATAGCCATTACAGCAATCTCATCTTCAGTTCTCTCACCAATGTTTCCATCACGTCCACTTACGCGAACATCATCAAGATTTAGTCCACGACCACGAGCGGCATGCTCGCCTAGAGTAAGAGCTGTGCCACTAGGAGCATCTTTTTTGTGTTTATGATGATGTTCTACTATTTCAATGTCAAAGCCTTTAAGCGCAGCTGAGGCTTGTTCTACAAGGTTGTTTAAAAGTGCAACACCGAGACTCATATTTGTAGCATACAAAATAGGCATTTTAAGCGTTGCTTCTTTAAGAAGGTTTAACTGGTGAGTATTAAGCCCAGTTGTCCCAATGACAAGAGGTTTTGGTGTAATCATCGCTGCTTCAAGGAGTGCTTCACAAGCATCAGGAAGAGAGAAGTCTATAACTACATCACAAGCATTTAAAAATGATTTTAAATCTGTTGTAATTAAAACAGATGGGTCTACTGAGAAGTCTAAGTCATTTCTAACATAAACACTACTAAGACTCATATCTGGAGTCTCTTTTAAGTTTTCTAGTAGGAGTTTACCTACACGACCATTTGCACCAAATACACCAACTTTAATCATAATAATTGCCTTTAAATATCTTTTTAAAATAATAGCATATTAAGTGAGTTTTTTGATTATCTCTTTTATAACTTTTCCACTCACTTTAGGGTTATGCTCTAAAAATAGTTTAAAATCTTGTTTATTGATTGTTAAAGCTGTAATATTACTCGTGACTCGAATAGAAGCTCTGCGTTTAGTATCACCTAGAAGTGCAATCTCACCAAAATAATCTCTATGCCCTATGGTACTCTTTATTTCTCCATTAACTTCAGCAACTGCTGCACCTTTAATAAGAACATACAGGGTGTCACCAACATCACCCTGTTGAATAATATAACTATCTTCTATAAAGGATATTACATTTGTACATTGGCCAAGCATATGCAAGTCATCAAACTTGAGATTGTTAAATATAGGGATATAGTTAATATACATCATTCTCTCATAGGTAGTAATAGTAGAAGTTTCATATTTTAGTTTATATAAAAGACTCTGTATCTCTACATCTGGAATATTATAAAATCTATCGAGTATTTCATCTGTTAAGTAGGTGTTAGTGTCCAGCTTTGTGTTTAAGAGTGCTGCCACAGCTATCTGTATGGAGTCACTCTTAAGGAGTGTTTTTATAATGTCACGATTATTATTTTCCCTTGTGACATTTGTGTTTAATGCAAACTCTTTATGGATAAAGAGCATCTTCTTTGCGATTTTTGCATCTAAAAACTCTAAAGTAGTTTCGTTTAAAACAAAGTCATCATCTACATGTTTCTCTTTGGAGATGTTTAGAAGTGACTTGAGTGTTTTATGATGATCTTTATAGATAGTAAAAAGAATAGAGAAAAGATCCTTAGATGCAAAAGTAAATTCATTTTTAATACTGTACTTTAAAAAGAGAACTTCACGTGTTCCATCTTCATAAATAGAATGGTGAAGTTTTATCAAAGAATGAATAGTGTCTAGTAAGTTTATAATGTCATTTTGAAGATGATCATTAGAGTTTACAAGAGAGCTCATAATGCGCTTATGCACTTCATTAGAAATACAGAACTGCTTTTGCAAAGATTGCAGACGTGTATTATTTATCTCTAAGTGCTCACTTAGTGCAGATGCAATAACCTCTTTGTAACTATTTTCTTGAAAGATGGTTTCAGCAGACTTCTCAATGCTATCATCAAATAGCATACCGTGTTGGCGTTTTATTTGTCCCATGATTCGTTCATGGTCATTGTCAGTAACCCCTAACTGTTCACGAAGTTTATCGACTGTTTTTAGGGTGCGTTCATTTAAAATACCCTCTTGCAGAAGCTCTACAATGCTAAGCTTATACATTCTAAGTCTATCTTTTTTGTTTTTATTATCGTTCATGTATGTGTAGTAAATCTCTTTGAGATTTGTCGGTATAGCTTTAGTCGAGTTCCATCTTTTAATGATTTTAAGAGCAAAACGCTCTTGAATAAAATAAGCCTCTTGACGAAAGATCTCTTTATAGAGAAGCATCGAAGAGAGTGAAACTACAAAGAAGTAAAAGAACCAGTATGCAAGTGGATACTTCTCATAAGAAGGTGCACCTGCAAAGATATAGAAGATGTTAAACGCAACAAAAGAGGCTATAACTTTTACTCTATGCGCAGTTGTTTCATAGTTCGTGTTCTTGAAAACTTTTCTTTTCCATAGAATACGTTCTATAGTTTTAAAAAGTAAATAACTCATATAGCTAAAAAATGCAAGAGTAAGTGGGGCCGCAATAACGACAGGAATATAGGGAGCGAAAAAGAACCCATTTGAGAGTAGAGAAAACTCTTTTTGTGTCCACTCACCTAAAAAGTAGTATGAAAAGCTTCCTGATTGCAGGTAAAAGTAAAGGTAAAATCCAAGAATCATTCCAGCAAATGAGTAAAAAACAAAGCTTTTTTGTCTGTTTGCTCCCTCCTTCCAGTAGTTACTCTCTAGGTCAATATCGGGACAATTTTTTTTACATGCAGTACATATGCCACAGGCAGAGTTATGTTCATAGTATTTTGCATTTGAGAGTGTATATATTTTCTCAACAGGTGCAACAGGACAGAAAAAGTTACACCAACTTTTTCCTGTATAAAAAAGATTTATAAAAAAAGCACTTAAAACTACAAGAGTAAAAAATATGCCTAAAAGTTGCATATCGTAGTTAAGCGTAGTGAGTCGTAGTGTTAATGCAATAAAGAGTAGTGCATACTGAAAGGACCAGAAATTATTTTCAAACCATACAGGAACTTTTCTTTTTGGAAATAGGTTTATATTTTGAGAAATTTTTGAAATGAGTGCTAGTGGACAGATATCTCTCCATCTTGAAAAACCGATGATTAAAAGAGCAATAGGCAGTAAGGGAATGAGTATAGTCCAAATGAGGGTAGTTCCAAAGTCATAGAAAAAGAGTATGGGAACAAGGGTGATAAAAATCACCATTGTCACAATACGAAAAGAAGTAATAAAGAGTCTATTCATTGAGTTGTTTAGAGCTTATTTTTCCATAGGAGTATCATCTAAGTTACCCCACTGCTTCATTGAAGCATCGTAGATTTTAACATCGTTAAAGTGTAAGTGTTGTGTTAATACATACCAGTTCATAGAGGCTTCAAGTCCACCTGTACAGTAAGCTATTACCTCTTTGTTTGCGTTTAGTTTCTGCTGATCTAAAAATATTTTCTTAAGTTTTTTATCTGATTTAAGAGTGTCATCTACATTAAATTTATCTCTCCAGTAACTACTCGTTGCCCCTGTAATATGCCCAAGACGTTTTACACCGTTTGATTTTTTTTCACCAGTATAATAAACTTTTGGTCTTGCTTCTATCATCGGAGTTTCTCCGATGTGTGCTTTTACATATTCTAAGTTAACTACTACATTGGGATTGAATTTTACTGTAAAATTTCCCATTTTTGGAGTAGTTATGTTTTTTGAAAAAGCATTTTTTTCATCTTCGTACTCATACTCCCAGTCTCCATAACCACCATTTAAAATAGTTACATTACTAAAGCCATTTACAATGAGTGCTAGAGCTATATAACTAGACTTTAAAAGCTCTTTATCTTTGTTATGTCCATATATGACAACTTCAGAGTCTTGGTTGATACCAAGCTTGCGTGCAACATCTTGAATCTCAGCAGATGATCTCATAAGGAGGTAAGTTTTATCTACCCAGTATCTAAACGCAGAGATATCTGTCTGAACAGCATTTGGAATATGGTTTTTCTTAAATGTTTTCATATCTGTAGTGTCAATAATAACGAGGTTCTTGTTATCAAGTTTTGCTCGTAAGTCCTCAGAACTAATAAAGCCATCTTGTGCAAAAAGGTAAAGAGAAGAGAGGAGAAGTGTAAGTAAAAGTTTCATAGTTTGTTTCCTTTAGTTATATGTAGTGTATTGTACACAAATTAGGAAACATTTCTATTACAAATGTGTATAAATATTACACATTTGTGATAATTTTATTAGTTAAGGAGTTCATCCACATAACTAATTGCTTGAAGGGCTGCAACAGCACCATCACCAGCAGCACTTACAACTTGTTTTGGTGCAGCTATACGCATGTCACCCGTTGCAAAAAGACCAGCAACTGAAGTTTTCATACTAATGTCAACTATAACTTGTCCTTGATCATTCATGTCACAAAGGAAAGTTCCATCTTCTTGTATAAGAGTCTGGTTGTTAACATCGTTTCCAACAAAAGTAAATACGCCTGGCACTTCGATGTCACGAGTTTCACCCGCTTTGTTTTTCACTCGAATTCCAGTTACACCCATTTTATCGCCATACACTTCATCAGGAACAGAGTCTAAAATAATTTCAATATTTTCAGTGTTTTGTAAACGTTTTATAGTGTTTGGAGCAGAACGAAAAGTATCACGACGATGAACAATATAAACTTTTGAACATATTTTTGCAAGGTAGAGTGCCTCTTCAAGAGCTGTATCCCCACCACCTATGACTACAACTTCTTTGTTTTTGTAGAAGAAACCATCACATGTTGCACAAGTACTTACTCCTCTACCAAAAAATTCATCTTCACCATCAAACCCAGCACGACGTGGGGATGAGCCTGTACCTATAATAACACTATGTGCATCTTGTGTAGAACCATCTTCATTATGAATAGTAAAAACATCAGCACTTTTTGTTACACGGATTACATTTAGCATATCATGTTTAAGACCAAATTTTTGACACTGTGCCGGCCATGGCATCATAAGATCCATTCCTGTAATCTCACCAGTTACACCAGGGTAGTTTTCTATCTCAGAAGAGTTAGTGATCTGCCCACCAGGCATCCCTTTTTCAAACATAGTTACATTTTCTAAACCACCGCGTGTTGTATAGAGTCCAGCAGTAAGACCAGCCGGTCCTCCACCAATAATTGCACAATCTAAAGTCAAAGTTGTATCCTTTTATAAGTGTTTTATTTGTTTTGATAACTCTTTCAAATTATCCAGTTTACGTATCATACTATCTTGTTTATAAAGAGAATCTTTGTGTTTTTTTATAAAGAAAATACTAGGGGAACTATAAATATTAAAACGATGAATGAATGCTAATGAGTTTTCAGTCCCGCCTCTTAAAAAAGTGGTTGTTTGGCTGTTCTCTCTCACTTTATTATAGTAGTCAATTGCTAAGATGGGTAGGTTTAGGTCTACATTCGCCAGCAAATCCATTGTTCCTTTTTCTCGTGATGAGTAAAAAACGACTATATATGTCTCCTCCGTAGGAGTAAATAGATCACTTTTTTCATAAAATGTCCACTCTTTAAAGTCAATAAATTTATATTCTGAAAATTTGTAGTTGAAGTAAGCAAAGGAGATAGCGATCATCGCTGCTCCAAAGAAAGAAGCTAAAAGAGTAGATAAAGAAAAAAGTGATTTTCCTTTTCTTTTAGCCAAAATAAACCCTTAGGATTATCCTAAAAGTTCGTTGATTTTGTCAGCTAAAGCTTGTTTACTTTGCGCACCAACAACAGTATCTACCATCTCGCCATCTTTAAAGAACATGATAGTTGGAATAGAACGGATACCAAATTCAACTGCAATATCTTGCTCTTCATCTGTGTTTACTTTACAGATTTTAGCTTTGCCATCAAAGTCTTCAGCAAGCTCTTCAATAACAGGAGCAATCATACGACAAGGTCCACACCATGGAGCCCAAAAGTCTACTAAAGATACACCCTCTGAAAGAGTCTCTTTGAAATCTGCACCAGTTAATTCTATATATTTACCCATTTGTAAATCCTTTTTTTAATTTATATGAAAGTATTATACAATTTATTGGTTAATTATATCTTTACTTTTAATAAATTTATAATTATTATAAAAAACATAAGAGAAGAACAAATAAGAAGAATTATGCCACCCTCAAATAATCGTGCATCTTCTAAAAATAAGGCAAGTGTAGTTGTAACGAGGCCCGTGAGCAAAAAGAACCACTGAAGATGTGCTTGACGGCTTGGTAGTAGTTCATGTAGCATTGGTACGGCTCTCTCTTCTATAAGAGGTGAGTAGATATGAAACCATATAAGAAAAGGAATAACCTTATAGAAGTTACCAACTACAACAGAGCCAAAGAAACCTATAAAAAGAAGCCACATACCAACTCTAAGGCTAGTTTGGTTGTCTGTAAACAAAAAGCTTACTAGAAATATAAACGCAGCTATAAAGGAAAAAAATGCAAGGTACATGGACTTTGCCCAGATGTCATGTTTGACTCTTTTTCGACTACTTGTCATTTTATAGAGTTGGTAAAAGTAGAGCAAAATTGCAAGTGCCGTAATAGTGTACGAGATGTTTTGTAAAACAGTAGTATAAAGAAAAGGCGAAAGCATCATAATAACTACACCAAAAGCTATCGTGTAAAAGCTATTTGTAAACTCATTATCACTTATACGTGTAGATGAGCCAAACATTGGAATGAGAATAATAGAAATACCCATTATAAGCAGTATTACAAAACCCACTACAAGACCAAATGTATGTACATTGAGTATATCTTGAGGATTAATGTCTATGTACCCATTAAAGCTAAGTGCCATCACAAGACCTGTAAGAATACCTAAGAGTAAAAAGAAGTTACTCATCTGCATCGCTTTAGTAATGCTTGTTTTTCGTTTAGAAGTATGAATAGTCAAAAGAAACTCTACTGCATAAATAATCATAGCTATAAGAACGAGGGAACCTCCATAAAGTAAGAAAGAGATGTTTTGTAAAAACCCATAGAGCATTAAGAGTAGACCTGAGAGTAAAAAGAGCCATAAGTACTTAAATATACTTACACTATAGTGTTTTGCCTCAACAACAATGGGACCAAGTTGGGCCATTGCTGCAAAAATCCCCATCATTACAAAGCCTAACATATAGAGGTGTACCCAAGCTATAAGTGTAAAATCATTGAGAGTTGTGAAGGGGTCAAGAAAGAAAAGTGCTACAAAACTAAGGAAATAGCAGAGTCCACTAAGTCTGAAGTATGGTTTCATAAGTGCAATTGGTGGTGAAAAATTTGGTGAAATATTCATGAATTAACTCACTAAGTTGTATTGAGGATTTAAAGTTTTTACCATAGTTTTATGAATTTCAAATATTGTTTTTTCTTCTACTGTACCTAATTTTTTTACAAATCTTTCGACAGAAAAACTTTTTATTTGAAAACATTCAAAGGCAGAAGTTTTTGTAAGTCCATTTGTAGAATTATTTTCTACTTTAATAATCCAAGGATAGTTTTGTAGATGTTCTTTCCATTGAGTGATTGGTACTACTATTTTTAAACCAAATCTTCCAAGTCTATTATCATTTACAACAACACAAGGTCTGGTTTTTTGTATCTCACTTCCAACACTAGGATTAAAGTTCACTAACCATATTTCGCCTTGTTCAATATTCATAAAAATCTTCTTCAGTCTCTGAGAGCTCATTACAAAGTTTTTGGTACTCTTTATCTTGGGATGCAAGCTTTGCAGCATCTTCCCATCTTTTTACTTCTTGTCTCTGTACATACTCAGCTATAGCTGTTTTATATATGGTGTTTAAAGATACATGCATAGTCTCTTTGAGTTTTATAACTTCGGATTTAATATCTGATGGTAAATTAAATGATACCTTTTCATAGCTAATATTTGCAGGCATAATTCAACTCCATTTTTTACTACTATTATACATAATATTGTTTTATTTGTCAAAATTGTTTATATTCTTATAACAAAAACAAATGTAAAACAGTATGTTTTGCTATACTTTTATTTAATAAAACAACAATAGCAGTAATATTTTCATTTATTTTGGCACTCTCTTTAGTTGCCAATGCAGACCAAGCAAGTAATTGTGCTGAGTTAGCTCAAATACCTAGTCACTTATCTTCACTTGATAGATGTGAAAGTTGTATCAATAAACTAGATTCGACAAAAGGTGCAACTGAAGCGACAATTGATAGTCTAATCGATAAGTGTCTCAAAGATGTTTCTTTGATACGATTAAAAAAAGATTCATAATACACTGATTGCTACGATATCAGCATACTTAATCTGTTTATCAAGCTGTTAGGTTAATATCGAAATTTTCATTAGTACTAACATATACACCACCAGTAGTTCTAATAGGATAAACCGGTTGAGTTGCAACGAATCTGTAAGGTTTGTACCTTTGATGTATCCATCAATTACAGTTATTACATTTGGTGCAGAAGTATCTGAAGTACCTGAAGGGCCAGCAGAACCACATCCATTAAAAAGGGAAGCTAGTAAGAGTATAAAGTTAAGAGTATATGCAATATTTTCATTTATTACCTTTTATTGTGTTGTTAATAATTGAATGATAACATTATATAATTTATATATATCTTGAAAAGTTAAATTTTACCGATATTTAAAATTCTTTTATAGTAATAATAAGTATAATTCAAGCAAATTTAACTTTATAAATAAAGGGGTTCCCATAAAACTTACAATAACTGATGGACAAATTGGTGTAAGACCTCCTGTTACAAAACCACATCCAGGTTTTTTACATGAAGTAGGGCGAGAGAGATTTGAGACTTTGGTTTATGCTCATTATGATCTAATAGAGAAGAGTGACATCGCATTTTTATTTCCTGTGTTAGATGAAGAGGATTTTGATGAAGCAAAGCGTCATGCATTTACTTTTCTTTTAGAGATTTCTGGTGGTGAAGCTCTTTTTACAAAAGAGAGAGGTGAACACCAGATGGTAGGTCGCCATGCCCCATTTCGCATAGATGAAGAGGGGAGAAAGGTTTGGTTAGAACTTTATGCAGGTCTTTTAGAAGCACTCGTTGATGAGGGAATAAGTGAAGAGTATATTCAATCTTTTTGGGACTATTTAGATATATTTTCTATGTGGCTTGTAAATACAGAGAGTTAAAACTCTCGCATAATTCGCTTGCGTTTAGAGAAGTAAGCACACTCAGTGTAGCCGACTTCTCTAGCAAGAGTTACTATCTGCTCATTAAACATTGAAACCTGCTCAGGTGTATGTGCATCTGAAGAAAAAGTAATGGGAATATCTAAACTAAACGCAACTTCTAAAAGCTCTTTAGAAGGGTAGGGTTCTTCTACTTTTTTCCTATAACCTGCAACATTTAACTCTATAACCATATCTGCTTTTTTTATGGCTTCTAAAGCTGCTTTTGCCATCTTTTTTATATCGCCTTTTGGAAGAAACTTAAAGACTTTTATAAGGTCTAAATGCCCTACTATATCAAAGAGTTTACTTTTGGCCATATCTTCAATAGTATCAAAGTATTTTTGCCACACTTCATCTATATCTTGGCTCTCCCACTTTCCCATAAATTCGGGGTTGTCAAAGCCCCATCCTTCTAAAAAATGAACACTACCGATGAGGTAGTCTACATCTGCTTTTAGTACCCTCTCATCCATATGACCAGGAAGATAATCTACCTCATAACCAAGTAAAATAGTTATCTCTTTTTCATAGTTCTCTTTTGCTTGTAAAACTTCTTTTTCATACTCTTTCATATCACTAAATTTCATACGATATTTTGGATCATAATCCATTGGTGCATGGTCAGAAAATCCAAATATTTTGCTTCCTGCCTTTACAGCACTTTTAACATAATCATCTATAGTACCTTCAGCATGGTTACAAAGAGGGGTGTGGTTGTGTAAATCTACTATCATTGTTTTCTCATATTTATAGTTTTTATGCTATTATAGTGTTAATTAATAGAGATATGCAAGATAATAGTGGAGAAAAATTTATGACACAAGAAGAACTAGACGCTTTAATGGGTGGTGATATAGACCTTGATGAACTAGATGATACAGTAAGTGAATCGGAAGAAAACTCTGAGACTGAAGAAACTATGCTTAAAGGTGAAGATGGAGGAGCTGATGAAGAGTCTACTGAACCAAAAGGCTATACAGAAGACACAGCGCATCACTGGCCTCTCCCTGCTACAGATGAAAACAAGATGGTTCATCAGCTTGATGATGTAACAAAAGAGAGTGAAGAAAAAGCGAGTGAAATTTTTGACATCATAGAAGTTATTAGTAATGACATGATGGAAAAAGAGGGAAATGTTCAAAAGTCTATAGACACTTTTACTGCAAATATTGAACTCTTTACTACTTTAGCAACAAAATTTCCAGAAGTAGAAGCTTTTAAAACATCTCTGACTCAAAATGAAGAGGCACTTGCTAGTTCAAAAGAGACTTTAGAAATACTTCAAAATAGTGGTGATTCTATTATGAGTGTTATGGATATCATGCAGTATCAAGATATTCACCGTCAAAAAATAGAACGCGTTATAAATGTTATGCGTGCACTTTCAAAGTATATGAATACACTCTTTGAAGGTAGAATCGATGATGATAAACGAGTAAGTTCTGCACAACACATTGCTGGTGATACACATAACGATGTTGCATCAACTGATGATATAGAAGCACTTTTAGCACAGTTTGGACAGTAATGAGTAAAAAAGTAGAACTACTCTCTCCTGCAGGGACTTTAGAAAAACTAAAAATCGCTTTTGACTTTGGTGCTGATGCTGTTTATGGTGGTGTGAGCCACTTCTCTCTTCGTATACGTTCTGGAAAAGAGTTTACGATGGAAGACTTTAAAGAGGGTATAGAGTATGCACATGAGAGAGGGAAAAAAGTTTATGCTACTATAAATGGTTTCCCTTTTAACTCACAACTCTCACTTCTTAAAAAACATATTATTGCGATGGCAGAGCTTAAACCTGATGCCTTCATAGTTGCAACTCCAGGTGTACTTAAACTATGTCATGACTTAGCTCCTGAGATGCCTCTTCACCTCTCAACACAAGCAAATGTTATGAATGTTTTAGATGCTGCTATTTATCATGATATGGGTGCTACTCGTATTATTACTGCTCGTGAGATTAGCCTGAAAGATTTAGTAGCCATCAAAGCGGAACTCCCAGACCTAGAACTTGAAGTTTTTGTGCATGGAAGTATGTGTTTTGCTTACAGTGGACGTTGTCTTATCTCTACTCTTCAGAGTGGTCGTGTTCCTAACCGTGGAAGCTGTGCGAATGATTGTCGTTTTGAGTATGAGATGTATGCCGCAAACC